>OBJA01001500.1_pt1 | contig 15799 bp, 12 predicted proteins | sample 1519751 | NCBI WGS metagenome assembly OBJA01 (sample SAMEA3881238, study PRJEB22517) | soil metagenome | biome: lake sediment; feature: soda lake sediment; material: sediment, water from around vicinity | place: India | collected 2013-12-23 | depth 3 m | reverse complement strand
CTCAAACGCAATTACGAGAGTGTGGTAGCAATGGCCTGCATGACCCTCTGGCTACCTATGTGAAACGTCAACAGACCCTAGGGCTGGCGAGGTAAAAGCATGCACAACCGAGAAAGATCAGCGTGGACGCGAGAACGACGATCATGGCTCAGAAGCCGAATGTCGCCGAAAGGCGATAAGTACGCGGCTCGCTGAGAGACAGCAGCCCCTGGGCCGCCGCAGCCCAGTAATTTTTTCCGAACACGTTATCGACATTGAAGCGGATCGTGATCGGCTTGTTGTCCAAAGGCGATTTCAAGAGGTAACGCGCCCCGAGATCGAGGATTGCCCATGATGGAATCTTCAGGTTCTGGTTATTGACTACTTGATCGCCGGTATAGGTGGCTCGGCCGGTCAGCGTCAGGCCTTGCAGGAACGGCGTATCCCATTCGCCGCCGATCACGGTCCGGATGACCGGAACGCCTATTGCCCTTTTGCCGTCAAGGAGACCACCCGGGGTCTTGGTCCGCTCCGGATCGAGCAGGGTGAGTCCGCTCATCAGGCGAACGCCGGGCGCGATCTCGCCATAGGCGTTCAACTCGATACCGCGATTGCGCTGCTCGCCATCGAGCGCGAGTGTCGGCAGCCCGCCGACCGGATCCGGGATAGAGATCGTGCTGGGCTGTGCGATCTGGAACACCGCCAGCGTCGTTATCACCGTGCCCCAATCGACCTTGACGCCCGCTTCATACTGCTTGCTAACATAGGGTGAAAATACCTCGCCGGAATTCGCGAACGTCGTGCCGACGATGGTTCCTGCCTGGAGGTTCTCAATGTAGCTGGCATAAAGTGATACATCCTGCAGCGGCTTTACGACTAGACCGAAAGCGGGAGTCCACGCCTTGCTGTCATAACCGGAGGTTTTGGCGCCGGTCGTCGTGTTGAAACTGCTGGATTTCACTTTCTGGTAGCGAACGCCGCCGGTGAACTGTACCCGCTCGTCGAGAATCGACAAGGTGTCGGCGACGCCGACGCTGGAAACGCGGTTTTCGTTCGATTTCTTCAGATCACCAGGATCGGCGACAAGCGGAGCGGGGCCGAATATCGGATTGTAAAGATTCGTGGTGTAGGTATAAGCGCTTTGCGCCCGCGCCGATTCAAAATCCCGCCGGGACTGCGACAGGTTGAGGCTGAGGGCATGGTCCACCGGCCCTGTCGTCGCATTCGCCCTCAGGCCCCCCTGCATGGCGAGCATATCATAGGCGTTTTTTTGCCTATATGTAGTAGCGCCGGATGCGCCGAAAGTTCCGCTCGCATCGAGCAGCGTCAAAAAGCCCGGACCTGTAGCCGGGTAATGCCATTTCTGCTTCCCGATGGCGGCATAGGCCGTCACATTATCGGTGATATCGACCTCGCCTCGCACCATTGCCAGCGTCGTTTTCTCTTCGTGGCTGGTCCATGAGGGATTGAGACTCCTCCCGGCATCGGGGGCTTTTGGAATGATGCCGACAGAACCGATAGAGAGCGTCTGGTAATTTTGGGGACTGCCTTTGCTCCATTGATGTACGACATCCGCGGATATCCGGACGCGCTCGCCGCGATAATCCAGATTGAGCGCCGCCGATCCCACTTCGGTGGAGGTCGGGCGAACTGGCGTATCGCCCTTGCGAAACGCACCGTTGAAGCGGACACCAAACTGATTTTCTGCACCGAAGCGACGGCCGACATCGAGATGAGCACCAAGCTGCGAGCGGGAGCTATACCGCGTGGTTAGTTGGGTCAGCGGTTCGTCATCGGCCTGCTTGGTGACGAGGTTGTACGTTCCGCCGATACCGCCCGCCCCGGATGCCGCCATGCCGTTCAGCAGGGCGCTCGGCCCCCTCAGCACCTCGACGCGCTCCATGTAATCCATGTCCGGCGCGCGTAGCGGAGACATACCCGCCAATCCGTTCAGACTACCCGATCCGTTCTCGGAGCTTTCGCGGAATCCGCGGATAGTATTCGATCCGCGTTCGTTACCGCTACTCCGCGTAGTCGACACTATGGACGGATCGTTGGCTAGAATATCCTGAATGGTCTGCGCTTGCTGATCCTGAATCGTCTTGTTGGTGTAGTTGGTTTGAGAGAACGGCGTATCCATCACGTCCTTGTTGCCGAGCATCCCGACTTGCCCGCCACGCGCGATCTGCCCGCCTGCATAGGCCGGAGGCAATTCACCAGGTACAGCGTCGGCAGTCACGGTCATCAGTGGCAATGTCATAGCCCCGCTTTCGGATGGCGCCAATTCGATGGTCACCGAATTGCTGCCGGTAAAACGTACCGTCAGTCCACTACCGTCGAGCAGTCGTCGCAATGCTTCACGAACGGAGTAATCTCCTTTCAGTGCGGGAGCGGTATGGTTGAAGGTAGATTGTTCAGTATAGAGTACCTGCAAGCCAGTGACTGCCGAAAGATCGGCAATAGCCTGAGGTAAGGGCTTAGCGGGAATGTTGAATGGATAAGTTTGTTCCGTTTGAGATGTCGCCGATGACTGGCTGGTAGTATCAGCCTGTGCCAGTACGGGCGCTGTTTGTATCAGGACGATGGTGATGGCCGCCGCACATACGCAGTGTTTTATCCGGGTGCTTGCCTTTTTTATTCTGAATTTCATTATTATTGCCTGTCATTAGTCACGAAATGTGTTTGATTCGTATTCAAGGATAAGACGTAATGACAGAGGGGAATCCCCCAGTCCGGGAGAAAATTTTTTAGAGCAGTGGATGGGCCGCTCGTCAGTGGATCAGTACCAAATAATCGGTCAGGCGAAGTAAATGTATAGGCAGGGTACTGGTCATGACATCCAGTGCTGTATCAGGTTCGTCGGTGGAAAATACACCACTGACCTTCAAGGCTTTCAGTTTCTGATTGGTAATGAAGATACGGCCGTGACGATGGCGATTGAGGGTGTCCACGACCTCGGCGAGAGGCATGTCGTAGAACACGAGCTGATTTCTGAGCCAGGCGGTGATAGCAGTATGATCGAAGGACGATGGCGAGGAGATACCCTGAGGTGATAGCGTAGCCTGCTGACCAGGGGAAAGAACAACCGGTGAGCCGTTCGGGTTATTGGAGTGATCAGGCGTACTTAACTCCACTTGCCCCTCGTCCAGGCTGACTATGGCGATGTCCTGATGTAGACGAACATTGAAACGAGTGCCAGTGACTTGTACGGAGCCTGCGCTGGTCGCCACGATGAAGGGGCGCTTGTCGGCTGATGTCACTTCAAACCAGGCTTCTCCCTTGAGCAGGCGTACCTGTCGTCGTTCCGCCGTGAAATCAACTGCCAAGGCACTGTCGGTATTGAGCGTGATGCGGCTATTGTCTGCCATCAGGAAAGACGTTTCTTCACCAATGACAGTTACGTAATCGCTTTGCCAGCGGGTAACCCAGTCCTGTTGCCAGCCAATGACAGTGATAATCGCCAGTACCAGGCAAGCAGCCAGAGCCAGATGCTGGAACCCGTGCCCCGAAGATCGCTGCCGCAACTTATGGAGGGGGACAGTTTTTGCAGCAAAGGTACGATCGGATTGTTCAGCCATGAGCTGTGTTACCGGGGTCTCCAGCGCTCCCCAGAGCAATTCCATTTCCTCATAAGCCTGCCGATGGCGTGCATCAGCCGCAAGCCAGATGTTGAAAGCTTTCTGAAGTTCGATATCCGTTTCACCATGCTGCAACCGTGCTTGCCAGATCGCCGCTTCTTCCAGAATGGTTTCCGGTAGCTCTTCCGTGATGTTGCGTGTCGAGTTCATCAACGTTGGTCTTTGCCCGAAGGGTGAAAGTTCTGGGGGGGCTTCTGCACCATGAGAAGAAACGACCATTTCTTAGTAAGACGGGCGGAGAAGAGTTTTTCCCCCGGTCTTTTGTGTAACAACGATACGATGGCGATGACCAGAATAGATGGCTTGATCATCGTGGCACTACAGTCTGCCATCAGACGTTGCGTCCAGCATCACGCAATTGCTGCCGGCAATGTAGCATGGCACGGGCGACGTGCTTTTCGACAGTTTTTTCAGAAATGGACAGGTAGATGGCTACCTCCCGCATACTCAGGCCGTGGCCGCGATAGAGCAGGAATACTTCGCGGCACTTATCCGGCAACTCGCGTATTGCAGCATCGAGAATAGCTAATTCCTGCTGAGAAATGATCGCATCGATCAGATCGGGTGTATGGCCGGGTAACTGATCCAAATGTTCATTGCTACTTTCAGTCTCGTGACTGTCACCTTCTTCCCGCCCCCAGTTTTTTTGACGGCGAACATGGTCTACGGCAACATTACCTGCCATGCGGTAAAGGTAGGCACGAGGGTTGTCTGGTAAATCAGCAGAAGTGGTTCTGGCGCGAATCCAGGTTTCCTGGATCACATCTTCCGCCATCAGGGAAGAGCCAGTACGTTGGTGGATAAATTGCCGGAGCTCATCATAGTAAGCTTCTACTGCTTGTGATAATGATGTGAACCTGGATTTCGTCATTTTCTGATTCGAATGGTGGGCCGTGTCGTAAAAAAGTGCTGATAACATAAAATGAGAACTATTTGCATTTTAAGAGATGAGACAGCAGGCTGACAATGTCTATTTGATCTGGTATTAGCCAAGAATAGATCACCCGGTACAATAATCAACGCCTGCTCGGATCCAGTGGATATATTCCTTCCACGCAGGCCGAAGAAAATTATCATCTGACTCAAACCGACAGGATCCCGATGACCGTTACTTTAACCAAACACCTCCACAATTCTGAACTGACCACCAGAATGAACGATGATAGGAAAAATATCATCTGGCAATATGGGTGTTGCAATGAGAATCACCTGCAGACTGTTATTCCCACAGGAGATTAAGGTTTTTCCATCGCATCGATCAATACCAGTGAGCGCAGACAGGTGATGATGATATCTATGTCTTTTGCATTGGCAGTGCTGGTGAAAAGGTAGCGTATAGCATGTTCTACAGGAATTCGTGAAACCCGGACAGATGTTCATTGTGGGCAACACATAGGCATGCTGAACTGTTTGAGAAATTTCTGGTTGGCGTGAGCAGAATGGTAACAATCGAAGTTAATGCATTTGCAATCAGGGTTGCAGGAAAGGAAATACGACTCCCTGCCGAACGGACCGGCAACATTGACACGGCAAGGGTAAACTCAATGGAAAAGTGTCACCATGATCATTAAGAAAAAGGATCATCTTGCTGCCTAAACCTCTTCCCCGCCATAGACATTGATAGTCTTGATATTAGCGAACTCTCGCAATCCCCAGTAAGAAAGCTCCCGGCCAAGACCACTTTCTCTGATGCCACCGAAAGGCATACGCGGATCCGATTTTGTAATGCTGTTGACAAATGTGGCGCCGGCTGCCAGTTGGCGCGCGACTTGTTCGCCTTTTTCCAGATCTCGGCTCCACACACTCGCCCCCAACCCAAACCGGGTGGCATTGGCAAGCGTAATCGCTTCCTCCACGGTATCCGCCGTAATGACCGGCAAGACCGGGCCGAATACTTCCTGCGTCATGACTTCCATTGCTGAATGGACACCAGTCAGAACTGTCGGTGTGAAATACGCACCTTGCCGCGTTCCACCCGTTCTTACCACAGCTCCCTTTGCAACCGCATCCAGTACGAACTGTTCCATGGTCTCGGCGGCCTGTTCACTGACGAGCGAACCGATATCAGTTGCCTCATCGAGCGGATCACCTACCACCAGTTTCCCGACCTCGGCCAGCAACGTATCGGTGAAAACTTCTTCGATTTCTTTCAGAACGATCAGGCGCTTTGCAGCGATGCAACTTTGGCCATTGTTCTGAAACCGTCCGGTGACTGCAGCTTTTGCTGCTGCCGGAATGTCTGCATCCCCCAATACGATGAATGGATCAGAGCCACCCAATTCCAGTACCACTTTTTTCAGATGCTTGCCGGCAACAGAAGCGACTGCCCGACCTGCTTCTGCACTGCCTGTCAAAGAAACGCCCTGACAGAGCGGGTGAGTAATGACCTGTTCAACCACAGTATGAGAAGCAAGCAGGGTTCCGAATAGCCCTTCCGGGAACCCTGCTTCGTTGACGGCTTCCTGAATTTTCAGCGCGGAGCCGGTTACGTTGGTTGCATGTTTCAGCAAAGCCCCATTCCCGGTCAGCAGTGTCGGAATCAGGAAGCGCATCACCTGCCAGAAAGGAAAATTCCATGGCATCACCGCCAGAATAACCCCCAGCGGTTCAATGACAACCCGATGCTTTATGCCATCTGCCACAATCTCTTCTTCAGCCAGCCATGCGGCAGCCTTATCTGCGTAAATCTCACACGTCCAGGCGCACTTCTCTATTTCAGCACGGGCAGCACGGATAGTTTTCCCCGTTTCTTCCGTCATCAGCCGGGCGTACGATTCAGATCTTCTGCGTAAAACATCTGCCAGCTTCAGTAAGAGTGCCGTCCGCTCGTGTAAGGGTACTTGTCGCCACGTGAGATGGGCAGCATGAGCACGCTCCAGCATACTGAAAACCATGGCTTCGGAGTATGGCGCGTATATCTGCAATAATTTCCCGGATGCCGGATTTTTCGTCAGGATCATCGGGCCTCCTTACGATTCAGGAGTATGAACAGGATTGAAAATCGCTCAGTACCTCGTCTGCAGACTAAGTGAGGCTTCCTTGCCCAACTGATCGGCCGACAGGAAATGAACCTCTCCTCCCTGCCGGATGACCAGTTCGATCAACGTGCCCACGACATCATCCGTAACCGTGCCACCTGCTGGATCTGCTGTTGCGGAATCCTCCTGCAACGCAACGATTTTCTGATCAAAATCGATGATACCCGGCTGAATATATCCCTGGCGTACGAATAAACGGGCAGCATTACCTGCATCAATCGCACGGAAAATCATGGAAGAATCTGTCAACAGTTGATGGTTGTTACGTGCCTGGGCGATATACTGCAGTGCTGCCTCTGCTTTCTGCCGGCGGTGATCCGAGACCAGCCCCTGCACTTCGACAATGATCTTTTCGGCTGGGATTCTCAAATCCGGAATAGAAGTCACCTCACCGATAATATCGGCCGGCTGATCGCACACCTCCCTGAAGAAAGCTGCATTACGCGCATCTCCGGCAATGATTACCGGCAAACGTTCCTGCTCGGGTTTGTTCTGAATTTCCTGCAGACTTTTATCCACGCGATTGAAAAATTCCTTGAGATTAGCTGCTTCGTTGGGAATCTGCGCACGATCCAGCCCTTTCGCAGCAAATAAAAACGGATTCTCCATCGGGAAACTGCCCGTCCGCAATTCCGTTCTCGAATCGAATTCATGAACCAGATGACTGTTGAACCCTTCAATCAGCCGGGCATCGGTACGTGAAATCACCAGCACACGGTAATGGACGGCACCGTTTATCTCCCGAACGAGATCGCGGATGGCAAAAGCCTCGTCGACGATCATCTGCTCCTTCACGGTAAACGGAAAATTGATGAGAGTGACTCCCTCCCGGTTGGCAAAAATACCCAGACCGTCAAGATTGTAGTTGTGATCATGCATACTGATTTTTTTATCGATGGCATCCATGATCATTTCGGCTTCCTGTCTGTCCGGCCAGCTCTGCAGCCGGTTACGAGCTTCCGTAACAAGATTTTTCAGTACAATGGTGTCCTGTTTGTTATCCGGAAACGTCCGGTGTGTAGGCAGCAAAATGCTGACAGCCAGGCCTTTTTCACGATTGCTAAAATAACTCAGGAATGATTTCAATTTCATAAGAATCCTCCACCAATTGGTTATTTAAATCGAACCTCCAAAAATATAACTTACAGTACCAGTTAAGGAAGCGCTGAACAAACAGGATTTCAGATTTTTCTGACACCAAGACCGACTGCTCCACCAGAATCCGGCATATCATGGGACTAAATATCTACATGATTCTGATCACATGCATCACGTGTTGTTTCCACACGAGGGAAGGCACACAATTTTTTTGCCGAAATTCGTAAAAGTACGCTGATAAAAAGACCGTATGATCCAAATCGACCCGGAAATCCTGAAACCATTTGCCAGCAAATAGATCTGGTGGAAAACGCCGGATGAAGCTATCACTATGCCTGAGCAGGTCATTGCCCAGGTAATGAATATTGGTGATTATTCCGATGTTCAGTTACTCGCCGCACAAGTCGGTGATGAAATCTTGCGAGAGGTCTTGAAGCACGCCGAAGCGGGCAATTCATGCGGATCTGCGGAACAACGTCGGGCAGTGTCAGTGGGTGGGCAGTGGCCAAGCGTTTTGTGACACCCCGGTTTAGCCCGCTTTCAAACCATTGTGTTATACATCTTCCTCAAGTTCACTTTGCAATAATTCTAGCTCTTCTAAGTTATTGAGCCAGGTTTCTTCCAGTTTTACTTGCTTTTGTAGCAAGTTGGTTTGCTGGCTTAGGTGTTGCTTGAGCTGATCTTTTTGCGGCTGCTCATAAAGACTATGATCAGCCAAGATGATTTCCAAAGCTTGTAGCTCTTTTTGAATGTCATCTAACTGTTTCTCTAATGTATCAGTGTGCTTGCGTAGCGGTGCCAGTTGTTTACGGAGTGCTGCAGCTGCTTGGCGTTGTGTGCGGCGATCGACTTTATCGGGGCTGGTTGCATCGTTATTAGGACGCTGGCGCAAACGATAATCGTTGAGCCATTTGCTGTAATCCTCAAGATCGCCTGCAAACTCTCGCACACGGCCATCAACAACTAAGTACAACTCATCCATGGTACTTTTGATCAGATGGCGATCGTGAGACACCAGCAGTAGTGCACCGGAGAAATCTTGCAAAGCCATACTCAATGCTTGTCGCATTTCTAAATCAAGGTGGTTGGTGGGCTCATCAAGCAGTAATAAATTAGGTCTGCCCCACGCAATCAGCGCCAAAGCTAAGCGGGCTTTTTCACCACCGGAAAAATTGAGCACTGGTTCATCACAGCGCTTGCCGCGAAAATTAAAACCGCCGAGGAAATTACGCAAAACTTGCTCGCGCTCATCTTGAGCAATACGTTGAAGGTGTAGCAACGGGCTGGCTTTTGGATCAAGTGAGTCCAGTTGATGTTGGGCAAAGTAGCCAATCGCTAAGTTTTCACTGCGGGTAAGATGACCTGACAGTAGCGGTAAATCGTCCACAATACTTTTAATCAGAGTTGATTTACCTGCGCCGTTAGGGCCAAGCAAAGCAATGCGTGCGCCGGGGACTAGCTGCAGCTTTACATTGCTTAAAATAGGCTGTCCCACGTTGTAACCAAGCTCTGCTTCATTGAGATTCAGCAGCGGTGTAGAAACTTTATCAGCCACGCGGAAAATAAAGTCAAAAGGTGAAGCAAAGTGTGCTGGCGCCAGTTCCTCCATGCGTTCCAGGGCTTTAACACGGCTTTGTGCTTGCCGTGCTTTACTGGCCTTGGCTTTAAAACGTCGGATAAAGTCCTCCATATGCGCGCGCTGTGCTCTTTGTTTTTCGTGCGCTTGTTGTTGCTGCATAACACGTTCAGCACGGGCGCGTTCAAAAGCTGTATAGCCACCGCAATATAGGGTTAGTTTTTGCTGATCAATATGGACAATATGACCCACCACCGCATCTAAAAAATCACGGTCATGAGAAATCAATAACAAGGTGCCGGAATAGCTTTGCAGCCAGCTTTCCAACCATAAAATCGCATCGAGATCCAAATGGTTAGTGGGCTCATCAAGTAATAACAAGTCTGATGGGCACATTAACGCTTGTGCTAGATTTAAGCGCATCCGCCAGCCACCGGAAAAGCTATTGACCTGATTTCCCATTTGTTCTTCCAAGAAACCCAAACCAGCTAATAATTTACGTGCGCGCGCGTCGGAGGTATAGGCATCAGCATTATCAAGTTCCGAGTACAAGCGGCCAAGCTCAACTCCGTCTTGTCGTTGTTCAGCTTTGACCAGTCGCTGTTGAATATCGCGTAAGTAGCTATCACCATCGAGCACATAATCAATCGCATTACAATCAGGTGCATCGATTTCTTGACGCATATGGGCAATTCGCCAGTTCATTGGCAATACGCAATCGCCTGCATCAGGATGCAATTCCCCACGTAGCAGGGCGAATAAGCTTGATTTGCCAGCGCCATTGGCACCAATTAAGCCGACTTTATGCCCTGGGTGCAGGGTTAAATCTGCATTTTCCAGTAAACGCAGAGGGCCACGTTGCAAGGTCAGTCCTGAGATTCTTATCATGGCACGCAGTTTAGCAGCTTCGCGGAAGTTACCGATCCTGATTATGAATGGCTGACTATTGATGCCAACCATTGTAAAGTTCATCCGCATGCCAGTGGAGCCAAAGCAGGATATGAATCGGACAAAAGGGGCTCAACACCAAAATACATCTGGCCGTGGATGCGCATGGTATGCCGGTCAGAATATTTGTACACAAGGTACCACTGCTAATTGCACGCAAGCTGGCCGCCTGATTGAAGAAGTCCATACTGATTATCTGTTAGCTGATCGTGGTTATGACAGTAATGCCATTGTTGAACAGGCGAAAAAACAGAAATGGAAGTTGTTATCCCATCAAAAAAGAATCGAAGAATACAAAGACCTTATGATAATGAACTGTATAAACTAAGGCATCTCGTTGAAAATGCTTTCCTTCATCTAAAAAGGTGGCGTGGTATTGCTACACGATACGCTAAAAACCCTTCTTCTTTCCTTACTGCCGTGCAAATTAGATGTATCACCCTCTGCGCAAATATCTTGTGACTACACTATCTAGGTCTTTCGGGCTTGGAATGGCCGTCAGTTAATTGGAGAAGTCGTCGAGTTCTGTCGGGATAAATAAATGATAAAAGCTGGATCAGCTCGACGGTGAAGAGGCTGACGAACTGAAGTCTGTCCAAGCCTCTAAATCGTATAAATCAGCATTACGATCACGTTTCCCAAGCAGCTGCTTTACAACTTGTTTTAGACGAAATACCCCGGGTGTGGAACTACCAAAACGCGAAGCCGGTGCATGGGAATGCTGCGTTATCATGACTCTCAATTCAGAATGCAAGGCTAATCTGGCATGCTCACGCGTGGGATAAATAAATACTCCTCCGGATCCAACAAAAATAATCTCATCACCATATTGGTGAGTCAGACTTCTTCGAAGATATGCTGCTCGTGTACGAAAAACCAGATCAGCTCGTGATATCGCAGTCTCTAAAGAAGTAATGGGCTCAATGTAAATATTCTGCCCTTGTTTACGAACTGATATGCCTTTATCTGTTCCGCGAAACTCGATAACAAGAAAATAGTCTTTCACATATTCAATAAGATAAGGTAAACAAATCTCTATGTTATTACGTAGGAGTTGCACGAGCTCTTCCACATAGATATCGGTTGTAGTGCCGTATGTATTCGCACGCTGATACTGCTCACGACATTCATCCAATATTACGTTGTTGTCATACGGTGCAAATAAACATTCGAATATCACCTGCTGATCTTCAATTACGAAGCCGGGAGCAATATCCAATACCTTTGTATCATCAAGCGGATATTCATTCTTAAAAACATCAGTTGGTCGCTCGTAATTATGGATATCCTCATTCAAGCTCAGCAGATCATCTTCAAGGAATACAACACTTGCCGCAAATGGGAACCCCCACCGAGGTTGCAAACGATGAATAATATCGGACCAGCAACGATTAAAGTATTGCTGCCTCCTGCGTGCAGTCAGGCTCGGATTCTTTCCGGGAACAAAATAGCAATTTGGAAAATGGCTGGCTGTACCGTAACCACAAAAAATATAATCCGGCCGCCCAAATTGCTGCTTCAAATTTTCAATAACTCGCTCTTGAATACGAGCTGGAGCTGTATGAATTGCATCATTCAAATTGATACAGGTTTGCTCTCCATCACTGATTACCAAAAGAGTATCTCCACCATATGTAGGCCACAACCAGATTTTCACCCCGTTTCCCAGGTCAAAGGGTTGTTCAGGATGAACTTCTATAACTTCGAATCCCAGATCCTCTATTACTGGTTTAAGATCAAGTGTGCTTGATACGATAACTTTGCTAGAACGATCAAGTGTTGCCAAGGTTCCCGGATGGCAGTGATCATGATGTCCATGCGAGATGTAAATGAAATCCACTGGGTGCTTATAAACCTGGTCCGTAACCGGATTTGGATAATTCCACCACTGTGCGCCGAAACATGGGCCACGCCACCACGGATCAGACAATATTTTCATGCCACGTACTTCCACCAATATCGAAGCATGGCCGATGAATTCAACTCTCATTTTCTACCCCTTCTGATCATTTTAACTTGCATATTTTTGGGTATTTTTCTTTAATTCCGGTAATTAGCCTTCCGGAGCAGGCCCCATTACCAATGGTATTATCGGAACACTTTAACATCACAAATTAAGAATATCAGTGACTTTTATCAAAAATCCCGAATTTCACTTTACGCATCAAATATCTCTTGTGCACCGGCGATCCATCGGACAAGATATGCAAAAACAATATAAAAAAACGGCTACACCTAGCTCTGCTGGAAATGCCGGCGCTTCGGTCGTATTCCGTAACTATCTGAAATATCTAAACAAGGAGAGAGAGTGATGAGCGAAAGACTTACCAAATCAGCTGCCCGAAACATTTTTTACGGGGGAACGGCTTTCTTTATAGTGCTTTTCATCGCGCTCTCTGTCCATACCCATCTGTATATCGTCAACACTTCGACTGATGAGACCACTCTGACTGAATCCGTTACCCGGGGAAAACACGTATGGGAGCGTAATGCCTGCATCAACTGCCACTCACTGCTGGGTGAGGGCGCCTATTTCGCGCCGGAGCTGGGGAATGTGTGGGTACGTTATGGCGGGCGCGATCACCCGGAAGGCGCAAGAATGGGCCTGAAAGCATGGATGCGGGCTCAGCCGACCCGCGTGCCGGGGCGGCGCCAGATGCCTCAGTTCAATCTGAGCGAGCAGGAACTCGATGACCTGATCGACTTTTTTGAGTGGACGAGCCGTATCGATACGCAAGGATGGCCGCCCAACACAGCAGGCTGATCCCACTGAAAACATCCCCTATCCAAAGGAGAACATTCATGAAATATTCAACTCAGAAGCTTGCTTACCCGTATTTCATCGCGGCGCTGCTGCTATTCTTGGTTCAGGTGCTGGCCGGTGTATTGGCCGGCAGCGTGTATGCCATGCCCAATTTTCTGTCGGAAAGCCTGCCGTTTCATATCATCAGGATGATCCACACCAACGCTCTGCTGGTATGGTTGTTACTGGGCTATTTCGGTGCGGCTTATTTCCTGATTCCCGAAGAAAGCGAACGCGATATCCACAGCCCCAAAGTTGCCTGGTTGCAGTTATTTATCTTCGTCTTCGCTGCACTGGCTGCCGTGGTGAGCTACCTGGCAGGTATACACGAGGGCCGGGAATTCCTGGAACAGCCTTTATGGATAAAAATATTGCTGGTAGTCGCATTTCTGCTGTTTCTCTACAACGTCTCCATGACAGTGCTGAAAGGGCGTAAAACAGTAGTGACGACCATTCTGCTGCTCGGTATGTGGGGAGCAGCACTGATGTTCCTGTTTGCTTTTTACAATCCCGGTAATCTAGCTCTCGACAAAATGTACTGGTGGTACGTAGTCCATATCTGGGTGGAAGGGGTATGGGAACTGATCATGGCATCCATGCTCGCCTTTCTGCTGATCAAAATGACTGGTGTGGATCGTGAAGTGATCGAAAAATGGCTGTATGTCATTGTCGGGCTGGCGCTTTTCAGTGGATTGCTGGGTACTGGTCACCATTACTACTGGATTGGCACGCCCGGTTACTGGCAATGGATCGGCAGTATATTCTCGGTTCTGGAAGTGCTGCCCTTCTTCGCCATGGTGCTCTGGTGCTTTCACATGGTGTACCGCAGCGGGCGCAATCATCCCAACAAGGCAGCGATGCTCTGGAGCCTTGGCTGCCCGGTCATGGCTTTTTTTGGTGCGGGGGTATGGGGCCTGCTGCACAGCTTCTCACAGGTCAATTTTTACAGCCACGGCACACAAATCACTGCCGCCCACGGACACATGGCGTTCTACGGCGCCTATGTCATGCTCAATCTGGCTTTCTTTACCTACGCACTGCCCCAGTTGCGCAATGTACAGCCGTATAACCAGATTCTGAACATGTGGAGTTTCTGGGTGATGACGGCCGCCATGGCTTTCATGACCTTCACATTGACCTTTGCCGGCGTACTGCAAACCCATTTGCAGCGAGTGGTCGGTATGGGGTTCATGGAAATTCAGCAGCAACTGGATCTGTTCTACGGGATGCGGTTGCTGGCAGGCGTCGCGTTTCTCGTAGGAGCACTGATGTATCTTTATGCGACACTGGGGCCAACCACAAAACAGGTGTCATCGTCACCGAACATGCAGCCTGCCGCCAGATGAAGTATACGCGAACATTTCCCGGTTTTCCGGCCATCCCGGGAGTGTTCCTGTGACGCCGGAAATCCCTTGCTATGGACCGATCGGCAATGAATGCGAGCTGTTCGAGACTACCTGGCAGCGCCGGCTACCGCTGCTGCTGAAAGGGCCGACCGGTTGCGGAAAAACACGTTTCGTCACTCACATGGCCGCTCGGCTACAACGACCGCTGTTTACCGTTTCCTGCCATGATGACCTTACCGCAGCCGATCTGACCGGACGTTTCCTGATCAAGGGAGGGGAAACGGTATGGGTGGACGGGCCGCTGACCCGCGCCATCCGTGAAGGCGGTATCTGTTATCTGGACGAAATCGTGGAAGCACGCAAGGACGTGACGGTCGTGCTGCATCCCCTGACCGATGACCGGCGCATGCTGCCGCTGGAACGTACCAATGAAATTCTGCACGCACCGGATACTTTCATGCTGGTGGTTTCCTATAACCCGGGCTACCAGAATATTCTCAAATCGCTCAAACCGAGCACTCGACAACGTTTTGTCGCACTCTCCTTCAATTTTCCTCCACCGGAAATCGAGCTGGAAATCATTGCCAGTGAAAGCGGCCTGGCCAGGGATCGCTGTGCGGTACTGGTCAATCTGGCCACCCGATTACGGTTGCTGAAAGATGTCGATCTGGAAGAAAGCGTTTCCACCCGCCTGCTGGTTTACTGCGCAACACTGATGGCTGCCGGGCTGGATCCCTATCAGGCGGCCCAGGCTGCACTGATCGAGCCGCTGAGTGACGAAACGGAAGTACAACAGGGATTGCTCGAACTGATCCGTGCTACTTTCGGCTAAACCTATGTGGCAATGGCTGGAACTGGAAGAGCAAATCGGCCGTTTCTGGCACCGGCTGGTCGGGCAGGCTGCGAACAGTTACCTGGAATATCCGTCAGCGGCTGTTTCACTCGAATCCGTTCATACAGCGTTATGCACGTTCTTTCATGGCATGGGAGGTCATCATGGCCTGCCACTGGTTGCCGGAATGCCGCAGACGACGCCCCACCGCAGAAATCTGAAACAACGCCTGGGCGAGGATGTGGAGAAACTGCCGCTGGCAATGCTCGATCGGGAACGGCTGATGCTGCCGGCCTCGATCAGCCTCTTTCCGGAAACATCGTTGAACCGGCAATGCTACTTCTGGCTGGCCGCTTTTTTTGCATCAGCACCAGAATTCATGCCAGCTTCATTCCCGGATGATCCGCTGCAGGCAGATCTGGTTTTCCTGCATTACGCTGACCGGATCAGCTTCCACGTTTGTGAACGCTATCCGGGACTGGAAAAAACCTACCGGACACTGTGTGCCCATGTGGTGCAATCGCGCCCGCATCGGTCCCTG
>OBJA01001499.1_pt1 | contig 15801 bp, 13 predicted proteins | sample 1519751 | NCBI WGS metagenome assembly OBJA01 (sample SAMEA3881238, study PRJEB22517) | soil metagenome | biome: lake sediment; feature: soda lake sediment; material: sediment, water from around vicinity | place: India | collected 2013-12-23 | depth 3 m | reverse complement strand
ATGAAATTCACAGGCAGAAGGAGGGCACTGTAATGGTTGTAGAGTTTCATATCAATGGCCAGCCGTTTACTGCCCTGAACGGAGGCCCCGTGTTTCAGTTCTCAGAAGCCGTTTCGTTCCAGGTGCCATGCGACACCCAGCAGGAAATCGATTCGTATTGGGAAAAACTATCTGCCGATCCCGATGCCGAGGCCTGCGGCTGGCTGAAGGATAAATTCGGGGTGTCGTGGCAAATTGTTCCTTCAGTGCTGAAGGACCTTTTAAGAGACCCTGCACGGGCCGCAAGGGTGACAAGAGCTTATCTTCAAATGAAAAAGTTTGACATCGATGCCCTCGTGAATGCCTGAAATCGGGGGGTGCGGTTTTCTACCGCGCATTCAAAAAATATCTGCAAAAATGAATTTACATGAAATAGCCAGTATCTTATACTATCTGAAAAACAAGTTTTGGGAAAAAGGGAAGAATGTATCCTGCCTGAAATATTGATAAATTTTAGTTAATGTGTTTTCTTTGAGTAAATTTGTTTAGCTATGCAGCGATTGATAAAAAATAAATTAGAAGAATTAAAAAGACTATGTCAAGACTACGATGTCAAGACCATGCATGTCTTTGGATCTGCATGCACAAATAAATTTAATCATAAAAGTGATATTGATATCTTAATTTCTTTCAAAGAAATTTCAGTTGAAAAATACACCGACAATTATTTCACTTTACATTATAAACTGGAGGAATTATTTGATCGTAAAATTGATTTATTGACTGAAAACTCCCTGTCAAATCCATATTTAACAGAAAGCATTGAGGAAATAAAGCAATTACTTTATGCAGCGTGAAATTTTAAAGTATTTACATGTTATTCAGGAATCTATAAATTAAATATTTGAATATTTAGGTGAAAAACGGGATTACAATGAATACAAATCAAATAAACTTTTGCGCAGAGGGATTGAAAGAGAATTGGAAATAACAGGAGAAGCTACCAGTAAAATTTTGGATATTGACACTAACATTGACATCTCAGATTCAAGGCGCATTGTTGATTTGAGAAATTGGGTAATCCAAGGATACGATAAAGTTGATGATGTTATTATTTGGGGGATAATTGTAAAAGATTTACCCATTCTAAAAGAACAAGTTGATAGATTGATCGATTAAATATTGCCAGCTAGCAGCAACAAAAATCATACACATCGGTCATTATAATTCATTATTATACAGCCGGTTAGTGATGAAAATTTTTAATAACTTCATCACGAATCAACTCACTGTCGCCCTTCCGCATACATGCTGTCGCTCAGCTGTGTCTCCTGCCTGTTACGGAAGGCAATCCATACACCGGGCCGGTTCGCTTCAGAGACCTTCAGCGCTGTTTTCCATAAATATTCACCTGCCGTGCGCTGTACCTCTGTGAATTTGTAATCGCTCCGTCCGTCCAGTTCCGATAAGGCCATCACCACCAGTGTATCACGGGCAGCGCTTCCGGTGTCTTCCGTCCCGTTTTCCCACTTCACAAGCAGTCCTTCGGGGTGGGGTTCCACCCAGGCCGCGGCCGGCAGCGGCAAGAACCCCCTGCTCAGCAATGCCTTGCTTTTATCGACATGTATATCGGGATACTCCCCCGCCAGTGCATGGCGCAGATTATACGACAGTGCCGCAGCCCGTGGCGAACGTCCTTCAGCTTCCCCGGCAAATGTAATCCGTATGAGTTCGCGGAAGGCACCTAAAAAGGTATTTACCGCCTGTACCCGCTGCCGCTGCGCCAGCTGGGCTGGTGATTTGCGGTCGCTGAAATGCCCGGCCCGCGTGCGGACATAACTTTTATCGCCCACTTTGTAAAACACCAGGTTCCCCAATCTCCCCCGGCCGCTGTCAAACAGATTGTCAATTCTTGCCATAATTAAACTCTTTTGTTTTTGTCAATCAGGTAATAGCACTGTGTTAAAGATAACTTAAGTTTGTATTAAATCCAAATTATCTTTGAATAAACTTAGAGTTAACTATGAGAAAAATTGAATTTATGTCAAAGTTGAGTCATAGTTGTATCAAAGTTAAGTCTTAAAAGAATATAGTATTATTCTGCCCCGGTTGCTTTCCGTTAAATGCTTCGGCCGGTGCAGGCCGACCTCTCCCCGGTGCCGTCAGTAAGCAATACATGTTGATAAAACAGGATGTCAGAAATTTTACGCCTGGTTTGAAAATTGGGTTTTTACTTTTTAGTTCCCCGGTGTAAAATTTGATGAGGTCCGATTTTTGAAACTTTTACCAAACAGCGATACTTCCGTTTATATTTAATATGCTGAAGGTGTGGTAACTGAACCCGGCCAACGGGTCCCGGGCCGTGGGTATTAAAAATGGTTACCTTATGTAGGTATTATTTGTATCGTAATAATATTTATTATATACATTCACCTGTTTGTTTAACCCGATTTTAAACAAAATCGACTGAAGATGAATGCTTGTGGGTACAGCCTTTTGGAAGCGCTACGGGCAGCTGTGATTGATGCAGTGGGGTATGAAGAATCGTTTGTTGGAAATAAAATTCAGAAGCGGATGGCCGAAACAAAGTTTGTCGCCCCTGGGGTGTATGTGGATCATCTGAAGCAAGCCCCGGTGTAAACCCATAGTTTTGAATCGTTGTTTCAAAACAGGTACAGCGAATTTTTCCGCAACCGGCTTAAATTTTCGGTGCTGGAGAAAATTGTGCTGCCTTTGCTTGTGGCTGAGCTTTGATTGCTGTTTTGACAGTACTTCTGCTTTACAGTTATAACCGGGTTAGAAAAGGGTTTTTTCAAGCATCATCCAGTTATTTTTATTTTGTAATAATTACAAGGAGCAGCCGATGGCAGGATAATTACCTGCCATATGGACATATTCTATGATGAAGAAATACCTGCAGCTTATCAGTTGCCGCAAGCAGTGCATCAACAATCCCTTTGTTCAGTTTGTTACCTTTTAATTAACAATTGGCAGCCGATTATCTGCTGCAAAAAAGGAAAACAATGAATCGTTTTATACGTAAAACTTTGCCTTTAGCCAATGTCGATTTTGGTATACTTATGCTTCGGGTCACTGTGGCTGGTTTTATGCTGACCCATGGCTACCCGAAGCTGGTAACATTATTTTCGGGAGAACCCGGTTCTTTTGCCAGTGTGATGGGGATGGGCCCTGAGCTATCGCTATTGCTGGCGGTATTGGCAGAATTTCTTTGCTCGGTATTTGTATTCTTTGGGCTGTTTACCCGGCTGGCCGCAATCCCGCTTGTGATTACCATGGCGGTGGCTGCCTTTCATGTTCACGCCGATGACCCCTTTGCTACAAAAGAAAAAGCCTTGTTGTTTCTTGCTGTTTTTACCTTCCTTCTGATAACAGGTGGCGGCAGGTATTCAATCGATAGCATTCTTTATAATAAGACAGAAAAAAGGCAACGCAGGTATATTTAATTCACGTTTTTTTTATCGTTCCGGTTCTGCGTCAAACCGCTCAATGAAATCGGTAGAGAGCACCCTGAATTCAGTACGGCGGTTGATTGCCTGCGCTGCTTCCTGGTGTTCAGCGGGCAGGGCCAGTATAAACTGCTCGGTGAGTTCATCTCCCCGGTTCAGGAAATCGTACTGACGGGCAAGGGTACGGGTAACGGTTTTTGGCCATGTTTCGCCGTAACCCTTGGCCACAAGCCGCTGCGGGCTTATTCCGCGTTCAATGAGATAATTAACAACACTCTGGGCACGTTTTTGCGAAAGCTCAAAGTTAAACTGATCTCCACCTACATGGTCGGTATGCGACATGATCTCAACAGTAATCGTTGGATTTACAATGAGGGTAGCTACAAGCGTATCGAGCGAGGTTAACGATTGGGGCAATAACTCCCAGCTTCCAAATTCATAATTTATGTTTTCAATATTTACAGGCACATCGGTGGGTGAAAGTACCAGTTCGAACCTGAAGTCTTTGCTGTCTTCCAGTCCCATTGTATTGGCCGAAGCTTTATCGCGGAGGTAGCCGTCCTTGAATGCAGCAAATACATATTCCGTTTCGGGTTTTAATGTCATTTGGAACTTCCCGTTTTGAGTGCGCATGCGCAGGCTGGTGCCATCAGTCCCTATTATTCTTACCGTGGCCCCGTCGATCGGAGTGCCTGTTCCCTTATCGAATACTTCCCCCTGGGCTCTGAAAATCTTCGGGGGAACCACAAACGCGTACAGGTCGTCGCCTCTGGATCCCTTACGGTTGGAGGAGAACATTCCTTTATTTTCTCCTTCAACAAAAGCAATCCCAAAATCGTCGTAGGGGGAATTAACAGGATATCCCATGTTTTCAACACTCCACGATTCATCATCGTTCAGTACCGCTTTAAAAATATCGAAACCTCCCATCCCCATGTGGTAATTCGATGAAAAATAGAGTTCTCCGTTGTCTCTGATAAATGGGAACATTTCGTCGCCCGGGGTATTAATTTCCTTTCCAAGATTTACCGGGTTTGCAAAAGTGCCGCCTACTTTTTCAGCCTTCCAGATGTCTTTGCCGCCATAACCTCCGGGCATATCGGAAACAAAATAAAGGACAGATCCGTCGTGGCTTAATGCCGGGTGCGCTGCGGTAAGGCTGTCGGCCACTACCTGTACTTTTATGGGTTCCGACCAGGATCCTCTTGATTGGGAGGATGTGTACAACTCGGCGCCCAATGCTTCTGTTTTATCGTAGCGGGCCCTTGTGAAAATCATCTGTTCACCGTTTGCAGAAAGGGTGGCAGCCCCGTCTTCATCGCCCGAATTGATAATCAGGTTTTCATCGAGCAGCTTTGGCTGGTCCCATTTCTGGCGCTGTACATTGAATGTGGCCCTGAACAGATCGGCATACTTCTGACCTGTAATCATGCTTTTTCGCTTCCCTGTTGCAGCCTGCCTCATTGATGTAAAAATTATCTCATTATCGCGACCTGTCACAAAAACAGGCGCAAAGTCGCTTTCTCTTGAGTTTAACTCCTTAATTGGAATTATTATATGACGGGTAGGTTTTTCAATCCATTCCTGAGTTTTTCGTATGGCTTCCAGGCCTTTTCGGGCTCTTTCCTCGCCCGGCACCAGATCCAGGTACATTCTGTAGTTTTCAATGGCGTCTTCATAATCCTGTGCGTTGCGCTGCATCTCGGCCAGGTTAAAATAGGCTTCGGGTTCCTGGTACCCCCGCCGGATGGCGTTCTGGTAATACATGGCTGCCCGCTCGTAATCTCCTATGTATTGATAGCATTCTGCTATGGCATAGGCATAGTCTCTCCGTTTAATCCTGTCTTTTTCTTTCCGGCTGGCCTTCCGGTATTTTTCAATGGCTTTGTAATATTCACCTATTTCATGAGAAACCACGGCATCGCGGCCTAATTTGCCGGTTCCGCATGATGCCAACCCCATTATTATTGTTACGGATACAAATAACCTGAAGTATTTATTCATTCCTGTTGTTACTTTGGAAAGGTAAAAGTAATTTAAAATTATTGGCTGTAAAAATAACGGCTTTCCAGTGATTTAAGTATGCATTATAAAAAAAGAGGTTCCCGTTGAATCAGGAACCTCATTAAGAAATAAAATTTTAATGCCTTTATCTGACAAACAAAAGCTCGCGGTATTTTGGCAACGGCCACAATTCGTTGTCAACGATGAGTTCCAGTTTGTCGATGTGGTAACGGATATCCTGCAGGTAAGGACGTACTGTTTCGTCGTATGCTATTGCTTTTTCGATTGTGTCTTCAATGATATTGGCTTTTTTGCGGGCTTCAATCATTTCTGTTCGTTTTGCCTTTATTGTAGAAATATGTCCTCCGATTTCACGCACCAGGTCTTTTCGTGCACCGGCAAGTTCTTCAAACTCTTCTGCTGAAAAGACTTGTTTCATATTTTTTATGTTTTCAAGAAGGGTTGTCTGGTACTGAACAGCCGTTGGAACAATGTGATTAATTGCCAAATCGGCAAGTACACGTGATTCAATCTGTACTTTTTTAATGAATTTTTCGTATTCCACTTCCACCCTTCCGTGCAATTCCGATTTGCTAAAAACTCCATGTTCTTCAAACATTTTCTGATATTCGGGGCGCATGTAAGCTGAAAGTGCTTCAGGCACATTGTTTACATTACTGAGACCTCGTTTTGCAGCTTCTTTGACCCATTCAGCACTGTATCCGTCGCCATTAAACCTGATGTTTTTAGTTTCGGTTATAATTGTTTTTAAAGTCTGGAAAATGGCCTCATCTTTTTTGGTGCCTTTTTCGATCAGTGCATCCACTTTGGTTTTAAAATTAATTAACTGGTTCGCCATTACTGTATTCAATACAATAAGTGCCGATGCACAGTTGGCCGATGAACCTACTGCCCTGAATTCAAAACGGTTTCCGGTGAAGGCAAAGGGGGAGGTGCGGTTCCGGTCGGTGCTGTCGAGAATGATTTCGGGTATGCGTCCGATGTTCAGTTTAAGAGCTGTTTTCTCATCGGGAGTCATTTTTTTATCGCTTACTGCTTCTTCCATCAGATCAAGCATTTTCGAAATCTCGGTCCCAAGGAAAACAGAAAGAATGGAAGGCGGAGCCTCATTGGCACCCAAACGATGCTGGTTCTGGGCATTGTATATACTGGCACGCAGTAAATCCTGATTGTCGTAAACTGTCTGCAATGTGTTGATTACAAAAGTCAGGAAAAGCAGGTTCGATTTTGGATTCTTTCCGGGTGAATATAGATTTACACCTGTATTTGTTGATAACGACCAGTTGTTGTGTTTTCCTGAGCCATTAATTCCCTGGAATGGTTTTTCATGGTAAAGGATGCGGAATTTATGCCTGCGTGCAATTTTTTGCATGATATCCATAATCAGCTGATTGTGGTCGTTTGCCAGGTTTGCTTCCTCGAAAATCGGAGCAAGTTCAAATTGGTTGGGGGCAACCTCATTATGGCGGGTTTTAACCGGGATTCCCAGTTTATAGGCTTCATTCTCAACATCCTGCATGAAACGGTTTACACGGGTGGGAATTGAAGAGAAATAATGATCGTCAAGTTGCTGATCCTTTGATGATGAATGGCCCATAAGGGTTCTTCCGCATAAAATAAGATCGGGCCTGGCCATATATAAGGCTTCATCAATTAAAAAATACTCCTGTTCCCAACCCAGGTTGGCCTGTACCGAGGTCACGTTTTTATCGAAATACTGACATACATCTGTTGCTGCCTTATCAACCGCATTCAGGGCGCGCAGCAGCGGAGTTTTGTAGTCAAGTGCTTCACCTGTATAGGATATAAAGATTGTTGGAATTGTTAATGTTGTTTCGCTGATAAAAGCAGGTGAAGTAGGATCCCATGCTGTATAACCCCTGGCTTCAAATGTTTGGCGAATGCCACCACTTGGAAAGGATGAGGCATCAGGCTCCTGTTGTGCCAGCAACGTACCTGAGAAGGCTTCAATCACGTTGCCATTGCCATCATGTTCAATAAACGCATCGTGCTTTTCTGCAGTTGCATCGGTTAAGGGTTGAAACCAGTGTGTATAATGGGTGGCACCGTTGTCAAGTGCCCATGCTTTCATTCCCTGAGCTATCTGATCAGCCATTTTCCTGTCGATAGGTGTTCCATTATCAATGGCATCCATAACAGCAGCAAAAGCTTCCCTTGAGAGAAATTTTTTCATCTTGGGTTTATCAAATACCAGCTTGCCATAATAATTTGAAACCAGCTTGTCTTCTCTTACAAAATCTTCGGGTCTTCGGTTGAGGACCTCATCCAATGCTTTTAATCTGAACTGTGCCATAATAAATAAATTTTTAAGTTTTATATTTTAATTCAAAAATAGAATATTTTTTTACAGGTATGATATTAAATGGGGGTTAAAACTAAATTTTATTGATATTTTTTTAACAAACCCAATTAAAAATAGGGTATTTTATCAAAAAACAAGAAAAAAAATTGATTTAAGTTGTTTTTTGGCGATTTTAATCTGAGAATTCAATTAAGTTAATATTTCAGGTATTTTCGATATTAAATTGTTATAAAAGCATAATTAGAATATTTTAGGTGTAATTTTTAATTGTTGGGGCAGTCTTATTGAAAGCTGATGGAAAAAACTTCGTTGTATTTTTTCTGTTCAGATTCTAAAGAATTACCATCCTTTTAAAAGATATGAGAACAGACAGACGTAATTTTATTAAAACCAGTGGAGCTGCAGTTGCCGGAGGGGTGGTTTTACCCCCGTTCCTGCAATCGTTCCAAAACGTTCAAATTTCAGGAAACGTGAAAAATTATTTAGATCATTTTGAAGTCTCAACCGGGATGCTGCAAAAAGTGATTGCAACAGCTATGAGCCAGGGAGGAGATTATGCGGATTTGTTTTTTGAGCATAAGAAATCAAACAGTCTTGGACTGGAAGATGGCAAGGTAAACCGTGCCTCCTCCAATATTGATTTTGGTGTTGGTATCAGGGTGCTGAAAGGGGATCAAACCGGGTTTGCTTATTCAGAGACACTCACACCCGAGGCATTGCATAACGCAGCACTGATGGCTGCCAATATTGCAAACAGCACGAATTCCTTTTCTCCTGTTGAAGTAAAGGAGAAAATGCCTGCCAGTTACTACAACATCACCCGTAAATGGGAGGATGTATCGGTAAAGGATAAGGTGCCGTTCGTTCAAAAAATGAATGATAAGGTTTTTAGCCTTGACAGCAAGGTAATAAAGGTGAATGCATTCTTAAACGATGAAACTGCCTATGTAATGTTTTTTGATTCTGAGGGCAAACTTACATACGATTACCGCCCGCTTATTAATTTTGGTGCCGTTTGCATAATGGAGAAACAGGGTAAGGTGGAGAATTCCTATTCAGCCCGGTCATTCAGAAAAGGTTTTGAATGGTTGACCGAAGAAATTGTAGATGAAATAGCCAAAGAAGCAGTTGATCGTACAAACCTGCTTTTTGAAGCTACAAAACCACGTGCCGGAGAAATGCCGGTTGTAATGGGAGCCGGTGGTTCGGGGATTTTACTCCACGAAGCCATCGGTCATACCTTTGAAGCTGATTTTAATCGTAAGGGAACTTCCATATTCAGTGATAAAATGGGTAAAAAAGTAGCTGAAAGCTTCGTGAATATCATTGATGACGGAACTGTGGAAAGCAACCGGGGATCCATAAATATCGACGATGAAGGAAACGATGTTCAAAAAACTTACCTGGTGAAAGACGGTATATTAAACAGTTACATCCACGACCGGATAAGCTCAAATTATTACAACGTAGCTCCAACAGGAAACGGAAGACGCGAATCGTTTAGAAATATTCCGTTGCCACGTATGCGCGCAACCTATATGGAGGTGGGGCCGCATTCGAAAGACGATATTATTTCCAATGTCGACTATGGAGTGTATGTCGATAATTTCAGCAATGGGGAGGTGAAAATAGGGGCTGGCGATTTTACCTTTTTTGTTAAATCGGGTTATCTGATTGAGAAGGGAAAACTCACCCAGCCAATAAAAGACATCAATATTATTGGTAACGGACCAAGAGCCCTGGCTGACATTACAATGGTTGCCGACGATTACCTGATTGATAATGGAACCTGGTCTTGTGGTAAAAACGGGCAGTCGGTCCCGGTTACCTGCGGGTTGCCTACTGTTCTGGTAAAGAAATTAACTGTGGGTGGTACCGTTTAGAGCATGTTCAACCTTTAAAGATTTTAAGAAAATGACAAAACAGGAAAAATACGATTTGGCAAAATGGGCAATAAACCATGCTCTTGAAAAAGGAGCCCAGCAGGTAAGTGTCAGCATTTCAAATAATCGCAGCAGCAGCGTTGATGTAAGAGAAGAAAAAATTGACAAGCTGGAACAGGCCATCGAAAGCGGTCTCTCTATTAGGCTGTTTGTTGATAAAAAATATTCATCTCACTCTACAAACAGGCTTAACAAACAGGAGCTGGAACATTTCATCGAAGAGGCCATTGCAGGTACACGTTTCCTTTCAGAAGACGAGTTTCGTACTCTTCCCGATCCTTCGCTGTATTTTAAAGGACAAGTAACGGATTTGAAAATACTGGACGCTGATTTCGATAAGCACGACCCGCAGGAAAAAATCGATCTTGCCTTTAAAGCTGAAAAAGAGGTGAAAGGACAGGATGAACGCATAATTTCTGTTTCAACAGGTTATTATGACACCATGAGTGAGCGGGTTATGGTAACCAGCAATGGCTTTGAAGGCGATACCGCCAATTCTTATTATGGCCTAAATGCTTCGGTATCGGTTAAAGGTGGAGATGCCAGGCCTGAATCGGGGTGGAGTGAGAGCGCTATATTTTTCGATAAGCTGGAGAAAAGCGGCATCGGAATAAAAGCACTTGAACGTGCCTTAAAAAAAATCGGACAAGGGAAGGTGGATTCGGGAAAAATGGACATGATTGTGGAAAACAGAATGGTTTCACGAATATTTAGCCCATTGGTATCAGCATTGAGCGGATCGGCCATTCAACAGAAAAATTCTTTTTTGGTAGATAAGCTCGGAGAAAAAGTTTTTTCGGAAAAACTGACAATTACCGATGACCCATTTATTCCTGCTGGCAGAGGCAGCAGGCTTTTCGACGGAGAAGGCCTTGCCACTCAAAAACGTCCTGTATTCGAGGGCGGAGTAGTAAAAAACTATTATATCGATACCTATTATGGCAAGAAGCTGAATATGCAGCCTACCAGCGGAAGTAATACAAACCTGGTTTGTAATACCGGACCCTACAATTTGGAAGGGTTGGTTGCAAGTGTTGAAAAAGGAATCCTGGTAACGGGTTTTAACGGGGGAAACTGCAACGGAACAACCGGTGATTTTTCTTACGGTATTGAAGGATTCTTAATCGAGAAGGGGAAGATCGTTAAACCTGTATCGGAGATGAATATTACAGGAAACATGATAGAGCTTTGGTCTGGCATCGGTGAATTGGGCAATGATGTATATCAAAATTCTTCCTGGTTAATGCCTTCTATTCTTTTTAATGGTGTTGATTTCAGTGGTGCATAATCCATTTATCCGAGGTGCGAAAAACCGGAAACATAGAATGCTTCCGGTTTTTCTGTAAATAAAATTATTTTTAATAACAGCACTTCGAAATCCAATGCATGCCTTTAAAATAGTTGCAATACCAGCAATAGGAAAGTATGAGTATGAACAGAATTTCATTCCACCTGTTTTGGATTGAAACGATCATAGGATGTTTTCTCCGGAAGCGGTTGACAGAAAATCCTGTATTGAAACACTAGTTTCAGGTTCAGAGGGTGTAATTCACAAAAATTAGGTAAATTACATCGACAAATATATCGGATATGAAAAAATTCCTGATTATAGCATTTCTCTTAGTTGCAGCCAATGGAATATTTGCGCAGGGATATTCTCAGGCACTTGGCATAAGGGCTGGCTGGGTTTCCCCCGGAATTGAATATCGCTATTACAACAGCGACGAGTTTTCACTGAGAGCCTTGCTTTCGGTTCGTGACCGTGGCCTTCAGCTGCATGGAATGACTGAATTTTATATATACGATCTGTTTCCTTTTTCCTATCAGCTTGTTTTTGTTTATGGAGCCGGTATACACGCCGGTTTTGAAAGTTGGGATGAAGTTACAACTGAAAATAACCAGCGTCAGACAAATGTTCAGTCGGCTTTTCTTGCCGGCCTTGATGGCCTGGTTGGACTGGAATATATTTTTTATGAAGCCCCTGTGAAAATTGGCATCGAAGCAAAACCTTTTTTTGATGTGTTTGGCAGACATGGCTTCAATGTGGTATTACCAGATATTGCTTTTACTGTTAAATACCTTTTTTAAGCTTATAATTATTTATCATTTCTTAGATTAATAAACCTTTATAATTTTTTACTATGAAGAAGATAGCTATGCTGTTCGTAATGGCATTAACTGTAATGATTGTGGTTGCCCAGGATGAGAACCGGAAGGAAATCCAGACATTGTTTTCGAACCAAAATAGCCTGGGGTTTTATGGATCTTTTACGCTGGGATATTCTCAAATCAATGGAAAGGATGCGTTGGTATCAGGAGGGCGTGCTGCCATGATATTTAATCACAGTACCGCAGTTGGATTGGCGGGTTACGGTTTTGTAAATAATATGGAAGGATACCGGTGGGAAGATGAAAACATGCTGAAGTATTCGCTGGCGGGAGGATATGGTGGTATTTTCATTGAACCGATCGCAGGGGGATTGAACCCTGTTCATGTTGCTTTTCCGGTATTATTTGGTTTGGGGGGAATCGCCCAGGTGAGAAACTATGGCCCGGGTTATTGGGAATTTCCGTACCTGGATACTCCCGAAAGTGATCTGTTTTTCATTGTAGAGCCTGCCGTTGAACTGGAAGCAAACCTGGCCAGGTTCTTTCGTGCTGCTGCTACCTTAAGTTATCGCTTCACTTCCAATATTGAATTGTTTGATGTTTCGCCGGACGTTTTGCGCGGATTTCATTTTGGACTAACATTTAAATTTGGAAAATTCTGAATCTGTGCAAACAATAACCCGTGGAAGAGTGAATTTTCCTACGGGTTATTGTTTGTTATTATTTATTCGTAAAAATCAACATATTCGGCTTGCCGAAGGTATTCAAAGCTCATGCGGATACTTTCAACGGGTTCATGATCGTATCGCTCCACTTCAACAACTCCATATTCTGCTCCTGATTTTTCGCGTTCTGCAAACATCGCCTCAAAATCCATTTTGCCGCTTGCTCCCAGCTCTTTTTCATCTTTTATATGCCAGACCTCGAATCTTCCAGGGTATTTTTCAAAATAATCGAGCGGGTTTTTACCTCCTTCTACTATCCAGTAAAGGTCAATTTGAAACATCACTTTTTCAGGATCGGTAAGTTCGAGCATCCAGTCATAAACCGGTTTGCCCTCAAATTCGGTTGTAAATTCATTGGAGTGGTTGTGGTATCCGAACCGGATCCCCTGCTCGTTGCATTTTTCACCAACAGCATTAAAGTATTCGCAATACCGTTTTAACCCCTCCAGGCTATCATAACCGGTACGCCCCATCCATGGCTGAACAATCCATTCCACCCCGGCATCGGCATGTGCCTGAATTGCCTGATCCCACCAGGCCATTGTTGATTCCCAACCTGCTGAATCGGGTACATCCTGCCCGGTATGGGAACCCAGAAACTGCATGTTGTGTGTTTCGCATAATTCTTTGAAATCTTTGGGAGACAGGCCATAAAACTGGCCGTTGTCATATCCGGCAGCTTCAACAAACTTATAGCCTATTTCTCCCACCCGGGCAACTGTTCCTTCAACATCCTGCTTCATGGCATCGCGAACCGAATACAGCTGAATTCCCAGGAATTTTTCACGCTCTTGTTCTGCCTTGCACCCTGTTAAAGCCGGAAATGCCAATGCAACAATTCCGGTAACAAATAAAAATTTGCCTGTCAATCTTCGAATCATAATAACATAGTTTTATATGGTTTACGACTAATAATTTGATCAAATTTATGGATTTCTTTCTGTTAAACTGGTGGCAATCCGATTTTTTATCCCTTTGGTGGGATTAATTATTGCCTTTTGCTAAGGGTTTTATATTCTGAAGGCATATTTGCAGAAAATATTTTCTATAGAAAAAGATGCCAAAAAATCGTTTACTTTGTGTAAGCTTAATTTTTGAGTATAATGGATTCAACAGAAATTATAATAAAAATCCGAAAGATTGTGAGGTCAATCAACCTGGAATCCAAAAAGATAGAAAAGGAGTACGGTGTAAGTATACCCCAGGTGCTGTGTCTTAATTTTATACGTGATTCAGAAAATTTTCAAGCTGGCCAGGGAGAAATCAAAAAATTTTTAAATCTGAATGCCAGCACAATCAGCGGCATTATTAACAGGCTGGAAGCAAAAGGACTGGCTGCCCGGCTGCCTAAATCGGGCGATAAGCGTGTTGTTACAATAGCGCTTACATCAAAGGGAGACCGTTTGCTGAAGAACATTCCTGCTCTTTTACAGGAGAAGCTGGCCGAAAAACTCGAAAAGCTGGACAATAATACCCGGGGTAAAATCAGAGAGAGCCTTGATTTGCTTGTTAACCTGCTCGATATCGATGACCTGGAAGCATTCCCTCCCCCGGCAGGCGATACGGATGATAATCCGGCGGATGGTGCCCCTGACCGCATTATCTAGTCCTCTTTGCCTGGTTTCCCTGGCAGCTGCAGTCGTTTACGCCGGGCCTGGTTCCTCCTTTCCCTTCTTCCCCGAAGGTTTTACCTAAAGGTTTAAAACTATTTTCTATAAAAACTATATTAAGTTAACTCTTTATTAAACTGCCTGCAACCGGAATTGTTTAATATATAGTTAAACTGTTTTAGATCAAATATGTATATTGTTGGAGTTCTCTGTGTATCGTTCTGCTTCATTGGTGTGGTTAAATAATTTTTTTAATTTTGTTTGCATAGAAACTAATATTATGGAAATATTTAATGATGTTATGCCGCAGAAAGCCGGCGAGTTTCGGTTTGGATGCGATATCTCCAAATGGAAAGATTGGAAGTGGCAGTTAAAAAATTCAGTCAAATCGGTTGAGTCCTTTGAAAAGCTGATGGGAATTGAAATACCGGAAGAGGAAAAGGAACTTATGGAAAAAACAATCGAACGGTTTCCTATGTCGGTAACTCCTTATTACCTTTCATTAATCGATACTGCAAATTATAGAAACGATCCGGTTTTTATACAGTCGTTTGCCAATATAAATGAGCTGACTGTTTTAAAAACCGATATGAAAGATCCGCTGTCGGAGGATACCGACAGCCCCGTAGAGGGCATCACACATCGTTACCCCGACAGGGTTTTGTTTCATGTCAGCAATATTTGTTCGATGTATTGCAGGCACTGTACGCGTAAGCGCAAAGTAGGGGATGTGGATTCCATTCCGGGGAAGGAACAGCTGAAAAAGGGCATCGAATACATTAAAAATTCATCGCAGGTAAGGGATGTGCTTCTTTCGGGAGGCGACCCCCTGATGCTTTCCGATAGCTATCTCGACTGGCTGTTGTGGGAATTGACTTCCATACCCCACGTACAGGTTGTCAGGATTGGCACCCGGATGCCGGTTGTATTGCCTTACAGGATTACGAATGATTTGATTGATGTGCTAAAAAAATACCACCCGCTTTGGATAAATACCCATTTTAATCATCCGCGCGAAATCACTTCTTCTTCGCGCGAGGCCCTGGCTAAACTTGCCAACGCAGGATTCCCGTTGGGAAACCAATCGGTATTGCTGGCCAATGTGAACGATTGCCCCCGCATAATGAAAGAGCTTGTTCATAAGCTGGTGCAGAACCGTGTCAGGCCCTATTACCTTTATCAGTGCGATTTGTCGGAAGGGCTGGCACACTTCAGAACACCGGTGGGCAAAGGGATTGAAATTATGGAAAGCCTCATCGGTCATACATCGGGGTTTGCTGTTCCAACATATGTTATTGATGCCCCCGGCGGAGGAGGTAAAATACCGGCAATGCCAAATTACATCATCTCATGGTCGACCAATAAAGTGGTGCTGCGAAACTACGAAGGGGTTATTACTACCTATACCGAGCCCGATAATTATGAAGCAAAATTTTGCGACCGCAACTGCAAGGATTGTAACCTTGATTTGAAACTCGACGAACCGGATGAACAAAAGGGGATAGGGATCGAAAAATTGTTGTCGGATTACAATAACACCATCTCCCTGATTCCCGATGATAATGAACGTTATAACAGAAGGGATGTTGATGTTTGATAAAGTTGAAAAAATCGGGAAAT
>OBJA01001498.1_pt1 | contig 15801 bp, 12 predicted proteins | sample 1519751 | NCBI WGS metagenome assembly OBJA01 (sample SAMEA3881238, study PRJEB22517) | soil metagenome | biome: lake sediment; feature: soda lake sediment; material: sediment, water from around vicinity | place: India | collected 2013-12-23 | depth 3 m | reverse complement strand
AAGTTTAGTTGCTGCTCATACTTTTTTAAAATTGGCCCTATCTTACATAGACCCCCTAGCTCAGACGATGTTGATCCACTGTATGTACCATCTTTAATGTTTTGGTACACCGTCTTCATCGCATGATCTTTGTATCCATTGTATTGATCCATCCATTGAATGAATGTCTCATAAAATGTAGAGATATCAGGTTCATCATGATCTTTCAAGTAGTTCATAAACCATACTGTTAAGTCACCATAATGTGTTAAATCACCCTTTTGTTTTGTTTTATGAAAACTATCTTCTTGGACATCAAATACACTATCATGTTCATTAAAGAGTTTTTTAACTTTGCTTGTATCATAAATCCAATGTAATCCTAATGCATACTTATCTTGCAATAAGGAACCAATCACTGCTTTCTTTAAGTTTTCCATCTAACCACCTCTGACACTATTTTAAATCATTTCAATCCAGATTAAACACTTATGCATACTGATATTGACATACTCGTTATCAGTCAACAATGATATAATGGATAATAAGATTATAACATTCGAAAGGTCACTTCATGAACAAACAAGCTAAACTGTATTTAATCATTACATTTATCATTACTTGGTCTGTATGGTTCTATCTTGCTTATTTAATTAACAATGATGTAACCACAACCAATGATACTCTTGGATTATTCTTATACTTTTTGGGTGGATCTGCTTCTACCTATGTTGCTTATATTGCCATCAAGTTATCAAAAGAAGAACGTGTCAAAGACTTTCACACACGTGTTTTTAAGTTTAACTTGTCTTTTAAATATTACATGATTGCATTTCTGGTACCAATCGCTCTTGTGGTTATTGGACAAGGGTTTTACTTTCTCTTTAATCAAACACTAAGTTTTGACTTTTCAGCCATCAACATGCAACTAATTCCATTATTCTTTATTTCTTCAATCATTTTTGGTGGTATTGAAGAATTTGGATGGCGTGGTATTGTCCAAGAAAGCCTTTTTGATCGTTACCATTTACTCATAATTAATCTTTTTATTGGAACGATTTGGACATTATGGCATATACCAATTTTCTTTATGATTGGACAAGCTCACTATCAAACAAGTTTTCTTATTTTCTTAATATCTTGTATCGGATACAGTAGCTTCATGACTTATCTATATGCTAAAACAAGAAGTGTTTTTATAACTGTTATCTTTCATACAATGATTAATACTATTGGTGGTTCAGGTATGTTTGTTCCAATGAGTGCTGCAATGCCTTACCTAGCAATGAGTATCATTTCTGTGATCATTGGTTCTTGGTTATTGTGGAACCATCAAAAAGAATTGGACATGCAAAAATAACACAAACATCTATGATAGATACCTTAGAAGAGAAGAGAAGAGAAGAGAAAAAATTCTCTTTTTTTATTGACAAAACTAAACGACTTCAGTATTATATAACTGTCGTTATATAACATATGTTATATGAGGAGGTACTATGTCACCAAAAACAAAGTTTACACAAGAAGAGATACTTACTGTTGCTTATGAGATAGCAAAAAAGGAAGGACTGTCTGCGATTAGTGCTCGAAAGATTGCAAACCAACTCGGATGTTCTGTTGCTCCTATATATGTCAATTTTAAAAGTATTGATCATTTGATCGATGATGTTGTAAAAAAGGTATTTGCTTTAACACAAACTTATATATCCGAGGCCAAAGGATTAACACCTTTTGAGCAACTTGGTTATGCAAGTTTTCAATTTGCAAAAGAGTATCCTATTCTATTTAGAGAATTAGCACTAATTCCTAATCGTCACATGTCAAACTATGATGATGTTGAAGCGACATTATTAGATTCATTTCAACATGATGAATCACTAAGCTCTCTTAGTCAGTCAAAGCAAAGAAAATTGCTGCTTCAAATGCGAATATTTCATTTGGGTTTATCAACCATGATAGCAAATGATTTCATACCATCATGGTTAACGATTAAAGAGGCTGAAAACCTCATCATTCAAACTGGAAGACTTTTAATCAAAACACTAAAAGAGGAAAATAATGAAAACACTTGAGCAAAACCACTTTGAGGCAATCCTCAACAAGACATTGAGTAAAAAAGATATTTATGGTATTACAATGAAAATCGAATCTGGTGATAAGACAGTACAATATCAATATGCTGCTGGTAATCTTACCATTGATTCAAAATATTACATAGCAAGTATAAATAAACTATTCATATCAGCTTTAATCCTTAGAATGATAAGGGACCAAAAAGTTTCTTTTGATGATTTTCTTGTTGATTACCTTCCAAAAGAGTATCGTCAAGGGCTGCATGTATTAAACAATGTGGACTATACAAAAGATATTACGATAAAACACTTGTTATCACAATCAAGTGGATTACCATGTTATATGGCTGACAAGCCTAAAAATGGGATTCCCATTATTAGAGAACTAGAGGCAGGTATTGATAGATCATGGCCGATGGATAAGATCATCGAACGAGTTCGCCAACTGACTCCTCATTTTATTCCTGGTGAACCAAATAAAGCTAAGTATATCGATACAAACCATCAGTTGCTGAGCTTTGTGATTGAACATATTGAACAAAAGCCTGTTGCACAAGTTCTTAATGATTTATTCAATGAACTTGATATGAAGGATACTTATGTTTGCCAAGATGAAAATGACACAAATTATGTATTCCCATATTTTAAAAACAAGGTTGCGGATATTCGCAAGTTCACAACATCTACAAACAACGACATCATTTCAACTGCTGATGATCAAATGAAGTTTATTAAAAGCTTCTATACTGGTCATTTTTACCCCCAACACCAGTTAAAAGATCTTCAAGTTTGGCACAAAATTTTCTTTCCTTTCAAGTACGGGATTGGAATTCAACAGTTTTATACACCAAGAATACTTTCACCACTTAAAGCATTACCGGATATGGAAGGTCATTGCGGTTCAACAGGAACAGTTGCATTTTATATAGCGGATCTTGATCTGTATGTCACAGGAACAACTAATCAACAATCAAAACCTGGTGCTGTATTTCAAACCATCATGAAAATCATCCATCACATGCTCTAAAAGCACAAAACCACCGCATAGGTGGTTGTTTTTTATATGGTGCACCAGACGGGACTCGAACCCGTACGGTTTCCCACACGCCCCTCAAGCGTGCGCGTCTGCCAGTTCCGCCACTGGTGCATTTATCTGTTGGCGCGACCGATAGGAGTTGAACCTATGACCTAGCGCTTAGGAGGCGCTTGCTCTATCCACTGAGCTACGGCCGCATGGTCGGAACGACGCGATTTGAACGCGCGACCTCTACCACCCCAAGGTAGTGCACTACCAAGCTGTGCTACGTCCCGATGCTTAGTTATTATACCGTAAACCTTCACACTTGAAAACACATTGTATCGAATTTTATCTTGTGGTAGACTATTTGAAAAGGGGGGATGTAGTTGCACTAACATGATAATACAAAGCGCCAGACTTTTTGTGACGAGGTAAGAGGAGAATCGAAATTTCGGCGGATGCCTCTTCGGCTACAACAGTCGTTAAATAAGGGTCAAATAAACAACATCACTTATTACGTTGACAATTGAAAGGATAATATAATCTATGTGTGGAATAGTCGGATACGTGGGAAACCAACAAGCCGTCGATGTTTTAATGTCGGGATTGTCGAAGTTAGAATATCGGGGATATGATTCTGTTGGTATTTCACTTTTTATGAAAGAAAAAATTGTAACTCAAAAATCTAAAGGTAGAATTCAAGAAATGCTTGATAAGATTGATATAAATCAATATAAACCTTCTCATGTTGGTATAGGTCATACAAGATGGGCAACTCATGGAGAACCTTCAGATATCAACTCACATCCTCATGGTAATCATAGAGTTAGTATTGTGCATAACGGAATCATCGAGAACTATGCAAAAATTAAGGAACGTATGATCCGTAAAGGATACCAATTCGAATCTGAAACTGATACAGAAGCTATAGCAAAATGCTTAGATTATTATTATGTGCAAAGGGAAAATCCAATAGAAGCAATCATTAAACTCATTGAGAAAATGGAAGGTTCTTATGCTTTGGGCATGATGTTTGCTGATCACAAGGATACAATCTATGCAGTTAGAAAAGATAGCCCGCTTCTTATAGGGTTGGGAGAGGATGAGAATTTCATCGCTTCAGATATGACCGCTTTGCTTAAACATACAAAGAGATACTATTTACTAGAATCCAATGAGATTGCAATCATCACAAAAGACACAGTAAGGATCATCAATCTTGATCAGGAACCCATTGATAAAGAAATTCAAACTGCTGATTGGGATGAGCAAACAGCTGAGAAAGCTGGTTACCCTCATTTCATGCTTAAAGAAATCCATGAACAAAAGGATGCTTTTTTAAGGACATTGTCTGTTCGTTATAAAGCAGGTCACTTCAACTTCGATATCGATCAAATCAAACCAAACATGCTTAGGAATATCCAAAAGATACATATTGTTGCGTGTGGAACAGCGATGCATGCTGGACTTATTGGTCAAGTATTATTACAACGTTTTGCACATGCAGATGTGGTGTGCGAAATTGCTTCAGAGTTTCGTTATAGAGACCCTCTATTAAAACCAAATGATTTAGTTATTATTGTTTCTCAATCAGGTGAAACAGCCGATAGTTTAGCGGCATTAAGACTCGCAAAAGAACGCGGTATTCGTACACTAGCAATTGTGAATGTTGCTGGTTCATCCATAGCAAGAGAAGCAGATATGCTTTTAATGACCCATGCTGGTATTGAAATTGCTGTTGCGTCAACAAAAGCATTCTATGTTCAAACAGCACTATTATCTGCTTTTGCTATTTATTTAGGAAGAATCAACAAGACATTAACAGATGTCCAAGCTAAAGAGTTATCTGTACAACTCATGGAAGTAGAACATTATTTAGATGATATTTTCTCAAAAGAAAACGAAATGCAACATAAAGCCTCGTTGTATCAGAGTGCTCAACATCTATTTTTTATTGGAAGGGGATTGGATTTTTTAGTTGCCTTAGAGAGTTCACTCAAACTTAAAGAAATCAGTTATATCCACTCTGAAGCTTATCCAGCAGGTGAACTCAAACATGGAACCATTTCATTAATCACCGATGAAGTTCCAGTTATTGCTATCGCAACACAAACTAATGTATTTGAAAAAACAATTAGCAATATCAAAGAGGTAAAAGCGCGTGGTGCTAATGTCCTTCTATTGAAGAAAGAAACCATGCATGTATCTGAAGATGTTGCTGATGAGATTATTGATTTGCCAAATCTCGCGGATTGGACCATGCCTTTGGTTTCGATTATCCTACTTCAGTTATTTGCTTATTACATGTCTGTTTTAAGAGGTTGTGATGTAGACAAACCTCGAAATTTAGCTAAATCTGTCACTGTAGAGTAAAAAAAATCACTGAATCATCAGTGATTTTTTAGTCTTAAATGTGCCGTATTATATCTTAATATGAAACTTGAAACTGCAATTCCACTTGCCACGATACCAAGTGTCAGTGCAAACCCACCAAATGCATAAATTGTGGGGCCGATAATATTTGAAACAACATTAACAAATGACATGGTTAAACTAAGTAATGTTAAGAAAGTTGCTTTGTATTGTTTGACTAACATACTTCCCACTGGAAATAGTAACCCTGTGGCTGAATCAAAAAGAAAACCAAACATTAAACCAAACAGGAATAATGCAAGTCCACTTGAGAAGTAAAACATGATTAATACAAGTGGTGCAATCGTAGATACAAACACCAACATCTCAGCTTTGCCGACTTTATCAGCGAATGTAATAATTGCAATCCCTCCCAAAACAGAACCAGCAGCAATTGTTGTGTAGATGTTTGCAATCATACCTGATGTATATCCTAAACCATTTAAGTGAACACTTAAATAATTAAAAAAGAATATGGCTGGCAGCGACATTAGGAATGTTGCTATCATCATCTTTCTTTCTTTTTTACCTTTAAGCAGTGTTGAAACATTGTGAATCGAACTGCTTACACTAGCATTTTCGATATCTGGAATACTTACAACTAAAATGATTAAAATTCCAAACATCGTAATTGATAGTATTTGATAAATGGAGAAAAACCCAATGTTCTCTGCTAAATAAGTACCAACCATTGGTGATATAAACACACCTAAACCAAAAGCAACACGATGCAATCCACTCACAACACCGAGTCTTTCTTGTTTCACCAATAGTGATAAATAAGAAAGTCCAATACCTAACATTGTAAAGAAACTCAATCCCATAAATGAACGACCAATCACATAAGCAACTAGTGAGGGTACATTAGCGATTAATGTGCTCCCTAAAGCAAAGATTAATAAACTAAATAAAATCATTTTCTTTAATCCAACGCGATCAGCATTATATCCAATGATTGGTGCAAACATACCAAAAAAAGCATACCCTATATTCATGTATGTAACTTGATGGTAAGGAATTTCATATAACTCAGCAATAAAAGGTGCAAGTGGCATGACCACATTCATTTCAAATGTTACAACAAACTGAACAATCAAAATTAGCACAATTGCTAATAATCCATTTTTATGTCCACTCATTTTAATCTCTTTCTAAAAACTACATTATTGTTGCATATTTAATAGAAAAATGCTATCTTTTCAATCAAAAAACGCTAACATAGTTAGCGTAATTAAAACCGTGATGTTAAATAAATTACTTTATTTCAACTTGGAAATGATTCAATAAAACATGTTCAGCTTCTTTATTCCAACATCCTTGAGACTTTTCTGTAGCAATGAACAGTTTCTCAAATAGTGGATCTGTTTTCCCTAACTCTTCAAAATCTTCGATAGCTGTTAATGGCATTTCAATATGTGTGTAGATTAGTTTTTTGCCACCTGGAATAAAAGGCAAGTTCATCGTTGTATCAACCACACTATCTAATCCCCCAACATGGGTTACCATTAAACTAGGATTAATCTTCTTTTTAGCTGATAACTCTAATGCTTCTAATAAGTCATCATTATTGCCCCCTGTCCAACCCATAACATGTGTATTGAGATAATGCACATTGTACATATTTATTTTAGCACTGAAGTTTTTGTCTGTTGGTCCAGCAAAGAAATTTAAACAACCATCGAAAGCCAACAAAGAATCCGCTTGCTCGACAAGAGCAGCAATTGGAACATACACAAACACATCGTCATAGCCATGGCCTTGTGTTATGTCCATCAATGCTTGATGTTGATCATTGTAGTCATTAGGATTGATATAAACTAACTCAATACCTTTTTCTAATGCTTTTGCTTCTGGAAGTACACGTTTAGCTCTTTCTAGTCTTTCTTGACTAACGTCTGTAACAACCAATGTGCGTGGTGGATTATCAAGTTGCAAAGCATAATCAATAGCACCAAGCCCCATCGGACCACAACCGCCCATAATCATACAAAAACCATTTGGCTTAACACCCATCTGATGCGTGTACTCTAATTTCGATGTATGATAGTTTGCTTTGTATGATCCAATAATACATGACATTGGTTCACCAAGAGATGCTTCAAAGTAACTATCTCCTTCATAAACCATCAATGCTCCAAGCTCCATCACTTCTTGTGGAATGACAGTATATTGTGTCGCACCGCCAAACCATTCATAAGAGTAGCCTGGTGAAGCTAGTGAACCTTTGTAGTTTAATGCTGGTTGCAAAGCAAATCGTTGTCCTGGTTTAAACTGGTGTTGCCATTTTGAACCCACCTTAACTATGTCACCTGCCATTTCATGACCAATGATCACTGGGTTTGTGTCTACATTTTGGGGAACTCGTTTATGCTTTTTCCCTTGTTTTACTGTCTTGTACGTGGACATGCAAATGCTATCTGTCAGTACTCTTACGAGTATTTCATCATCTTTAATCTCTGGTAGTTCAAACGTTTCATAACGAACGTCATCTAATCCATATAATCGAACACCTTTTGTTTTCATCATTTTACCTCTTCTATGTTTACTTCATTATATTTTTCTAAAATTGCTTCAAAACTTGCTGATTTTGTACCATATGTTTCTACAGTCGCGGCTGATGCTGCGAGCGATAACTTGCATGCATCAACAAACGACCAGTTTTTTATCTTTGCATAAATCATGGCAGAAACCATGGCATCACCTGCCCCCGTAGGGCTTGCAATGTTGACCTTTAATCCTTGTGCCTTATAAACTCCCAATTTACTAGCAAATATCGCACCATTAGGGCCTTGTGATACCACCACAGTCTCTAATCCTTGATCAACCCAAAGCTTGGCTTGTTCAATAAGTTGCAAATCAGATAAATCTTGTTTTGCATCAAGAAACCATTCAACTTCTTTTTCATTAGGTTTAATCATATGTGGTAATGCTTTTAAACCTTGGCATAATGCTTCTTTGTCTGCATCTAACACAACCCAAGCACCCAAGTTTTTTGATAGCGCAACAATTTCTCGATAGACACTAACATCAACTGACAATGGCGCACTACCAGATAAGACAACAACTGTTTCACTATTTACATGTTGCTTAATTTTATCCAATAAACTTTCGACTTCTAAATCCGTTATTTCTGGTCCTGGCTCATTAATTTCTGTGATCAAATGACTATCTGAGGTCTTCACCTTTAGATTCATGCGTGAGTTACCCTTGACCTGGACAAAGTCTGTTTTGATGTTTTCTTCATTTAACATCAACTGGATTTGATGACCAACATACCCACCTACAAACCCAAGTGCAAGACTTTCTAGTCCCCAAAGAACACAGTTTTTCGTAATGTTAATTCCCTTACCTGAAGCATCTACCACAACATCTGAAACTCTATTTAATTCACCAATACACAGCCTATCAATTGTCACGGTCTTATCTAAGGAAGGATTGAGCGTAATCGTTACAATGTTCACGTTACTCCCCCTTTATTAAATGCTTCATATATTTTCTCAATTGAACAATCATTCAATAAACCTAACACTTGCGTTTCTTCTTGAAATATTTCAGCTATATTACTAAGAATCTCCATGTGTTCTTGCCCTTTTCCTGCTAATCCAACGACAAAATGAACCGTATTTCCTTGCCAATTCATACCCTTTGGTATTACCAAAACACTAATTCCACTATGTGCAATGAACTTCTTTGCCTCAAATTCACCGTGAGGAACAGCTAAATAGTTACCAAGAAAAACAGAAAGAGATTTATTTCTTTGATGCATCGCATCAATGTATTGTTTTTGAATGTAACCTTTCTTCAATAACATAGCACCTACTTTGTCAATGGCTGATTGCTCATCATGCAATTCAGTTGTGATTTCGATATTATCTTTTTGAAGTATTTCAATATTCTTTTTTGTTTTGTTTGTAAACAACATATTGTCCCTCTTTCTATATGCTTTTTAAACGACTCATCGTTTCATTTCGATACCACTTTTGAAGCAACAGCGAAAGTGCAGAACGAATCGTATCCTGATCTTTCAATAGAAGTGCATTCTTGAATTCGTTATCTTCTATTAGTCCGACACTTATAGCACTTAGCATTTTATTTGTATCTGGACTGCTTTTTTTATTTGCTACCATCACCATAATGATTGAACAGGTTGAGGCATGGCAGTTGATAAAGTTGTCTTGATCACTAACATACAACTTAAGTATTGGTTCCTTGATGTTTTCTATTTTTGCATGTAATAGGACAACGCCAACTTCCTCTACAACTACAGAGCCATACTGTTCTCGATCAACAAGTGCGTATTTAATATCTTTTGCCTGCTGAACATCCAAAGCGCTCAAATGTGATACTTTGTCAATGATTTGATTCCATGTCAACACATGATTAATGGGTGAAATAGTAAACTGTTTCCTGATTTTTTGAATCATCAGATTAATTTTAGCCAATGATTCTAGTGGATCAACATCCAATTGATTGACAGGTTTTGAATAATGGTCTTGCTTTTTCTTCTTACATGCATTAATCGCAACTCTAATTGCCTCAATATCCATCTCAGATAACAAAGGATGCACATAAACAGAATCTATTGTGGCAGTTTCAAGTGGAATTGTTGTAATTAATAAATCCAATTGGTTGCTAATTGAATCATCGACATCCTCAATGGCCATAGGGACGACCATTTGCAAATCAGGGAAGATATTTTTAATTCTTGAGGATAGTAAACTTGATATTCCAATTCCACTTGCACACACCACACCTATTTTCAAAGCCATGTTCTCATTGAGTTTCTGATTGAATCGCTCGATTGCAGCACCAAAATGCAATGCAACATAACCAATCTCATCCACAGGAACAGGTTGAGTAATGCTTGTTTCAAGAGCTTTTACAGCAACTGTACTCGCTTCAAAGATGATAGGGTATTGATTCTTAATTTGATCAAGCAAAGGATTTCGTATTTTAAGTTTGTAATTCATACGTGTCAAGGCTGGTCTTAAATGTGTAATCAACCCTTTGTGTAATACATCATCATCAATCAGATGAACATTCATAATATTCTCAAACTCTTCAATCATTTTGCTAATCAGTTGTTTTAGCTTGATATCATCTATGGATTGATATGAATCTTGCTCTAAATGGAAATCTCGCAGCTTAGCACCTTTTAAATGCATTAAGATAAACGCTATCTCATCTTCTGGGATTGTAATATCAAATGCATTTTCAATTGACTTAGCAAGCACTTCTGCTTTTATGTAATCATCATCTTCTTTCAACTGATTAAGCAGTACTTTATCCATTTGAATAACTTCTTGAGTGGTTAACCGCTCAATAGCAATCGTAAGATGAATGATGAGACCAATTAATGAACTATCTGCCATCTTTTGAAAATACTTGAACTCGCTGTTACGAATCACTTTTATAACATTGGATAGAATCTGCTGATTCAACAAGCTTAAAATACTACTGTTATCATGTTGCTCAAAATACTTCTCAATATCAAAATCATCCTGATATAAGTAAATCAAGTCAATCAGCTTATTTTCTTTTAACTGGTTATGGACAAAATCGGTCATTGCACGTCGAACATCATCCTCACTGCCTTCTAACTCGATACCATATCCTGGTTTTCTAATTAATGATAACCCATGGTTTTTAAACCATTCATCCAATACTGAAAGATCATTACTAATAGTTGCCTCTGACACATCATATAATTGAGCAAAGGTAACTAGCTTCGAGATATTCTTATTTTTAAGCAGTTCAGCAGTTAACAACATCCGCCTTTGTTCTAAATCATAATAGTCAACGCTATTGTAATAATCTTTTAATATAGCAAGTAAATGCGATTTTGCGGTTGTATCTCCTATTATCTTTATACCTAAACCAGATTTAGATTCTAGTTCAAGACGATAAGGTTTCAACAAATGATTGCACCCAGAAATTTCTCGAAACAATGTACGCTTACTTGTGTTTAATGAATCTGCTAAAACTGAAACAGAAACAAAATCATCTTTAGCTAGCAACTCTAGAAATACTCTAGTTAGCCTTGGTGAGAATAACGGTTGGATCAATGTCATGCAATCACCTCTTATTGCTATTATATCAAGTTCATGACCTAACAAACCTATTAGCACTTCAATTTTGAGACAAAACTTAGTGCCAAAACTAAATAATAAAAGCTGCCTCAGTAAGGCAGCTTTGTTTTACAACTGTGCTAGTCGCTTGACGAGCGCATCATATTCTGGCGCTCCTACAAAATTGACGATTGTTACAACCTCAGCATTAGGTGCTGTTTGTTTAACACGGCCTGCCAATGATTCGTGTGTTACAACCAACTCAGCGTCAGAAGATATCTCTTCAATTGAAGAATGAACAACTTCAATATCTAAACCAGCTTCTTTGATTTTCTTACGAAGCGTGGTTGCTCCCATTGCACTTGAACCCATACCAGCATCACATGCAAACACAATCTTACTAACTGCAACTTTTCTTAGATTGCCACCTTTTAAACTAACAACTTTTTCTTGTGCTTCTGCTAACTCTGTTGTTGGATTTGAAAATCTTATCAACACTGCAGACACAAAGAACGATGTTGCGGTTGCGGTTGCAACCCCTGACAGTACAGGTAGAAGTCCCCCACGAGGTGCCATTGCTGCTAATGCAAAGATACTACCTGGAGATGGTGTAGCAACTAATCCTGCTCCTAAGACAACAAATGTTAATACCCCAACTGCTCCCCCAGCAATAACTGCTAATATTAAGATTGGATTCATTAATACATATGGGAAGTAGATTTCATGAATACCCCCAAAGAAATGAATGATGATTGATCCAGGTGCAGATTGCTTTGTAAAACCTTTACCAAACATCCATACTGCTAATAAAACACCAAGCCCAGGCCCTGGATTTGTTTCAAGCAAGAAGAAGATTGACTTACCTAATGTTGCTGCTTCTTCAACACCTAATGGACCTAAAACACCATGATTGATTGCATTGTTTAAGAACAATACTTTCGCTGGTTCAATGAATATTGAAGCAAATGGTAAGAAACCAGCTTCAACTACCCAACTAACTACAGAACCAAATGCATCACTTGCACTTTGTACAGTTGGACCAATAACCAAGAATGCTCCAATAGCTAATAATAAACCAAGAATCCCTGCAGAGAAGTTAGCAACAAGCATTTCAAATCCAGCTGCAACTTTCCCTTCAAAAGCTTTATCCACTTTCTTCATTAAGTAGGCAGAAAATGGACCCATTAACATTGCTCCAATAAACATTGGAATACTTGTTCCTACAATAACCCCCATTGTAGCAACCGAACCAATAACACCACCACGTGTACCATGAACGAGCTTACCACCTGTATAACCAATCAGGATAGGTAACAAGTATACGATCATTGGTCCAACTAAAGACGATAAGTCTTCATTTGGTGTCCAGCCTGTCGGAATAAATAATGCGGTTATAAACCCCCAAGCAATAAATGCTCCAATGTTGGGCATAACCATACCGCTTAAAAAGCGACCAAAACGTTGAATACTCTCTCTCATTTATAAACCCCTTTCAATAAAAGCTTTCTTCTACATTCACTATAGTTTTGAACGCTTTGATTATCAATCAATACTGTTTCAACATTGTCAATATGACTTAATGCCATAATAAAAAAGTCAGACCAAAGTGATTTGACTAACCCATCGTTATTGAGAGAATCTCTCGAATAATTTGATGATTATACATCAAATCCTTCAGTTCTTCTTCATTTTCTATATATAAATCTTTACCACTAAAATAGTAATCAATCTTCATCATGATACGATGATAGAATGGATTTTGGTGTCCTATTTCACGATCGTATGTAACGGCTTCAAAATAAAACAAAATCAAAGCAGGAACAAACTCAAAACAAGAACTCTCAATCCAAAAATCAACGTGTTCAAAAGGAGGTAAGTACTGCTCAAGCAACTGCTCAATCATGATGAACCCATCATCACTTGATTGATATATATCCACAAAGACATAATCATAGTCTTTGATAACATCTTGGTTAAAATGATTAAATGCATCATCATGAATAACATTCAATTTGACACCTTTAGGAAACTGAGGATACAAGTGTTTCATAAACAACTCAATGATTCGTTTATTATTTTCGACAACAGTAATAGACGTAACGTTTTGATTTAACATTGCCATATACACAAAGTATCCAATCCCCAATCCAAAAACAAGAACATCCCCCTTGGCTTTCTTTGCAAAGGCGTCCATGGTATTAGACTCACCCGGAACATCTAACATCCAAACATCATCAGCAATCTTTAATACAGTTGCTTCATAAGGTTTGTCCAATGCTCTCAATTTCATCCAATCATTCAACTCTTTATTGTCATCATAAATGATACTTGAAGCGTTGAATAATTGATTTGATGGGATTATTTCTTTATAAAATGTAATATCTTCATCTTTGATATGATTGATGCTTACATGACTATGATATGGGCTGCTTATAAATTCGTCCGTCGAAATAAACAACGAAGGCCATTCATGTTTTGGTTTTTGAAACTCTGCAAATCCAGCTTTTGAGAGTTCCTCTTGAATCTCTTGTTCGTTTTCCTTTGTCACGACCATACCTAGAAAATCATTCTTATAATCTTGGATTATATTTGCTTTGCATCGTTTGTAAAATGAACTGATTTCTTTAGTTTTCTTTATTCTCATGGAATCACCTTTTTTTAATCATACGAGATAATCAAATGAATGTAAATAAAACTGAAAGCATGGCTTTTGCCATGCTACACTTCTAAATCAGTTATTGGTCTCGCTTCAATATAACCCCGATATCCTTGTGGCTCGAGCTGGAATCGTGGTCCAACATCATCATTCCATTGATAACCGTATACGTTAGGATTAAAAGTTGATATGGCATCCCAAACTTCTTGGATTGCATTTTCAAATTGATCATCATCATAAGGTTGTCCTTGAAACACCATCATCTTACATGGTGGAAGCTCTATGACATCAAACCCTTCAGGAATATCACCTTTATAATCAAGATGAACTTCAACACCTTGAACATACACCGAAGTATTCGGCATGACCATATGATTTGGTAACCAAAATCCTGCTGGTTCAAAAGCCGTGTCTTTTATACTAGCCAAAAGACCCCATACATCACATCCTACCTCTTCACAATACTCAAAATAATGAGTTGCCTTTACTCCTCGCTTGCAAATGAGTTTTCTTCTAGGTCTTTCAATAACTTGCGTAAAAACAGTTGCTACTTGTTTATCCATTTTAACATCTCCTTTTTGTAAATGTAGATAGTAGTCTTTCACTCGAAATGGAATAAAATAGTTGATAGCTTTGGGTTCTTTTCGATACTGATTGGGTGATATCCCAAACTTTTTTGTAAAAGCTCGTGTGAAACCTTCATGTGAGTCGAAGACAAAATCAAACGCAACATCGACAATCTTGCAATTCCCTTTTGAGATTACCTTAGCTGCTTCTGTCAATCTCAGTTCACGGATATAATCAAAAATGCATTTACCCGTAACTTCTTTGAACACTCGTGAACAATGCCACTGCGAGTAGTTCACAGCTTTAGATAATCTTTGTAGTGTAATCTTCTGCTGTATGTGATCACTGATGAACGTTTGAATGTCATCAACTAATTTTATTTTATCCCAACTGTGCATTCGCTACCTCTCAATCCTAGTATAGATTGTATTTTGTCTTTGTTCTTGATCTGAATTGCTTTGTTATCTCTAATATATCAGTAATAACGCATCATATGAATAAATATTGATAAGTAAATCCACATTTTGTGATACTATATTGTTGATAAAAATGTAGGGGAAAAGACATGCAGAAAAACAGACACAAAAAGACGAACGTTCTAATATCACTCATTATTTTCACAATCTTTGTTGTGTTTAGTTTTCAATCTGTTGAAGCTAAAGGGAATAACAATAATAACAGCCAACAAAGACCATCGTTTCCAACATCAAACATACAACTTCATCGTGGAAGCAATCGTATGTCTCACCATCTAGGTAAACATGTCCCTTTGCGATACCCCAACATTAGTGCGATTGCCATTAACAGCTTTATCGAAAGAAAAATCACTGATGAAATAAACAACTTTAAAAAACGTATTTCAGAAAATCATGTCATTGATCATGAGGTTATTTATCAAACTCAATGTAGATCCTACTTAAATAACGACAACATTTTAAGCATTCTTGTCAGCTTTGATGTTGCTACCACAGATCAAATGCACACAGCACAATATTATCGTACGTTTAATTTTGACTTACAAAGAAACCG
>OBJA01001497.1_pt1 | contig 15802 bp, 6 predicted proteins | sample 1519751 | NCBI WGS metagenome assembly OBJA01 (sample SAMEA3881238, study PRJEB22517) | soil metagenome | biome: lake sediment; feature: soda lake sediment; material: sediment, water from around vicinity | place: India | collected 2013-12-23 | depth 3 m | reverse complement strand
CTGATACTGTGCTCTGGCACACCCTAGTATCCCTCTGGGGCGACTACCGAGAGAAGAAAAGTTTTCGCACTTTTTCGCGCACTCGCAATTACAGTACTATGTTTCAAAGGCAATGCATACATTATGTATATTATTGCTCACATTATTTCAAAAAAGTGGACTATTATGAAACCTATTGTACTGGCTATGGTAATCTGCGATTATTACTACCGCGATACTCATACAGGAAAAAGCATTCTTGCAGGAACATTCAGTTCAATAAACAGCCCAAATTACCCCTCGAAACATGGTAACTGTGCGGTTTATGTTGCACTTACCGATGTTGCAGCAAACGGAAAGGCTCAGCTGGTTTTCAGAAAAGAGAATGGCCCGTTTAATATGCAACTTCCACCCTGGGATGTGCAGGCTCCAGACCATCGTCGTGCAGTTGTTGAGATTGGCGGAAATATCAACGGCTTACCTTTGCCTGAGGAGGGAGATTATGAATTTGTACTGCTTTGGAATGGCACTGAAATTGCGCATCGGCGGCTCAATGCAGTAAAAATCGACCTCAATTTGCAGAAATTGCCAGAGGAATAAAAATAATAGGTATTGTTTGTTCGAAATACTAACTCATCAAGTACAAAGGAACATCATGGATCTTTCAACTATTCTTGTAAAAATCACCGGCGTCGTCCTTCTTATCTGGACCGGTTTTTCAATATTCAAACATGTGCAGGAGAAACGTCGTAACACCAAAACCGCAAAAAAAGAGGCTGCACAATCTCTTTCAGAGCAGGTGTTGAACAATTTACTCCTTTATCTCTGGCTTGCCTTCATGGTGGTTTTCTCTGTAGGGATGATGGTAAATAACTAAACCATGCACACCCATCCCTTATCTTGGTCTTCCGAAACGTGAATAGTGCTCACTTTTATTGGCAGAACCTCTGAAACCCGTCCTTTTCTGATCTGGTATATGCACAGGAGTTTTGTACAGATCAGGAATAAGGCCCTTTTTATTCTCTCTTGCCCACGCAGAGCACCATTGATAGTCATGCGCCTCTTCCACATACCCTTTTCTGACCGGGTTTGCCTCGATACTCTTAATGGAGCGCAGGATAGATCTGGCACCAGAGATGTTCCGTTCCACGCTCCCTCCTGGTTGCCATAGACGGAATGTCGTAAAACCCCATTCGGTCACCTCAAAAGATTCGTACCTGTCCTTGTCATTTTCCAACAGATAGGCACTGTAGCGCTCTGAAACCATCCCTTTAATGCCGATATCGATCTGTACCACATCTGTGTTGGCACGTTTGAAGGAAACAAGCAGATGAACATGATTTTGCATGATAGCATATGCCCACAGGAAAAATCTGTGCTCTTTTCTATACTCCTGGACAACTTCAAGAAATTGTTCACAGGCAACCGGATCAAGAAAATACCTTGAATCCCGATAACAGTTGAATACCAATTCATGCGCCTGCTCTGTCGCTTTACTGTGGCCATTAACGTATGTGTATTTTTTATTCATAACAAATTAAACTATGGAGGAGTATCATAAAGATGTCCTCCGGTCTCCTTTTACATGCAATTGCAATTTGTTAATTTACTGAAAGGTAGTGTCATATGATATCAATATAGGTTGCCAGAAAGGAATCACGCAAGAATTTTTCTCCTTTAGAAGACTGATCCCCGGGGTCATTCTCTTTCAGAATACTGTAATTTCATTAGTAAGCTTTAATTTGCATTTTCGCTGCTCCGAATTCCAGCCATCCTCAAAAAAAAGTCCCCCGGAAAAGGGCCGGGGGACTTTTGCAAAGGAAGGGTGCAGTACACCAGGATTTTTATCGATTTCCGGTAAAGGAGATCCGCTCCCTGAGAATCTCAGTGGATTGGTCCCGTACTGAAACGATATACGTTCCGGCAATAACACCCTGCATGGGGATTATGTGAATACCATTGAAGAGAACTCCATCATGAAGAGTTTTCACCACTCTTCCCCGGATATCATACAATGATACTCTGATTTTTCCTGACTCGCGCATTGAAAGCATCAGACCACCCTGAGCCTGCCTGACCCCAACCGATCCCCGCTCAAGAGACGTATTGATAATAGCGGTTCTCTTTGGTAATCCGCTCACCTCAATAAGCACAACGTTATCGAGGTACCAGGTCGGAGATGCCAGCCCGGCATTGAACTCAACACGGGCATTGAGGTCAGTGGTGCCGGACATGGTAAATGTCTTTGTAAAACGCTGAGTCGTTGTGGTCACATTGACCGTTGTGGCTCCGCTGTAGCTTGAGTACGGAGAGTTGCTCATTCCAATATTCACTTCAATACCACGGTTTGATGAAGCCCGTGCATCAAATGACAGTGTGTAGGTTTTTCCCTGTTCAAGTTTAATACCGGTCTGAGTCAATTGGATATTCCACGATGCCGATCCCTGAGTGCTGGTAGACACAACATATTCACCATTTACCACCTGTGCCCAGGCATTTGCGCCATTGTATGCACCAAGATTCCAGCTTGTCGTTCCACCCGAAAAATCCCCGTTTTTCACAATGTTTACAGGTGAACCCCCGCCCCCACTTTGTGAAGAGAATGTGGCTGTAACGCTCTTATTGCTGTTCATGGTAATGGTGATCGGGTTGGCTGTACCGGAAATAGCACCACTCCATCCACTGAAGACATACCCTGAGGCTGCTGTTGCAGTCAGTACCACTGCTTCGCCGCTTGCGTAACTGGTTTTATTCGGTGATTTGGTTACAGTACCTGATCCTGAAATTGTGATAGCAAGAGCATATTCGCTTGGAGGCGGCGGAGTCGCACTTGAAGGATAGAGGGCAGCTTTGGGAATTATCTGTTTTGCCTGACGTGCACTAGACCATGACAGTTGTGCAACAGCACTGCGTTTATTGTCAAAATATTCCATTTTGATGTCATATTTCTGACCACCCTGCAGGCTGATTGTTCCCCTGCTTTCCGTTGCCGATTTGTCGACCCAGTATTCAATAATTTTTTGTCCATTTACCCACAACCGCACTCCATCGTCAGTATTGGCGTAAAAAGTATAGGTCTCAGTGTATGCAGGCTGAACCTGTCCAGTCCAGCGTACAGAAAACTGATCAGCACCCATCGAGGGATCAGGTGCCCTGTTGCCCCAGTTGAAATTGATGGTTTCATCAATACGAGTCACTTTCAGATTGGTGAAATCCATATTGTCGTAGTACTCTCCGGTAAGCCCACTGCCCTCTCCCGGAGGAGTGCCGCCACTTGCTGTGAAGGTCGCTGTGACAGCCTTGTTGGCATTCATAGTGATTGTTGCCGGGTTCGCAGTTCCGCTGAGCTCTCCACCCCATCCGGAAAACACATATCCCGATGCCGGTGTTGCAGTAAGCGTAACTTGTGAACCGCTCAGATAGGATGTTTGATCAGGAGATTTGGTGACAGTTCCCGAACCATTGATTGTTACCGAAAGGGTGTAATTGGTGTTTTGTATCTGTGTAAATGTTGCAGTAACACTCTTATTAGCGTCCATAGTGATCGTCGCAGGATTGGTAGTCCCACTGATACTGCCGCTCCAACCTGAAAATTGATATCCGGCTGAAGGTGTTGCAGTCAGCGTTACCTGAGTCCCGCTGGTATAACTTGTCTGATTAGGAGATTTGGCAACCGTTCCTGAACCAGATGTGGTAATATTCAGTGAGTATTCAGATGGTGGTGGAGTTGTACTGCTTCCCTCAACAATACTTACATCATCCAGATACCATCGTACATTCGACATTGCACTGGCATCGGTGGTTGTCATAGTAAATGTTTTGGTAAATGTCTGCATTGTCGTTGTCAGGTTAACATTGAATGCTCCCAGATAACTTGAATATGGCGAAGCACTCATGCCAACATTTGCCTGGACAGTGCGGTTGGCGGATGCTCTGGCTCTAAAGCTCAGTGTGTAGGTTTTACCTGCTTCCAGTCGCAGATTCCCTTGGGTCATCTGTACGTTCCACACGGCGGTACCACCGTTTGATATTGTCGTCACATATTCGCCACTGGTCACTGACCCCGTTGCCTGCGCACCATTGTAAGCCCCAAGATACCAGCCGGTTGTTCCTGATGAGAAGTTCCCGTTTGTCAGAAGTTCAGTTCCGGGAGTAGTTCCACCCCCTCCGCCACCAGTAGCCGTGAAAGTAGCGGTAATGGTTTTATTGGAGTTCATGGTAACAGTCACCGGATTCTGAGTGCCGGAGAGGTCACCACCCCACCCAGAAAACGTGTAGCCACTCGCTGCCGTTGCGGTAAGCATAACACTGGTCCCGGATGAATACGTAGCCTGATTGGGAGATTTGGCAACAGAACCGGAACCGCTAACCGAAACACTCAAAGTATAAGTGCTTGGCTCTGTACCACCACCACCTCCTCCACCTCCGCAGGTAAGTGGTGTGTTAAGACGAGGACGCAGGTTTGCAATAATGCCATTCCAATCACTTCTGGGATCAGCCTGGGTAATGGCTATGACACCATCGGCGATACGGGCGTTAATATTATTAGGATCATCCCAGGTCGCATCATGACCGATATTCCCACCACCCCATCCGTAACCATCATCAGCAATTATGCCTTTTCTGGTAAGATTATATATCCCGCTCCAGGTCGCCGGATCGGAATTTCTTATACGTGAACTATTTGCTTCAGTACGTCCACCCGATGTATTCACATAGCTGAACTGAGACATATTGAACGAACCGTACCATCCAGATTGATTTGTGTTCCAGGGAGAGATATCCATTGAAATGATGGCATTGGGAAGGTGTCGTTTAATTATCCCAACCAGCTCAGACATTTTCTGGCCTAGTTCAGAGAAGGAGAGACTACCTCCCTGCTGAGATGAATAACTGTATTGATAGTAGTCTGGCTCCATGAGCCATATTATTTGTCTGTTTCCATAGATGCGTGCTGTTTCAGAGGCGTACTTTTCGTACTGCCCCGTGATCCGTGACCAGCGGGTACGTATATACTCTGCCCCCCGCTCACACAGACTGGGACTTCCCACATCACAATCCAGTAACCCCCAGTCTCTCCGCGCTGTAAAGGCAATGATATAGCTGTAATAAACCGGCGTCTTACCATCCAGACGACCACCAGGTAAACATGCTCTGAGCATCGATCCATGCCAGTACTGATTGAACTCCTCATCACTACCAGCCCAGATGGTGACATAATCAAGCTCTGAAGGGTAATTGTACGAATCTCCTTTCCATGCCATACCGAAATTAAAACGACATGGATCAAATCCGGCAAAAATCTGATTAACTATCACCACAGCCAGTATAGCTGCAACCTTCAGACCACGGCTTATGATCACATTCTCCTCCTTGTGTTTGGGGCGATGTACTGGTTAATTGTTCAATTGCTCCCGCTATTTCGTTATAATTTAGTTCAATTTTTTTTGAAGTGTTCATTAAAAATATCCCTGAGGACGAAAAAAAGTTTCCCTGGGATAAGGTTGCATTCCTAAGTTATTGATACTGCTCTTCTATCAAAAATTTCGACAGTAGATTCTACTAGCAAATCTATCAAATGCACCTATTTCCTATAGTTCCTATTTCATATGAAACGGGGGATGAGTATTCTTCACTTACGCAGATTACCGTACAACCACGTCCGATCTCATCAAAAAAACAAACCAGGTAGAGAACAGCCGCACTCCTAAAGAGTCAAACCGACAGTTCATTTTTGGCATGGAAAATGCCCTATGCTGTTGCAGTAAATCCAAGTCAGGAGAAGAAACCAGGAAAACCACTTACAGCTTATTAAGGAATTATGACAACAGCCACTGAACTGTCAGGATCTATACAACCAGGATCGCTTTTGAATATTCTGGGTGTTGTGTACGTTCATCAAAAAAGCTGTGATGGTGGTGATATATATCTGACCCGTTTTGGGTATAAATTACGCAAACATCTGCAAATCGGGAACTGGTATGAACGGGACTGGTATGAAAACCATCGAATACCTCTTGAGGGTACGAGTAGTGTTTACAAAGTGTCAACAAAAGAGGTTGATGGCAAGTCATACGATCTTGTGGTAAAAAACAGCAGAGTCGGTGAGGATGTACCTCTTCAGACAAAAACACTCATTGATCTGATTACAGAATTCAACAGTCCCTGGGAAGAGTTCTCATTGGTCATGGAGTTACGAGAGGGTAAGTTTGGCCCGCATGAGGTATCGGTGCATACTCAAAAACCTTTGGCTATTTATGTTCCTCCTGAACAGATGCAAACCTGGCAAAGCGGCAGATCAAAAGACAAGATTAACAGGATCATTGCCCGCCACCCGGGGTTGGAAATTGAAATGCTCAAGCAGTATAAGCTTATCTACGGCTGGATTCATGGAAAAGATATCGTAGAGCTCTTCAGTAGTGCATGTATCGATTTAGGGTCTGAAAACTGGTATCTTAAAGAGGGAACCAGAAAAGTTATCGGAGACCTGAAAACCAAGGGTTTTGTCATTGCAGATATGAAGCCTGAACACGTTATTATCGGTGATGATGAGATCAGGACAGTGTTGGATGCAAAGAATAACGGGATTTCCTTTTCCGATTCCGTATACAAATTACTACTGAAGGGCCGATACTCTGTTGTGGATTATGAACTTTTAACCCGAACGCCAGAGCATGAGAATCAGATAAGCGCAACCAGAAGACAGACATATCATAAAAGCCAGATGAGTAGATTTTCTGCATCAGAGATTCCGGGGCATCTTAGAGCCATCGAAATTTTCGGTTTACCTTACCTGTACGGACAAGTGGAGAGTACAGGAGGGAGACTGTGGGTAGTAGGAAAAAATGCCGTACTTTTCGATTATTTTTTACCGGAGAGATGGAGAAAGACTCATGCCTGGAGATTATCAGCCCAAAATGATATCTATTATACCATTACAAAAGATCATATCCATATAGTCTGGAAAATATCAAAGGTTGGTGAAAATCCTGAATTCGACCCATCAAACCCCCTTTCGCCTCAAATCATCTCCTATGGATTCAACAGTCCTTTCGAAGAGTTTGCAATTGCTCATCAGTTGAATTTATATGGAATTCCTACTGTTTATATTCGAGCTATCTATATGACAGGAAGTGCAAAAATTGAAGATTCTCCCGATACACGTCGTTTTACAACCCACAGCAGCCTATTACGTCCGGATGGAAAGCCCATTCTGTGCCAGGATCATAATTATATTACCATTCGTGGCTTCTATAACGGACCAGATGACTGGATTGCACAGAAGCATTGTTTCCTGTGTCGACCATTGGATCTGCAGCATGCACTTCTGCAGGGATATATCGACAGCACTACATCTTCGATGCTAAAGGAAAGAATTCTAAAGAGAATGATAGATGCCGGTTTTGATGGCTCTTTTCTCAAAGACAATGATTACCTTACTGTTATCAATCCGGATGGAAAACTGGTTACAGGTGATGATGGTTACCCGGAAATCAGACTCTGCAACTTTGATTTAATACGAATAGTATAACCACCGCTATTCCTTAAGAGAAACTGTTCTGTTCCATAATTGTCCCAAAAACAATCGCCTGCCTACCCCTTGTCAATCCAGCTTACAATATATTCTGTACATTTTGGCAGTGAAATATTGGCGACATCACATTTTTCCCATGTACCACGTAAGCCATGTTTGTTTGCAGAAAGAAAGAAATGTGACATGCAGATCCCAATGTCGGTGAGTTGAAGGTCTGGGATTTTCTGCTGTGCCAGGATCTTTTGATAGATAGGTGAACGGGTGATGAAGAAATGAATGCGACTCTCCTCTATGACAACTCTCCAGGGCTGCCTATTTGCAGCCGATGGTGCTAGTCTGAGCATCTCAAGAGGCAGCTCATATCCGGACACATCTTTTTTTTCGAGAGCTACTCCAAAATTACCCTTGAAGAACATCTCATTCCATTGTTTTCGCTTAGCAGCTCTGATCGCGAACCGAATAAGGTGATCTCTGAAAGGCTGCTTTTCTTTTGGGTAACCAATAGGAGAAACGCACACCACCGATGCGCCTTCCCGCACGTTTATCCTCGATGCAAAACTGCTTCGGTTCAAGCTCCCCCCTACCCAACAGCTTCCCAATCCCAGATCGGTCGCCTTAAGCAGGGCATGCTCAAATACATACCCGAAATCTATGAGGCTTTCCGGAGTAAGAGGGGCTGTTCCTGCAATGAATGCTGTTGCTCCGCGGATCATTCCATAGGCCCCCAGTTCCCTGAGCTCCTTTGAAATATCTCCCTCCACTATAACGGGAGTTATATCAATTCTGTTCCCGAAGGGAGCCTGTACCCCGGATATGCTATCACAGATTTGATGAAGCATAGATTTCACCACAGTTTCCGGTGAGAAACTGCGGTGAGACATACGCGATTGAATCAATGTTTCTATATCATTGTTATACATAGTATTCCCTGAAAGCAATTGTTACAGTTATTGGAACCGTTTTCTGATTTTCGAGTCATCTAAAACCTTCTGCCGGTTACGGTAAGATAAATAAATGTTTCCCTTTCAGGAATAATAATTTACAGGGCTATATACGGGAAAAGTGAAATGTGCCGCTTTGTATAGTTACTTCCATAGCTGAATTCAAAACAAGGCTAATCTGGCTGCAAATTTTCGCTGCTTGCAAACAGATCTGGATACTTACCTATTCCAGTTTTATCATTATCCTTGCCTTCCTGAAATCTCTTCCTGTCAGTCGGTAGATATAGGGACCACCTCCCAGTGAACGCCCCAGATCGTTTTTCCCATCCCACAGTACCTTATGGAATCCGGCAGGAAACACATGATCCGGTCTTATCAATCTCCGTACGAGCCGTCCCTGGAGTGTATAGATGTCCAGTGCTATGCGACCTTCAACCGGAAGGTCAAACTGTATCTGTGTTACAGTCCTGAACGGGTTAGGGTAGTTGAGGCCCAGCCGGTACAGAAGCGGGATTCTGAAAAGTGGCATCGCCTCCACCGGCCCGAACTCCTCAATGGAATTATCAAAATCAACCGCTTCGAGACGATATTCGTACATGATATTATTATGCAAACCATAATCGATATATCGGTAATCACGTGGCCCGTATGATACTCCCGATGGGGCTCCAGGAATCAGTTTTTTATTAATAAGTATCCACGAAGTATCAGAGGCCGTAAGTTTTTTCTGTTTCATAAGTTTTGCAGCGTACAATTCACTATCTTCCGACAACGTATCCATGACTGCGGAGAGACTGTCGAAAAATTCCGGTTTCACCCGTCTGAACAGATTGTATCCCAAATTTTCCTGTTCACTTTCTGTACGCCACCAGATCGTGTCACATCCGTCACCACCCCGTGCCCAGAATCCCGACATTTTTACAGCAAGTGTCTTGTCAGAAGAAATGTACAAACCCACAGAATCACAGAAAACGCTATCAATCTGCATTATCAGTTCATGTGATGTCCTGTTGTGGTAAGCATTATACTGGAACCCTTCAAGCAATTTCAGTGTATCGCTGCCACGCCAGGCATAGACATACTGTGGTTTAGTTGATGCATAGTAGTTTGTAATCCTGAATGCCGGATAGAAACGACAGGTATCATTGCGGGCCGGGAGTTTGAAATTAACCGTATTATTATCTGCTTTAATGACATATGCACCTTCCCGCTCGTTAAAGCCATCTCCGTTGAGATCGCCAACAGTGGCTAAGGCACCCGAGAGCAATGTCCCGGTGGTCATTGCCAGAGCAGCCCCCCCATTTATACCGATATGCTGTACCGAGTTACCAACGGAATCCATGAAAAGAGAATCCATAGATGCGTGGCTTATGTCTAGATAATATGCATACTCCAGCGTTGGTGAATCCCATATCGATCCACTAACCGATCTGTCGCTAAAGTCAAACCCTGTTTTGCCGTTTTCACTAACCGATATAACTGTTGTATCACTGTTAAAAGGTATCGGTTGATACCCTGAACTGTTTTTAACCGACAGGAACGCACTGACAAAGTCAGGAAATGTATTCGGGTAATAGGTAACCCCCCGGTATCGGGAATTGCGCACTTTAACGGTAGGACTATGACCATCATCGAGAAAGGCTCCAAAGTAGATCTTGTTTCGGGTTGTAGAGATTGTATAGAGACTGTCAGAGCGGAAAATCTGGCCAAATGGATAGATTGTCCAGCGGGTCTTCAGATTGAACTGCTTCGTACCATCAGTTACGGTCCGTTCTTTTATAGTCAGTACAATTCTGACACTTGAGCTTTCCTCTACGGCGTAAACCGGTGAAGACATACTGGATACGTTATAACTGCTTTTGGGATTATATCCACTGATATCCATGGTAACATACCCGAAGCTGACATCGTGATCTCCATAGCCTGGAATGATATTGTTTGTAGATACCGTATCGACGTTTGCCAGTGGATTTCGTACCGAACTGGCCATATGCCAAATCTCTCCATCTTTACTGTTTCCTGCGGTACTCATTTTCCAGTTGATGTACCACTGGTTAGCGTTTGCATCCCCGAATCTACTTTCAGGGAAATTTTTAACCCAGAAATAGTCGTAGCTGCCATTATTCTGTCTTCCCCAGCTCATGGCTTTTGTTGCTCCAACCATCTGGTGTCCACCCGCAAAGCTTTCGTCGATATAGAGGCGTGTTGCATCGGAGCTGATTATTTTATTGAGTCCTATTTTAAGAATATTATTTACATCATCGATAACTGCAAAATAGTCGCTGTTTTCTGTAAGAGCTGTACCATTGAGCACAACGCAACCGCTTGCCGGCTTTGATGTTGCCCAATAGTTTTGGATGTAAAAAACAGGGAAGTATCGGTTAATTGCTCCACCATCTATTTTTATATGTACCATGTTGTCATTATCAGCCCGCACATGATACACCCCCATCGATGAACGATACCCTAGCTGGTAGAGGCTCTTCAGTGTACTTTCTGACATTGGCTGATTATAATAGCGGATATCATCGATAATGCCATTGATTGCGTTACCCATGAGCAGATTTGCTGAATTTGATGTTACGGTGTAATCCCCAGTGAAAAAACCATCCAGTTTTCCATCAACATACAATTTTACTTCACCTGATTGTTTTGAATAGGTTGCTGCGACGTGATGCCAGGAATTATTTGCCACACTTGAAACACCGGAAAGCACTGTTCCATTCAGGTGCAGGGTAACACAACCAGAACCGTTTCCGGTGAGTTTCCAACCACTGGTTCCATCATGTTTACTAATCAAAACCTGGCCAGAACCAAATGATGCGGTTTTGAGCCATCCAGTTACTGTAAAATGCCAGGTGCCACCGAAATCTGCATGATGAGGATAAGAGGCGTTCTGTGCACCGGAGAGCTGCAGAGCACCCTCCCATTTTCCACTTGTGAATGTTCCGGTTACTTTTGCATGCCGGTTGTTACCTGAGTAGTCGCGGGCAGTATCCCCGGTACCATCATCGAATCGCCAGTGTCCCCAGAGGGCCTGTTCCCATGCCTGATCGAGACCGTTTGATCCTGCAATGTATTCAAGACTGTCGGGGAAACGGAAATCGTTTGCAAGTGTCCATGTCAAAGACGATGTATCATTCAGTGATGTTCCGCCAAAATCGATCATGAACTCCCAGATCTTTGGTGTTCCAGTCAAAAATGTGTAGGAATTATCTGCATATCCAAGACAACTATTGTCATCGGAAGTATTGATGAAACCGGTTGCATCATTCCACAGATCATTTATGACCAGCAGTATATCAAACTGACCCGGGCTTCCTTCAGCATTCAGAAGGTATGGGCAGGTTGCTGCAGTGGTAGTTGCAGTTTTTCTGATCGCATTCCCCACAGCACTGCGGAACGTGAGGAAACGCAACTCCTGTGTCTGTGCACCTCCGGAGCTGTTTACTGCAGTTACCTTTACGAATATTCTTCCCGACCCATACACGGTGTATTCTTCTGTGAATGTTACGTTTTGTAAGGTGTAGCGATTCTGGATGATTGCGTAAAACGATGTGACATCGATAAGAGTCAGAGTACCTGTAACATTGTACGATGCTGTACTGAATTGTACAGAGAAGAGATTCCGTTGAGTTGTGTTCCATACCTGGTTTGTTCCGTCTGCGTTTGCCTGATCGGAGAGAAACTTTATCTGCCCACCCTTGCTTTCATCAAAAATGATCGACCAGTCGTTAGTGTAAATGAGGATCGTATCGGAAGTTCCACTGTTTACATTATGTCTGACTGTTATCGGAAGCAGGTCACGCGGAGTAACGGTGAGAATCACCTTGCCACTTCCTGCAGTAACTGAATAGGCATATCCCCCGGGAGCTGTTCCGATGGAGAGTCCGGAATTGGAAATCGAACCGGTGTAGGTCATTAGCGTATACGATCCTGCGGTAAAACCTGCCAGAGCAGTAATATTCAGTTCCCCTGCCAGGGTAAGATTGCCCGTTACCTTTATGCTGTCCTGTGCTGTGCCCAACTCAAAATTCAGGACAGAAGAATTATTAAATGTCAGAGTTCCTGTTGAGAGTGTACCTGTTCCACCATGACCGGGTGATACGACACCACTGTCTGCAATCGACACCTGACCGTTGATGATTCCGGTTCCAGCCAGAGTTGCCCCTTTTGCTACAGTAACGGAACTTCCTGAAGCTATGGAACCGGTTACAACCAGGGTACCTGCAGAGATCGTGGTTGCACCGGTATAGGTGCTGGCTCCTGAGAGAATCCATTTTCCTGTTCCAGATTTTGTCAATGATGTTGCGCCGCTGTTATCTCCGATTCTGAGTGCAATCGTATTGTTTGCAGTATTTGTACCGCTCAGAGTAATATGACGCGAACCGGTGGCAGCATATCCAATCTCTCCGGTACTGGTGAAAAGAAGCGCTCCGGTTCCGGAAGCATCGATTGTTCCCCCTCCGGTACGTATAGTAAAAAGACGATCGGTGCTGACCCCAGATCCGGTGTAAAGAAGCGTTCCACCATTGAACTGTAGTCTGTCTGCAGCATTCGATGATGATCCGATATTACTGGTGTTTCCACCATTGGCAAGCAGATTTACAGATACTGTTCCCTCGCTGATCACGGTACTACCGGTATAGGTGTTGTTACCTGCCAGTGCCCAGGTTCCACTGCCTGATTTATACACTGCAGTTGCCCCGCCATTGTCTCCAATGGCTGCGGCAATACTTGCATTTCCGGTACCTTGAAAATTAACAGTGCGTGTGCCGCTTCCGGAAAGCCCTAACGAACCGGTATTTGACAGAACCAGTGCTCCGCTGCCACTCCCGCCAATTGTTGCCCCATTGGTGGTTACAGTAAAGAGTCGATTGCTGGTGTTCCCAGAACCAGAGTAGTACAGTACACCGCCGTCGATTACAAGGTTTTCTGCATCATTTGATGAAGCACCGATATTTGAGCTTACTCCCCCATTAGCCAATGATGTCACATTGAGAGTGCCATCTCTGATTGTGGTTATGCCGGTATAGGTGTTTGCACCAGAGAGAGCCAAAGTGCCTCCACCTGTAAATGTCATTCCATTACTCCCGGAGATAATCGAACCGATAATTGCATTCTTAGTTGATGCAACATAGATCCAGGCCTGAGAACCCAGGTTGATCGTTCCGCCACTGAGAGTGTAGTGAGAGTTGAGAAATGTGATACTGTCAACACTCTGAGTATCAAGGACAGTGATAGAGTAGGTGCCATCGGTACCGGCAAAGGATGCCGAGTAGCCTGCTCCGGGCCATGGATTGAGTGTTGTACCATCGGTCGTCCAGTAATGATCAATACCCCAGGTGCCGCTCCCTGTATCGTAGCCAGGATCAGTTGACACGTCCCAGAAATAATCGGTTGGCAGAGGACTCACAACCAGCCGCACCGTTCCACCATTCGCTTCTATACTATACACTAAGTTTTCAGGCATCGTTCCGAAAACTAAACCAAGGTTTGTAAGTGTGCCGGTATAGGTGATTATCGTATACGACCCAGTGTCGAAACCTGCTGTTGCAGTAACATTCAGTGTACCATCAAGTGTCAGGTTACCATTTACTTTGATACTATCCTGTGTGGTGCCCAGTTCAAGATTCAGGTATGATGAAGAGTTGAGAGTTAGTGCACCGGTGGACAGAGTGCCAGTTCCGCCATTTCCCGGAGCAATGGTACCTCCGCTTGCATTGACGGTTCCTGCAACGATTCCCGTTCCCATAAGGGTTCCGGTCACACTCACTGCGCTACCGGATGCAAGAGACCCGATAACATTCAAGGTGCCTGCAGAGACTGATGTTGTACCAATATAGGTGTTTACTCCTGACAATGTCACTGTCCCTGTTCCCATTTTGGTAACCGAGCCGGTGCCGGAGATGCTACCTCCATAGGTATAGGAACCGGAACGGTTGAAAATGAGTGCGGCATTGTTGGTGATAGTACTCGAGCTTGAGATAGAGCCGCTGGAATCCCCGGCTCCAATTTGCAGCGTGCCCCCGTTAATGGTTGTGGTACCAGTATAGCTGTTACCACCTGTCAAAACAAGGGTTCCACTCCCCAGTTTCATAAGACTACCGGTTCCGGAAATAGTGCTGGAATAGGTGCTAGTATTGGATCTATTAACAATGAGTACTGCGTTATTGGTAATTTCCGAAGGAATACTGCCAGTGGTTCCTCCGGTACCAATCTGCAGCACACCCGCTCCAACAATGCTTTGTCCGCTCAGGCTGTTTGTACCAGATAAAACCAGTGTATCACTTCCCAATTTGATAATACCATCAGAGCCGGTCAGTTCTGATGCAATGGTAGCTTTTCCTGAAGTGGAAATTACCGGACCTATTCCGTTCATATCCAGTACACCACCGGTGAGGGTATACCCGGAATCCTGGAAAAAAATGGTGTCTACACTTTGTGTTCCATTAACAGTAATGGTATAGGATTCCCCTCCGCCAATTGCCTCTTCTGTCCAGGATGAAGCATCGAACTTAGTGTAGACAGTACTGGTGCTGTTATACGCGTAGCCGACTTTTCCACTGGCATGAGTTGCATTAGTCATTGTACCCAGAAGCACATTATTCAGGTAAAACGAAAAATTCGATCCGGACATCTCAATTTTTATCGGATAGTGCCTGTTAAGGCCGGTAAAGTTAAGATTGGTAAAACTGACCAGCGGTGTTCCATACCAGTCACTGGTTGTATTGGAAAAAACCTTAATGGCATTGTTTGAGGTTTGTCCGTTGTAGTTTGCCTCCGAAATAGCAAGGTAATAATAACTACTAGTGCCGGAATACCTGAAAACGATACCGCCATTGAACCCGTTGATACCTCCGGTCACATTAATTGTCGTAGTGAACGTCCCATCATTTGCGCAATTGTAATCATTTATGAGAAATCCGGCATTTGCGCTTGTAGCAGGCACAACATATCCACCCGTTTCACTCCAACTTCTTGAACCGGCAACGGTCCATCCGGTCAGGGCATTGTCGCTATGGTCATCGCTATAGCCGGCTATTGCCGCACCGGCCTGGAATCGCGCATTGTTACCTGCTCCGGGCCAGGCATTGAGCACCGTTCCACCATTTTTTGTCCAGTAATTGTCAGTTCCCCAGATTCCATTACCAGCCTGAATATTTGGAGATGTGGAAATGTCCCAGGTATAGGTCTCTACTGCTGATGCAGAAGTCACCGAAAGAATTACTTTTCCTGCAGTTGCAGTATTGATGAGGTAATTGTATCCAGGAGGGGTAGTACCAATAGTGAGCGTTGAATTGGTTAAGGTTCCGGTATAGGTGATAAGGGTATAATTGCCTGAACT
>OBJA01001496.1_pt1 | contig 15803 bp, 11 predicted proteins | sample 1519751 | NCBI WGS metagenome assembly OBJA01 (sample SAMEA3881238, study PRJEB22517) | soil metagenome | biome: lake sediment; feature: soda lake sediment; material: sediment, water from around vicinity | place: India | collected 2013-12-23 | depth 3 m | reverse complement strand
AAAAAGCAGAAGGTATCCATTACAATCTTTCAGGACTTACTACGATTATGACTATTGGTTTACAAGGTTCAGGTAAAACAACTGCAATCGGTAAACTAGGTGTTTATATTCGTAAGCAAGAGAAGAAAAAAGTGTTGTTCATTGCTGCAGACGTATATCGTCCAGCAGCTATTGAGCAATTAAAAACAATTGGTAAACAAATTGGAGTGGAAGTCTTTGAAGAAGGCTTAATTGATGCTAGACAAATCGTTAAAGATGGGCTAGATTATGCTAAAAAGAATCAATTTGATGTTGTTGTTATCGACACAGCAGGTAGACTTCATATCGATGAAAAGATGATGCAAGAACTAATTGATGTTAAAGAGATCGCTAAACCGAATGAAATATTACTGACAGTTGATGCGATGACTGGTCAAGATGCAGCTAACATATGTAAATCATTTCATGATCAATTAAATGCAACTGGAGCCATTTTAACGAAATTAGATGGCGATACACGAGGGGGAGCAGCATTATCTATCCGTGAAGTATCAGGTATACCGATTAAGTTTGCTTCAAGTGGCGAAAAAATGGATGCTTTTGAAATGTTTCATCCAGAACGCATGGCATCACGTATTTTAGGAATGGGCGATGTATTGACTTTAATTGAAAAAGCAACAGAATCAATTGATGAAGATGAAGCGCAAAACATGATGGAAAAACTCATGTCAGATACATTTAATTATAATGATTTGCTCAAACAATTTAAAATGATCAAGCGTATGGGATCTATGTCTAAAATTTTAGGATTTTTACCAGGTATGGGTAACATCAAGCAAGCAGCTTCACAAATTGATGATAAGCAATTTGAAAAAATGGGTGTGTTGATTCATTCTATGACAGAAGCAGAAAGAAAAGATCCACATCTTATTGATAAATCAAGTCGACGAAGAGAAAGAATTGCCAAAGGTGCAGGGATGCAAGTTGCAGATTTAAATCGTCTACGACAAGCATTAGATGCACAAAAGAAAATGATGAAAAAGATGATGAACATGGATGAAAGAGAGCTTGAAAGTATCTCAAAAAATCCATCAAAAATAATGCCAACACAATCAAAAAATAAAGGAAAAGGCAAAGGAAAGGGTCAATTTAGGATTCGTTGATCCTTTTTCTTTCCCACAAATGTTGTGGAAAAGTTTACGATTTATCCATGATAAAATGAAGAAAAGAGGGGATTTACATGAAAAAATTAATACTGATTGACGGGAATTCCATCATGTTTAGAGCATATTATGCAACAGCCTATCCTGGAGCAAAACTCATGCAATCCAGACAAGGCGTTTATACAAATGCTCTTTTTGCTTTCGTAGGTATGTTTGAAAAAATCATCACCGATGATGTAACACATGCCTTAGTTGCTTTTGACACAAAAGAACCTACAAAAAGGCATCTAGCCTATGAAGGATACAAAGCTGGTAGAGAAAAAATGCCAGAAGAATTGTTACAACAAATTCAAATGATTTACGACTATATTCACTTAACAGGTGTTCAATCATATTATAAACCAGGATACGAAGCAGATGATATTATTGGCACTTTAGCCAAGCAAAAAAGTAAAGAAGGATTTCAGGTTGAAATCTATTCCTCTGATCGTGACTTACTACAACTTGTTGATGATCATATCACAGTAAACCTATTAAAAAAAGGCATGAAAGAAGTGCATCGATTTGATCCAAAAGCACTCTATGAAACCTATGAACTATCCCATGAACAAATGATTGATCTAAAGTCTTTGATGGGTGATCCATCTGACAATATTCCTGGTGTACCAGGAATTGGCGAAAAAACAGCGATTAAATTACTTAAAGAATACGGGTCGCTCGAAAACATCTTAGCACATAAAGATGACATCAAGGGAAAACTTGGAGAAAATATTCGAGAACATGAGCAGCTAGCAAAGATAAGTAAAGAACTCGTGACCATTGAGATTGATGCAGAACTGGATGATGAGGCTTATCAACTCGAAGTTCAAGAAACCAAAACAAACGAACTCATCTCTTTTTTTCAATCTTATGATTTGCATGTGTTCGTCAAAAAAATGGAACAACCACTTTCAACACAAGAAACATGGGTATATCAAATAATTGATGATGAACGTCAACTTGATAAGATTCTAAAAAAAGACATGGCAGTTCACTTTGAACTTTCAGATTATAACTATCATAAAGCATCGCTATGGGGCATTGGACTCTCAGATGGAAAAAGTCATTATTACTTAGAACCATCATTTGCATTACAATCAATCGTTTTTCAAACCTTTTTAACAGACTCGAATCTACCAAAATATGTTTATGACTATAAAGCTGCTAAAGTTTTTCTTAAATGGAATCAATTAGACATGGAAGGCGTAAGTTTTGATTTATTACTTGCAGCTTATTTGATTAATTCACATTTAGGAAAAGAAGAATTCAAACGCATTGTTTCAGCTTTTGATTATGAAGATGTCTCATATGATGACAACATATACGGAAAAGGTGCCAAAAAAGCACTCCCTGAAGCATCTATTTATGAAAGACATATTGTGAGTAAGGCAAAAGCCATTTTTGAACTCAAACAATCACTTGTCGAAACGCTAAAAGAACAAGAACAACTTGCATTACTAACTGATTTAGAAATACCTTTATCGGAAGTACTCGCTGAAATGGAGTATGAAGGACTTTATGTAAACTTACATGAACTTGAAGTACAGAAAACCGATTTATCAACACGTATCACACAACTTGAACAAGATATCTATGATTTAGCTGGTGAAACATTTAATGTATCTAGCCCAAAACAACTCGGAGAAATTCTGTTTGATAAATTGAACTTACCGTATGGTAAAAAAACAAAAACAGGTTATTCAACAAACGTTGAAGTGCTCCAACAGCTTCAAAAACATCATCCAATCATTGATAAGATTATGGATTACCGTCAACTGACAAAACTCTTTTCAACGTATATTGAAGGCGTGAAACAAAACCTTTTTGACGATGGCAGAGTACATACCATCTACATGCAAGCTTTAACCACAACAGGTAGACTATCTTCGCTTGATCCTAATTTACAAAATATACCGATACGCACGGAAGAAGGACGAAAAATTAGGAAAATATTCACAGCCAAAGAAAACACATATTTACTTGGTGCAGATTACTCACAAATCGAACTAAGAGTACTAGCAGACATGGCTGATGTCAAAGCGCTCATAGAAGCTTTCAACAACAATCAAGATATTCACACAAAAACTGCACAAGATGTTTTTCATGTAACCGAAGTTACATCAGAACAAAGACGTGCAGCAAAAGCAGTCAATTTTGGTATTATTTATGGGATTGGTGCGTGGAGTTTATCTGAAGATATTCACGTCACTCCTAAAGAAGCGCAAGCATTTATCGATCAATATTTAACGATTTACCCAGAAATAAAAGATTACATGGAAAATATCGTTAAGTTTGCTAAAGAACATGATTATGTTGAAACGATTATGAAGCGAAGAAGATACATTCCTGAACTAAAATCGCCTGTTTACACACAACGTCAATTTGGTGAAAGAACAGCGTTAAATGCACCGATTCAAGGCAGTGCAGCAGATATATTAAAAAAAGCGATGGTTGACTTATATCGCTATTTAAAGAAAAACAAAAAGCAATCCAAATTACTACTTCAAGTCCATGACGAACTCATATTAGAAGTTCCTAAAGAAGAACTTGAAGACATGAAAAAAATCGTACCTCAGATGATGCAAGATGCTCTCAATCTTAAAGTAAAACTTGAAACATCATGTGATGTTGGCTATACATGGTACGATCTCAAATAGAGGTGTCTCATGCCAGAATTACCAGAGGTAGAAACGGTTAGACGTACGTTACTAAACGTCATCAAAGACCAACAAATCATGGATATTGATGTTTTATACCCTAACATCATTCAAACAGATCGAGCAACATTTAAAAAGACGATTCAATATCAAACGATTCACGATATAAAAAGGAAGGGAAAATTTCTACTCTTCATACTTGATACGCATGTCATGGTCATCCATCTTCGTATGGAAGGAAAATTCTACATCAAAAAACATGAACCCATTTTAAAGCATGAACATATCATTTTCAAACTTACCGATGACATGGAGTTAAGGTATCATGATGTAAGAAAATTTGGAACGATTCATCTACTTCCAAAAAACAGTTATGATAACATGGAGCCTCTAAAAAGAGTAGCTCTTGAACCAAAAGATATGGATCCTCTCACGTTTTACCAAACTATCAAACATCGACGAACAACCATTAAACAAGCGCTACTTAACCAAGAGATTATCGCTGGTTTAGGAAACATCTATGTTGATGAAACACTTTTTCTATCACACATTCATCCACTTAGAAAAACACATGATATCCATGAAGTTGAAGCAAAAAAAATCTTAGATGCAGCAACAAACGTCTTGGATAAAGCTGTTAAGCTAGGTGGAACAACTATTCGTTCATATACATCGAGTCTCGGTATACATGGTCGCTTTCAAAATGAGCTAAATGTACACATGAGAAAAGGTGAACCATGTCCAATATGTGGTGAACTAATCATAAAAATGAAAGTTGGAGGACGGGGAACATATGTCTGTCCAAGATGCCAAACATAAACCAGTTCTAGTTGGTTTAACAGGTGGAATAGCGAGTGGAAAAACAACTGCGCTAAATTACTTCAAACAACTCAATCTGGCTGTCATTGACTCTGATTCAATTGTTAAAGTGTTATGGCAAACCAACGAAGAAATGATTCACAAAGCCGAATCATTCTTTGGTTTTTCGCTAAGACAAACAGCTGATTTTAAAAAACTCGCTAAAATGATCTTTTCTGATGAAAAGAAAAGAGAAAAATTAAACCATATTGTTCATCCTTATGTATTCAAACAAATTGATGTAGAAAAGAAAAAATATGCTCAAGAAAAAATCATTATCATTGATATGCCTTTATTAATCGAAGTTAAGTACATGAGCCACGTCGATTATGTTTGTTTAGTTTATGTTGATTTAGACACACAGATTGAAAGACTTATACAACGTGACAAACTGACGCAGGCGGAAGCTATCAAAAGGATTTCGAGTCAAATGTCATTAGAGAGTAAAAAAAAGTATGCTGACTATATTTTTGATAATAACGACTCAGTCAATTATCTTTATCATCAAATTGATATGTTTTTAGGAGGATTATTGCATGAAAAACAGTAGCACCTTTACCTTATACAGCCAAACTGATTTAAGTGCTGCTGATTTTAAGGTTTTAGCACTTCTCTATCAACCTTTAATGGGACTTGAAGGACAAGCATTATACACAACCTTTTATCAACTCCTTAATAAAACGGGTAAACAAACATATACACATCAAGAATTTTTTGATTTTTTTGATTTAAAACAAACTGACTTTCTAAAAATTAGACATCAATTAGAAGCATTAAATCTCCTCATTGTTCAACAAAAAGATGATGAGTATATTTACATGATGAAAGCACCTTTAACTGCTAAACAGTTTTTACTTGATACGGTGTTTGGCTCTTATCTGCAAAGCGAAATAGGCGAAAAGAACATGCAGGTCATGACAAGTCTATTTAAAATAGATCTTCCTGTAACAGAAGGGTTTACGAACATCACCAAATCATTTGATGAGCTCTACGAATTTAAAAGCGTTGGACTTCTGAATGTGTCACACCCACTTCAAGGTCGCGTGCAAAATGGCGGCAGTCACATTAACTACAAGTTCAATTATGAATCGTTTATTGAAAACTTACCTGAGCGTTTAAAAACATCACAAGTTTTAACAGAACGTTTTAGAGAAACCATAACAAAGATTGCTTTTGTATATCAATTTGATGTTTCTGATTTAGTCCAAATCTATGAAGCAGCTGCTAAATCAAAACAAAACGTCAATTTCTCAGCACTTAATTTAAAAGCACGACTACATTATGAGCAAAAACATCAATTATTAACCATTAAAGAAAAAGACATGCCTACACCAACACTGCTCTATCAAGTCGCACCTCAAGTCATTATTCAAAAATATGCTAAAACAGATCAACAAGGTATAGCACTTGCTACAGCTACATCACTTCTAGAAAGAAACCATATTGATCCAGGTATTGTTAATGTGATTTTAATGCTCATCTTGAAACATAAAGATGGTGTGTTGCCCAATTTAAACTATATGCAAAAAGTATTAGATGATTGGTTAAATAAAGGTGTCCAAACGACAGAAGATGCCATTAACTACTCCATCAATTTAGAATCCCAATGGGAAACAAAACAAAAATCTCAAAAACAAACAGTAAGCAAACCTGACTGGCTCGATGAGTACATTACTGATTTAGTCAAAATGGAGGAATAACGATGACCCTTGATGAAATGAAAAAAGTTGTTTCAAAAGACCCTGAAACAAAAAATCTACATATCCATGATGTCGATGTCTACAAAGTTTTTCAGTACATTGTCGACCGTGATCAAAAAAACACACGTGATGGTTATGAAACGGTATTAATTACAGATCCATACATAGAAATTGTTTATCGTCCTACACGTGAGAAAGCCATTGAAATTAAACATCGAAAAATTAGAGAACACTTGAAGTTTTATGATAGTGAAGTCTATATTCAAGATGCTTCTTTATCACGCTTTGAAGTGTTGAATGACGAACGTATGAAAGCACATCAAGCGGCTAAAGCTTTCTTGGATACATACCGTAAAGATCGTTATGCAAAAGGACTATATATTTATGGGAAAAATGCGACAGGAAAAAGCTATTTATTATCTGCTGTTGCTCAAGAACTAGCACAAAGAAATATATCAGTCTTGTTTGTTTACATGCCTGACTTAGTCAGAAGCATTAAACATGGGATGAATGAAGGGAATTTAGAAGAGCGCATTAATCAACTCAAACAAGCAGATGTTTTAATGATAGATGATATTGGTGGCGAAAACATGACACCATGGTTTAGAGATGAAATACTTGTTCCTATTATGCAATATCGCTTATCAGCGAAACTTCCAGTCTTTATGACATCAAACTATGACTTTCAAAGACTTGTGGAATTTTTGTCGGTTAACAAAGATGAAACGTCATTAATGAAAGCAGCAAGACTTGTTCAACGCATCAAAGACTTAACGTTACCTGTTAAACTCATTGAAGAGCAGTTTAAACCCAAAAATGCTTGAAATAACGTAAAGAAGTGATATAATGAATGATGTAAAGCGATGAAGAGGACACGATTTAAGTAACATTAGCGACGTAGAGATGGTGAAAGCTACGATCACTTAAATGACTACCTTGGAGCAGGCTAATCAAAAGTTAGCACGGGTCATGCCGTTATCCATATGATAAGTGCTGGATATTTCCAGAACTAAGGTGGTACCACGTGATAAACGTCCTTAGATCTTCTAAGGGCTTTTTTTATGAATTGAAAGGGTGATAAAAATGATTCAAATTACATTTCCAGATGGAAGTATAAAGCCATTTAACAAAGGGATAACACCTTTAGAAATAGCAGAAGGTATTTCCATAAGTCTTGCTAAAAAAGCATTAGCAGCTGTGTTTAATAAAGAATATGTTGAACTATCTCGACCATTAACTGAAGATGGAACTTTTTCATTGTTAACTGAAAAAGATCCACATGTTTTAGATGTTGTCAATCATAGTACTGCACATCTTTTAGCTCAAGCAATTACCATTTTGTATCCTGGAGCTTGTTTTGGTGTAGGTCCAGCGATTGAAGAAGGCTTTTATTATGATGTTGACTTTGGTGATTTTAAGATCAGTGAAGAAGACCTACCTAAAATTGAAAAAGAAATGCATCGATTATCTGAATTGAATTTGCCAATTCTTAGAAAAGAAGTTTCTTACAGTGAAGCAAAAGCGATTTTTAAAAACGATCCTTATAAGCTTGAACTTATTGAAGAACACAAAAATGCTGGATTAACCGTTTATACACAAGGTGATTTTGTCGATTTATGTCGTGGTGGACATGTTGATTCAACTAACATTTTAAAACACTTTAAATTGTTATCCATCGCAGGTGCTTACTGGCGAGGAGATTCAAAGAATAAAATGCTTGTTCGTGTCTATGGTACATCGTTTCTCAGTAAAAAAGACTTAGATGCGCATTTAGTGTTGCTTGAAGAAAGAAAACAAAGAGATCATCGAAAATTAGGAAAAGAACTCGATTTATTTATGCTTTCAAGAGAAGCAGGAGCAGGTCTACCTTTTTGGTTGCCTAAAGGAGCAACCATTAGAAGAACGATTGAAAGATATATTACCGATGTAGAAATCTCTTTAGGTTATATGCATGTTTATACGCCAATCATGGCAAATGTTGATTTATATAAAACATCTGGTCATTGGGATCATTATCAAGATTCAATGTTTCCACCCATGGACATGGGTGATGGTGAACAACTTGTTCTTCGTCCGATGAACTGTCCACATCATATGCTTATCTTTAAAAATGATGTTCATAGTTACAAAGAACTACCTATTCGCATTGCTGAATTAGGTATGATGCATCGTTATGAAAAAAGTGGTGCACTCTCAGGTCTTCAACGTGTCCGTGAAATGACATTAAATGATGCTCATATTTTTGTGAGACCAGATCAGATTAAAGAAGAATTTAAACGTACCATGGAACTTTTACTTGCAGTTTATAAAGACTTTAATATTACCAATTACGATTTACGTTTAAGTTACCGCGATCCAAAAGACACAGATAAGTATTTCCCCGATGATGAGATGTGGAATAAAGCTGAGCGCATGTTAAAAGAAGTCATGGACGAAATGCGACTTCCTTATTATGAAGCAGTTGGAGAAGCTGCCTTTTATGGACCCAAACTTGATGTTCAGGTGAGAACTGCATTAGGCAACCAAGAAACGCTGTCGACGATACAGTTGGATTTCTTATTACCTGAACGTTTTGAGTTAACCTATGTCGGTGAAGATGGTAAAAACATCTACAGACCTGTTGTCATTCATCGCGGTATTGTATCAACCATGGAACGTTTTGTTGCGTACTTGACTGAAGAATATAAAGGTGCATTTCCATTCTGGTTAGCACCTGTTCAAGTTAAAGTGTTACCAGTTAATGTTTCTGCACATATGGAATATGTAATCGATATTCATCAACGTTTGAAGCAAAAAGGCTATCGCATAGAGTCTGACTTAAGAGAAGAAAAACTAGGTTATAAGATTAGAGAAGTTCAAACACAAAAGATTCCATATTCACTCGTTTTAGGGGATAAAGAAATGCAAGAAAAACTCGTTACATATCGTAGATATGGAAGCCAAGATCAAATCACGGTAAGTGTGGAAGCGTTTGAAGATATGATTTTAAATGAGACAAAAAATAATTTAAAATAATAAATATTGCAAAAATAATAATTTACTGGTAAAATAGGAGTAGAGTCATCTATATCCTATTTTATTTTTAGTTCTCATGCGTATTTATTAAAAATAAAGTATAATGGTAGAGATGGAAAAACGTTTATCAAAATTCAGATGAAGGCAGGAAAAATGGATGTTAGAAGTAAAAAATGCACGTATGCTTTATGGCGATTTAGTTGCAGTTGATCATTTATCATTTGAAGTTAAACCAGGTGATATTTTCGGTTTACTCGGAACTAATGGCGCTGGGAAAACAACAACTTTCCGTATGATTATGGGGTTATTAGATCCAACAGAAGGTGAAGTGTTATACAACGGGGAAAAAGTAGGATATCATAATGTCAATGAAATCGGCTATATGATTGAGGAAAGATCCTTGTTAACAAAAATTACAGTTAAAGAGTTAATGTTATATTTTGGACAACTCAAAGATATGTCACCTAAAGTGATTTTAGAAAGACTTGATTATTGGTTAGAACGCTTTGATATTCTAGATTATAAACATCGAAAAATCAAAGAACTTTCCAAAGGTAATCAACAAAAAATTCAATTCATATCAGCTATCATTAACAACCCAAAGTTACTTGTTTTAGATGAACCTTTTAGTGGATTAGATCCGATTAATACAGAACTATTTGTTTCAGTCATTCGCGATTTCCAAAAACAAGGATCGATGATTATTTTTTCTTCACATCAACTCGATCATGTGGAATCATTTTGTGAAGAACTTATTGTCTTAGAAAAAGGTAAAGTCGTCATTGAAGGAAGAATTGATCAAGTCAAAAAGGATTTTAAAAAACAAAACATCAAGATTATAGGTGATGTTGATGTGAAGAAATTAGAAGCAATTCCTGGTGTTTATAAAGTGATTGAAAATAAAAATCAAATCATTGCAAAAATAGAAAATGAAGATGTGGCTAAACAAGTTTTTGATTATATTAAAACATGTGATCATGTTACCAAATATGACGTTGAGCAAGCTTCATTATCAGAGATTTTTATCGCGAAGGTAGGGCAACGCTCATGAAGAAATTAAAGTATTTGATTAAATTTGGATTAAAAAAACGGGTGGGTAGAAAATCGTTTTTAATCGCAAACATCATTATTGCTCTCTTTACGATTGCTATTATCAATTTGCCAACCATTATTGGGCTATTCTCGAAAGATGAAGAGTTGAAACCACTTGAAGTATATGTAATCAATGAGATATCAGCAGATACGTTGTTAAATGATTTATCACTTTTGCTTAATCCTCAAGAAGGTGAACCACTCTATCATTTTGTTGAACTTAATTTACAAGATTTCGATCAAGAATTGTTTTGGTCAAGCAAAAACATGGATGTTGTCATCCATTTTACAGGTACAATTGAAAACACACACATTGCATCATTTATAAAAAATCCTGAAAGAAGTGCACCTCTTTATTCTGTGATTCAATATGTTCTCATCAGTTATCAAATTGAAAACTATATTCCTGTTCAGTTTGAAGCACCTATATTGCCTCCTGATTATGAATCACCAGAAGACCAGATGGGTTTAAGCAGTATTTCTTCAATTTTAGTGTTACCATTGTTTATTTTAATTACACTTGCAACACAATTCATTGGTGTTGATATCATTGAAGAAAAATCAACGAAAGCGATTGAAACCATTATTGCGAGTGTACCTGCTAAAATTCATTTCTTATCAAAGATTATCGCAAGCATTTTATTTGTGATGATTCAAGGAGGTTTAGTTATTGCCTATGGCGCCATCGGAACGTTAATTGGTGGCGCGACCTCAAACATGTCTAGTGTCAATCTTCCAGGGGATGCACCAACATCACTACTTGCCTATTTATCTGAGATTATGCCAAATTGGCCGATTATATTACTCATTTCCATCCTTTTCATGATTGTTGGAACTCTTGTGTATCTGGTTATTGCTGCTCTGTTTGCATCCATGGCTGTCACACAAGAAGATTATCAACAGTTTCAATCACCACTCATGATTATTTTAGTTGCAGGATTTTATATTGGTATTTTTGCACCGATGGCTGGTGGATTTGGATTTATGAAAATTGTTGCATTCATCCCAATCTTTACGCCAATTGTTGCACCTGTTGCATTAGCTTCTGGTGTCTTATCTACCATAGAAGCGCTAATCGCACTACTGGTCGTAATTATTTTCTTGGTGTTAGCACTTTATGTAGTTGCTCCTGTTTATCGTGTTGCCATCTTATCATATGATCAGACAAAGTTTATGAAACGTATCAAAGGATATTTTAAAAAAGGCTTTGTTAAAAACGGAAAAAGTAAAAATAATTAAGCGAATTACATATTAACAATCAAAAAGTCCACTGCTGTGGACTTTTTTATGATTGGAAGTTATCTTTGAGAAACTTTAAGATTTCCTTTTCTGTTGATAGTTTCAATACGTATTCTGCAGCGTACTCAAAAACACTGTGGTGATGATTTAAAACGAAATCTTTTGCTTTTAAGATTTGTGATGGAGACATCGATAACTCATCAATACCCATACCAAGTAGGAGAGGTACAGCTAATGGGTCAGACGCCATTTCACCACAAACAGCAACTTGTATATGATTATCTTTTGCAGCTTTGGTTGTCATATGAATAAGACGAATGATAGCAGGACTGAAGGGGCGATACAAGTAATCTAGGTCTTCACTTGTGCGATCAGCTGCAAATGTATATTGAATCAAATCATTAGTGCCAATTGAGAAAAAGTCAACATGTTTTGCAAATTCATCAGCCATGAGAGCTGCAGATGGTATCTCAATCATGATACCAATTGGGAAATCTTTATAGGGAATTTTGAGTAATTTAAATTCTTCTTTAATGTCTTCAATCCACTGCTTTATCATTAAAATATCTTCAATAGAAGCAACCATTGGAAACATGACTTTCAAGTTGCCATATATGCTCGCTCTTATTAAAGCCTTGAGCTGTAAATAGATGACATCTTGATGATATATCGATAATCGAATCGCTCGAATACCTAAAGATGGGTTTAGATCACTTTTAATTCTTAAATAAGGTGTTTGCTTGTCACCGCCTAAATCAATGGTACGAATGACAACAGGTTTTTGTCCCATCATTTCTAAAACAGATTTATATTCATGGAATTGTTCGTCTTCTGTTGGAGAACTCGTTCGATTGATAAACAAGAACTCTGTACGAAATAGACCGATACCGTCAGCTCCATTTTCAATGACTTGATGAACATCACGAGAAGAACCAATTTGTCCAGATAAAAGATATGCAAAATTATCTTTTGATCGTGTAGGTTCTAAGATTAATCGTTTTAGGGATTCTTTATAATTTAAGTATTGATCTCTTTTGTAGACATATGTATGGTATGTTTCTTTTGTGAAATCACGATAGATTTCTCCTGTGAAAGCATCCATGATAATCTCGCTGTTATGCTTTAGCATTTTAAAAGCATCATCAACACCCATAATTGCAGGAAGCCCCACTAATTTTGACATAATGGCACTATGAGAAGTTTTTCCACCCACTTGAGTAATAAATCCTTTTACAAATTTTAGGTCAAAAGATGCGATTTGAGAAGGTGTTAACTCATGAGCAACTAAAATCATTTCTTGTTTGGGTAATACCATTTCATCAGGAGATAAGTTAAGTGCATTTCGAATCATACGATTACGAACATCAACAATATCAAGCGCACGTTCTTTTAAATAAGCATCATCTAAGTTTTCAAACATGCGAACATACTGATCAGAAATTGTTTTTAGAGCATAAAGCATATTACACGATTCATTTTTTATGAACATTTCGATTTGACTTGTCATCTCAGGATCTTGGGCAATGAGCAAATGTGCCTCAAAGATTTTTGATGTTTCTTCGCCATAGAGATCTTTCGATTTTAAAATCAGTTCTTGAAGTTGAACAATGGTTTTTTTGATGGTTTCATGCAAAAATTTCATTTCAGTCTCTGCATGTTTTACCACTTTTTTCGATGTATCTAGTTGTTTTTCTCGCCACTGATAAACGAATCCAATAGCGTATCCTTCAGATACGGGAATACCCTTCATCATAATTTCACATCCTTATGTAATGTCTAACTCAAGTTCAACAAACTGATTCGAATGATTTTCACTAATGATTTCCATTGTTTCTTTCTGCAAGAAAACGACAGGTGTTGCGATTGAAATCGCATTTTTTTCCAAAAAAGGCTTATCAAAAGACATTAATAATTCGCCTTGTTTAACTTCTTGATGGAGTTTAACATGGATTTCTATGCCCTCACCATTTAAATCCACTGTACCAAAACCGAGGTGGATTAAAATGTTTATCCCTGACTGATGTTTAACAGCAATCGCATGTTTTGTTGGAAAAACCAGCGATATTAATCCATCAATCGGTGAGTAAACATGATTATCCTCTGGGTAGATGACAAAACCACAACCTAACAAGCGCATGGAAAAAGTATCATCTGGTGCATGTGTAACATCTAAATGTTTACCATAAATCGGTGATCGATAACTTATTCTCATCATTTTTCCTCTTGGACCTTTTCTTTATTATAAATCATTTTTTCTTAAAAATGACGATAAAGATATATATCTTTAATATTTTTATCATTAATGCTATAATGGGTGCGAGGTGAAATCAATGACATATGATGACTTAAGAAAAAGATTAGAAGAAATGATTGATCCAGGTTTTAATCGATCATTTAAAGAAGTAAATAGTATTAAAAAACTTGTAGTTGGACCAACTGGTGTTGTTGAAATGGAACTTTATCTAAAAGATAAAGCAAAACATGAACAAAACATGAAAATTCAAATTATTAAACTTGTCAAAATAGAACTTGGTTTTCCTGGAATCAAAATTGATTTTTTTGAATCAGAATTTGTTCCTGAAGGTGAAAAACCGATTAAATATTTAGCAGTTGCATCCGGAAAAGGAGGCGTTGGGAAATCATCAGTCACTGCTAATTTAGCTGCTGCACTTATTCGACAAGGTAAAAAGGTAGGCATTATTGATGCTGATGTTTATGGAGCCTCCATACCAAACATTTTAAAAATAGATATTAAACCACTCTCATCAACAGAAGATGAAAAGATGATACCATTGGTTAAAGAAGGTATTGAAGTAATATCAACAGAATTCTTTATGCCACCTGAAAAACCGCTCATGTGGAGAGGACCTATGTTAGGTAAAATGCTTATCCATTTTTTCAACGGAGTCAAATGGCAAGATCAAATTGATATCATCTTAATTGATCTTCCACCAGGAACTGGTGATGTTGCACTTGATGTGAAAACGTATGTTCCTAAAAGTAAAATACTTGTTGTAACAACGCCACATGTGAATGCATCACATGTTGCCGTGAAGGCAGGCATTGGTGCACAAAACATTGGACATGATGTTATCGGGGTTGTTGAAAACATGAGTTATTATTTAAATAGCTGTAATCAGAAACGTGAGTATATTTTTGGAACAGGCGGAGGCGATACAGTTGCTAAAAAACTTGGTGTACCTCTATATGGTCAAGTGCCCATTGGGCAACCACAAAATGGTGAATTCTTATTCGCTGGAAAAGAAGAAGCCGGAAAAATATACAATGACATTGCCTTAAAAGTCATTGAAGATATGAAATTATAAGAAAAGAAGGCTACTCAACTGAGTAGCCTTTTATATGATTTAAGTAAGATCCTTGAATTTGACAATCGGATTTCTTGCAGCTTTTGCTTCATCTAAGCGTCTCACAATCGTCGTGTGAGGAGCTGTTTTCAGCATGTTTGGATGATCAATTGCTTCCTTAGCAACCAAACGCATGACATCAATAAATGCATCAAGTGTGTCTTTGGATTCAACTTCTGTCGGTTCAATCATCATGGATTGACTAAAAATTAATGGGAAATACACAGTAGGGGCATGGAATCCATAATCAAGTAATCGTTTTGCAAGGTCGAGTGTTTTAACACCTGTAGACTGGTCTTTTAGACCATCAAAGACGAACTCATGCATACAATATCCTTTAATTGGTAAATGAAACAAGTCCTTTAAGGAATCTTTAACATAATTGGCATTAAGTACAGCTAAAGGTCCAATCTGTCCAAGATTTTCTTTACCAAGTGTAAGTAAATAGACATAAGCACGTATGTATACACTTGCATTACCGTAGAATTGTCCTAAAGCACCAATCGAATCTTTAGCGAAATCAAAATAGTAGAAATCATCTTTTTTCTTAACAATGGGATTAGGTAAAAACTCAACTAGTCGCTTACAAACACCTACAGGACCTGATCCAGGACCACCACCTCCATGAGGAGTTGAAAATGTTTTGTGTAAATTGATGTGTGTGATATCAAAACCCATATCACCAGGTTTAGCACG
>OBJA01001495.1_pt1 | contig 15838 bp, 6 predicted proteins | sample 1519751 | NCBI WGS metagenome assembly OBJA01 (sample SAMEA3881238, study PRJEB22517) | soil metagenome | biome: lake sediment; feature: soda lake sediment; material: sediment, water from around vicinity | place: India | collected 2013-12-23 | depth 3 m | reverse complement strand
CCGAGATAAAGGGGGCATACATCTCATCCAGCCCCTGGAAGTGCCGGGCAAACGCATTGCGGTAAACCTTGCCTGTGATGCCTTTGAAGGGAGCGAGAAGGAGCATGGGTTAAAATTAAGAATTAAGAATTAAGAATTAAGAATTAAGAATTTAAGAATTAAGAATTAAGAATACTGTCGATTCAGTTGACGAGGATGAATACCGATCTGTAAAAGTAACCCAAAACTATAAGATGAGCCTATCAGGGCTGTAGATAAACCGTATTTAAACCGTATTTCAACCGTAAATTTACGGTTGAAATACGGTTTAAATACGGTTCAAATACGACCAAATCAGTGGTTGCCCGGAGGATGTTATTTCTTTGCTTGAACCCTGATGGACATATAAGAAATATCCTCTCCCAAAGCCCATCAGTGTTTATCTGTTTTTCATCAGTGTTTAATAGCGGAGGTTTTCTTAACCCCCCGCAGTTCGTAATTTCCCGCCCAGGGCCTGTTACCTCACACCCCACATCTCACACCTCACACCTCACACCCCAGACCCCACACCCTCTTCTACAACACCGAAATCAGATAGTAAACAAACGGCAGGGTCACAAGGCTGAGGATTGTTGATACAAACAGGTTTTCGGTAGCCAGCATGTCGTCGGCCCCGAATCGTCGGGCCAGCACCACCACCACTGCCATGGCGGGCATACCGGCCTGCAATATGACTACCGAGCGGGCCTGCTGGCTGAGCTCCGGTAGTATGGTGCTGCCCAGGAAGCCGGTGAAAAGGATCAGCACAAAGGGGATCAGCAGCAGCTTGTTGAAGCACATCACAAACACGTTCAGGCGGGTGAACACCCCGCGGATTGAGATCTGTGCCAGCATGGAGCCGATATAGAGCATCGACAGGTATGTGGTGGCATTTCCCATTCCCGTGAGGGGCTGGTCAATGACCCCGGGCAGGCGGAGGCCTGCCAGCATGAAGATAAAGCCCAGGATGAAGGCAAAGGTGTTGGGGTTGAGCAGGTGTTTCAGGTTGCTGACAAGCGACTGGTTCTTCTCGCGGTTCATCACATAAACCCCCAGGGTCCACATCAAAGAGGTGGAAGCCAGGTAGAACAGCGTGGCATAGAACAGTCCTTCACCACCGGGAAAAAGCGCATTTATAAGGGGGAAGCCCAGGAAGACATGGTTGCCGAACATGGTATGCAGGCTGTGGATGCTGCCCCTGCGCCGGTCGAGCTTCAAAAGGCGGCTGGAAAGGATGCCCGTGGCAAACAGCAGCAGAAGCGAAAAGTAGGCCAGCACGATCACCAGGGCCCCGTTCTTCAGAAGAGAGGGGGTGATGTGGGTATGCATCAGCCCGGTGAAGATCATCAGGGGAAGGGTGATGCTGAACACCAGCCGGCAGATGCCTTCCTTCAGGTTTTCATCAATGATGCGGCGTTTGGCAGCAAAAAACCCGATGGCGATCATGACCCCCAGTATCAGAATCTGGTTGACGATAATGATTGAATCCAAATGTGGTAGGTTTTTGAACAAGGCAAAGCTATGTAAAAAAGTGATTAGTGGTTATTGTGTTATTGTGTTATTGGGTTATTGGGTTAGTGATTAGTGATTAGTGATTAGTGATTAGTGATTAGTGAATTTGTCAAACAACCCAGCAACCCAGCAACCCAGCAACCCAACAACCCAGCAACCCTATAACCCACAAACAGGCAGCCCTGAGGTTTTTTCGTGCTTTCCTGTTTGATCTTCAGGAGATACATTTTAAAAATTCGTAACTTTAACTGATTTAATAGTATTTTTAACAGCAAAAAACACAATAGGCAAATTTGCTTTCCTGTTGCCTTTACTGAACCATGCAGGAGCCTGTTTGTTGCTACTAATACCATTGCTTAAAAAAAGACCAAGTATATGAATTCAAAACCTTCTCCTGAAACCGGGGATCCTCTCTGGTATAAAGATGCCATTATTTACCAGGTACATGTACGTTCATTTTACGACAGCAACGGGGACGGGATCGGTGATTTCAAGGGGCTGATACAGAAGCTTGACTACATACAGAACCTTGGGGTGAACACCCTGTGGCTGCTTCCTTTTTATCCATCACCACTAAAGGATGGAGGGTACGATATTGCCGATTTCATGGGTATTCATCCTTCCTATGGCACCATAGCCGATTTCCGGCGGTTTGTCAAGGAAGCCCATCACCGGGGCCTGCGCATCATCACCGAGCTGGTTCTGAACCATACCTCCACCGAGCACAAGTGGTTTCAGCGCTCGCGCCGGGCAAAGCCGGGCAACCCCTACCGCGATTATTATGTCTGGAGCGACACCCCGGAGAAGTACCAGGATGCACGCATCATCTTCCAGGATTTCGAGGTCTCCAACTGGACTTACGACCATGAGGCCAGGGCCTATTACTGGCACCGCTTTTATTCGCATCAGCCCGACCTGAATTTCGAGAACCCCCGGGTGCAGGAGGAGATATACAAGATACTTGATTTTTGGTTCCAGGCCGGGGTGGATGGCTTCCGCCTGGATGCTGTGCCTTACCTTTTCGAGGCCGAGGGCACCAATTGCGAGAACCTTCCCCAGACTCACGAATACCTCAAGCAACTGCGCCGGTATGTTGATGAGAATTACCACGACCGCCTGCTGCTGGCCGAGGCCAACCAGTGGCCCAACGATGCTGCCGACTATTTCGGGGATGGCGATGAGTGTCATATGGCCTTTCACTTCCCGCTGATGCCCCGCCTGTATATGGCCCTAAGGATGGAGGACCGCTTTCCCATTGTCGACATCATGGAACAAACCCCCCAGATCCCCGACAACTGCCAGTGGGCCATTTTCCTGCGCAACCACGATGAGCTCACCCTGGAGATGGTATCCGACGAGGAACGCGACTATATGTACAAGACATTCGCCAAAGACCCGCGCAAACGTGTGAACGTGGGAATACGCCGGCGGCTGTTCCCCCTGCTGATGGGCGATATGCGCAGCATAGAGATGCTCAACTTCCTGCTGTTCTCAATGCCCGGTACCCCCATCATCTATTATGGCGATGAGATCGGCATGGGCGACAACTACTACCTTGGCGACCGCGACGGGGTGAGAACCCCCATGCAATGGTCGCCCGACAAAAATGCAGGCTTCTCCAACACCGACCCCCAGAGGCTGTTCCTGCCCGTGATCATCGACTTCCATTACCACTATACCACGGTGAATGTGGAGAACCACGAACGCAACCCTTCCTCCTTTTTGTGGTGGAAAAGGCGGGTGATAGCCAAACGCAAGCAGTACAAGGCATTTGGCAGGGGCAGCCTGAGGTTTATCAACACCAGCAACCCCAAGGTGCTGGCCTTTGTCAGGGAATACGAGGAAGAGACAATACTGATCGTGGTGAACCTCTCGCGTTACTCCCAGAGCGTAGAGCTTGACCTGGATGAATATGCCGGTTCGGTGCCCATGGAAGTGTTCAGCCGCAACGACTTCCCGCTGATCACCGAGAACCCCTGGGCGCTGACCCTGCAGTTCAAAAACTATTTCTGGTTTGAGCTGCAGAAGCCAGGGCGTGAAATACAAAGCCCGCCAAAGGAAAGGGAGCTGCTGAAGATCGGCATCACCCAGTGGAACCAGATGGAGGCTGCCCTGCAGGATTCCATCAAGGGCCACCTGTATGATTATATTGTCAGAAGCCGCTGGTTCAGGGGCAACATCCGCAAACTGCGGGAGGTATCGGTAATGGATGTGATCCCCCTGCAGCAGAAGAAAAACCCCTCATACCTGTTCCTGCTGATGTTCGACCTTCTGGAGGGCAACCAGGAGTACTACCTGATACCTGTTTCCCTTGCCCGGGATGCCCGGGCTGAGGAAATACAGGCCCGCTCGCCCGATATGGTAATCTCGGCCATTCAGTTTGGTGGTGAACAGGCCATATTGTATGACGGGGTGTTCGACAGCTCGGTGCACGATGAGTTGTTGGGCATGATCCGCAAGCGGGTGAAGCTGAAGGCACGCCATGGCGAGATAGAAGGCTCATCGGGCAGCAGGCTGCGCCAGCTCAGGGAGTCGGAACTGCCATTAAAACCACATGTTGTGGCCTGTAAACGCTCGCATACCTCACTGGTGCTTGGCGATAAGTATTTCTTCAAGATATACCGCAATCCACAGGAAGGAGAAAACCCCGATGTGGAGATCACCAAGACCCTGACAAGGCATTCTTCCTTTAAGAATATCACTCCATATGTGGGAAGGCTTGATTACTTAGGGTCGGATTTTGAGAAGACCAACCTGGCCATGATGGTGGATCTGATCCCCAACGTGGGCAGCGCCTGGGAGATGGCACAAACGGCCATTGAGGAGTTTCTTGACAAGATCCTTAGCCGCAAGGAGGATCAGGACACAACAGGTGGCAACAAAGAAGAGGAGATGGAAGAGCTTATCGGGCCATTCTTTCTGCAGATGACCCAGCAGCTGGCAGTACGCACAGCACAGCTGCACCAGGCCCTGGCCGGGGTGCATGAGGTGAAAGGCTTCCAACCCGAACCCTTCTCGCTGCTGTATCAAAAATCCCTTTATCAGGCTCTGCGCACCTTCGTGCGCCGAAGCCTCTCTTTTGTGAAATCCCAGATTAAGAATGCAGATGCTGCCTGGCAGGAACAGCTGCAGGATGTGATCGACAGCCAGGATGCCTACCTGAAGTATATGCAGGCAGTGCTGGAAAAAGGAAAGATCGACACCATGAAGACCCGTATTCATGGCAATTACAAGCTGGACAAACTACTCTTCACAGGGAAAGACTTTATCATTACCGACTTTGAGGGTGAGGTGGAGTATCCCTTAAGCGTTCGCAAGCTCAGGCATTGCCCCCTGAAGGATGTAGCTTCCATGCTCAACTCGCTGCATTACACCATCTGGTGGGGTTATCTCAAGCGAAAGGAGTTCATCCCGGTGAACGACAATTACCTGCGTCCGCTTATCGAGGAGTGGTACCAAAGGGTATCGGCCACCTTTGTGGATGGCTATATGCGCACGGCTGGCAATTCGGGCTTCCTTCCACAAAGCCGCCAGCAGGTGGATGACCTGCTCAACCTGTTCATCTTCGAGAAATCCGTGCACGAGGTGCGCAACTTCCTGGTCAACCAGCCCGAGGCACTGATAATTCCCCTGAAATCCCTTGAAAGAATCAAAGCGGCTATGCATACCTGATGGGGCTGGCCTGCAAACATTATAACACTCCACCTTATGGAAAAATTATCAACCTGGCCCGGAAAGCCCTACCCCCTTGGATCAAACTATGATGGAAATGGGGTGAACTTCTCTTTGTTTTCCGAAAATGCCACAGGTGTGCAACTATGCCTTTTTGATGAGAACAACAACCAGACCCATTGTGTGCCGGTCGTTGAGCGTACCCACGACATCTGGCATGTTTACATCCCGGGCCTGAAACCCGGGCAGATGTATGGCTTCAGGGTGCACGGTCCTTATGCCCCGGAGGAAGGACACCGCTTCAACCCCGGTAAGCTGCTGATCGACCCTTATGCCAAGGCCCTCAGCGGTACCGAAGACTGGGATGATGCCTTATTTGGATACCAGGTGGGGGAGGATGATCTCTCCTATGGTGAAAAGGACAGCTGCCCCTTTGTTCCAAAGAGCGTGGTGATAGATGACCATTTCCACTGGCTGGGCGACAGCCAGCTGAAAATACCCCTGAACAAGACCATCATCTACGAGGTGCATGTGAAAGGTTTCACCAAACGATTTCCCAACATTCCCGAAGAGATCAAAGGCACCTATGCCGCCATGCGCCACCCCGAGGTGATCAATTACCTGAAAAAACTGGGGGTGAACGCCGTGGAACTCATGCCCATACATCATTTCATCCATGACCGTCACCTGGTGGAAAAGGGATTATCGAACTACTGGGGGTACAACACCATCAACTTCTTTGCTCCCCATCCTGAGTATTCCTCGGTTGCAAAAATGGGGGTTGAGCAGATCTACGAGTTCAAGAACATGGTTAAATCCCTGCATGAGGCAGGTATAGAGGTTATCCTGGATGTGGTTTACAACCACACGGGTGAGGGCAGCGAAATGGGGCCTACCCTTAGCTTCCGCGGTATTGACAATGCTTCGTATTACCGGCTGGTGGACGACAACAAGCGGTATTATATGGACTTTACCGGCACGGGAAATACACTGAACACGGTGCATCCCCAGGTACTGCGCCTGATCATGGACAGCCTGCGCTACTGGGTCAATGAAATGCATGTTGATGGCTTTCGCTTTGACCTGGCACCGGCCCTGGCAAGGGAGTTCAATCATGTGGACAAGTGGGGCTCGTTTTTCGATGTGATCCGCCAGGATCCGGTACTCTCCCAGGTGAAGCTCATTGCCGAGCCCTGGGATATCGGCGAGGATGGCTACCAGGTGGGTAACTTCCCCCAGGGATGGCTGGAGTGGAATGCCCGCTACCGCGATGTGATGCGCGAATTCTGGAAAGGCGAGAAAAACCGCCTGGGGGAGTTTGCCTGGAGGCTCACGGGAAGCTCCGACCTGTACTACGACGACAGAAGACGCCCGGTGGCCAGCGTGAACTTCATCACTGCACACGACGGCTTCACCCTGCACGACCTGGTGTCGTACAACAAGAAACACAACCAGGCCAATGGTGAGAACAACAACGACGGGGAAAGCCACAACCGCTCCTGGAACTGCGGGGTGGAAGGACCCACAGAGGATGAGAAAATCATCCAGCTGCGCCGCAGGCAAATGCGCAACTTCCTGAGCACATTGTTCCTCTCCCAGGGAGTGCCCATGCTGCTGGCTGGCGACGAGATGGCACGAACCCAGATGGGAAACAACAACTCCTATTGCCAGGACAATGAATTATCCTGGCTTGACTGGGAAAACATGGACCACGAACTGGTGGAGTTTACCTCAAGGCTGATTCACCTGAAGCTTGAACATGCTGTGTTTTCGCGCGTTAAGTGGTTTAAATATGAGGTGGTGAACGAAAAGGGAGTGAAAGACATCGAGTGGTTTCTTCCCGGGGGTGAGATCATGACTATCGAGGATTGGGAGAACGAATCAGGCAAGGCCATCGGGGTGTACCTTTCGGGCGACGGCATTAAATACCGCACACATGATGGAAATGCCATTAAGGATGATAATTTTTTTCTGGCCTTTAATTCCAGCCCCCGCAGGCTGATCTTCCGCCTGCCCGATGGGCAGTGGGGGGATCCCTGGATAAAGGTCATGTGCTCGCACGATGGGGTGTTTTATCAGGAAGATCAGCAGGTATTCCCTGCCAACGGGATGATACAGGTGGAAGCCCGTTCGGTGGTGGTTTTGAAAAACAAAAGAACACAGCAGTAAGTGGCTGCATTCAGCTTTTTGATTCACATAAATATATACACATGTATTCTGACCTGACCCTGCGTCGTAACATAGGATTGAATTTTCACCCCGAGACAGGCCCTGAGATCATCGTGTGGGCGCCTCATGCCCGCAGCCTTGTCCTGGAGGTGGAAGGCAAGGCGGATGTTGCACTGAAGAAACTAAACTATGGCATCTGGCATGCTTCCTGCCCGGATGTATCACCCGGGGACAGGTACATGCTGAACATCAATGGCAAGCATTCGTTTCCGGATCCTGCCTCCCTGATGCAGCCCACGGGGGTACACGAGGCTTCCTCGGCCATTGATTTGAACGAGATCCGCAAGATCCATATGCGCCAATGGAAAGGCATCACACCCCGGGAGCTGATCATCTATGAGTTGCATGTGGGTACCTTTACCCCCGAAGGCACCTTCAAGGCTCTGACCCATAAGCTCAAGTACCTGAAGGAACTGGGAGTGACAGCCATAGAGATCATGCCCATTGCCACCTTCCCGGGAGGGCGCAACTGGGGCTACGATGGGGTGTTCCCCTTTGCCGTGCAGCCCACCTATGGAGGGCCTTTTGAATTCGCCCACCTTGTCAGGGCTTGTCATCAGCAAGAGATCGCCGTGATACTGGATGTGGTGTACAACCACCTGGGCCCCGAGGGCAATTACCTGAATGCTTTCGGCCCAAGCTTCACCTCCAAATACCAGACTCCCTGGGGAGATGCTATCAACTTTGATGACATATACAGCGACGGGGTAAGAAACTACTTCCTGGAAAATGCCATGATGTGGCTGCGCGACTTTCATGTGGATGGCCTGCGGCTGGATGCAGTGCATGCCATTAAAGACTTCAGCCCCGAACACTTCGTGCAGGAGCTCTCCCTGAATGTGCAAAAGCTTAATGAGGAAGTGGGAGCCAATCATTTTCTCATCAGCGAGAACGACCTGAACGACACCCGCTTTATTCGCCCCATAGAAAAGGGCGGTTACGGGGTGGCCGCCCAGTGGGTGGATGAGTGGCACCATGCACTTCATGCCCTGATCACGGGGGAAAAAGTAGGATATTACGAAGACTTCGGCCGGCTGCAGGACCTTGTGAAGTCGTTTAATTCGGCATATGTTTACGACGGGGTATACTCGCCCCACCGCAAAAGGATCTTTGGCACCTCAACCGATGATCTGCCGGGCGACAAGTTTGTGGTCTTCACCCAGAACCACGATCAGGTGGGTAACCGCATGAAAGGGGAGCGGCTGAGCAAGATGGTGGATTTCGAGACCCTGAAGCTGGCCGCTGGAGCCATGTTTGCCAGCCCCTACATCCCCATGTTGTTCATGGGGGAGGAGTACGCCGAGGACAGCCCCTTTCTGTATTTTATCAGCCATAGCGATCAGCACCTGGTAGAGCAGGTAAGAAAGGGGCGCAGGCGTGAGTTTCGCGAATTCATCCGAAACGGTGGACCACCCGACCCGGCTGCTGCCGATACCTTCAAAAAATCGAAGCTCAAATGGGATTTTAATAAAAACGGGAAAAAGAAGCAGATGCTTGAATATTACAAGCAGCTGATCTCCCTTCACAGGGAGCTTCCCCTGATGCAGCCCGGCAGACGCGAGAACATTCGCGCCCGCGAAGGCATTGACGGAAAAACCATCGTGCTGACGCGCAAAACCGGCAAAGAGATCCTGGTGGCGGTGATGAATTTCTCCCAGGATGAGGTCACAGAACCCCTGACAGGATGGGATAAGGCACATCCGGGCTTGCTGATCAACTCGGCCAGTCATAAATGGGGAGGGCCCGCCCTGGATGAAGAGATCCCCTTTTCTACAGATGGCAAAAAACTAAACGTGCACCTTTATCCACGATCCATTATCATCTTTATTGTCTGATCCGGGTTGCGGGAACCCATAATCATCATCAGCTTATGTATAATCCAAGATCAACCTACCGCATCCAGTTTAACAAGGATTACACCCTGCAGGACCTGGAGAGGAATATAGAATATTTGTCGCTTCTGGGAATCGGCACACTCTATGCTTCCCCTATCTTCAAGGCCACCCCGGGAAGCGGCCATGGCTACGATACTACCGATCCCCTGGTCTTCAACCCCGAAATCACAAGCCTCGAGTCCTTTGTCAGCATCAGCCGCTTGCTGCGTAAACACAACATCGGCTGGTTGCAGGACCTGGTGTCAAACCACATGGCTTTTCACCCCGATAATGCCTGGCTAATGGACGTGCTGGAGAAAGGGCATGATTCACTGCATCACGGCTTGTTTGACCTGGAGCCGGGGGTGGCATCCCGGTCTAAAAAAATGATGATTCCTTTTTTGGGTGAAACACTGGATGAGGCCATTGAAAACGGGAACATCAAACTGGGATGGAAAAACGGCAGTTTCACCATTGGCTATTACGACAATGTGTACCCGGTGAATTTCCCTGCTTTCCGGGAGATCTTCAGCCAGCATCTGGAAGATGCCCCCCATGCCTTGCTGGATCACTGGGATCAGTTTGAGCTTAACAGGGAGGATGCCGGGAAGGAATTTTTGAACTCCCAATGGGAGGAATCAAAAGCAGCCCTTGAGAGCCTGATGCAGAACGAACCACGCCTGAAGCCCTATGTGGAAAACATCCTTCAGGCCGCCAACAGCAATGAACAGCTCCTAAGGCAGGTTCTTGAGGGGCAGTATTACGAGCTGTGCCACTGGCAGGAAACCGAGAAAAGGATCAATTACCGGCGTTTCTTTACAGTCAACAGCCTGATATGCCTGCGCATGGAGGACCAGAAGGTGTTCGAAAGATATCATGCCCTTGTGGAGCGCATGATACAGGAAGGTCATATCCAGGGCCTGCGCATCGACCATATCGACGGGCTGAATAACCCCAATGAATACCTGAACCGCCTTAGAGCCCTGGCAGGAGAGAATGTTTACATCGTGGCTGAAAAAATACTGGAGTACGACGAGGAGTTGCCCGAATTCTGGCCCATTCAGGGTAATACCGGGTACGACTTCCTGGCAACGGTCAACAATCTGTTTACCAGCACACGCAACTACGACAAGCTGCGTGCCATATACAAGGAGGTGACCCATGTTTCGGATAACCCTGCTGATCTTATCTATCAGAATAAAAAGATGATACTTACCACGCAGTTGCATGGGGAATGGGATAACCTGTTGTCGTATTTTGACCAGCTGGAATTTGTTGATTATCAGGAAGAAGGCATTGGGTGGGAAGAGATCAAGGAGGCTATCGGTGAGTTTATGCTTGCCTGCCCCGTGTACAGGCTCTATCCCAGGCAGTTTCCGCTTCGCGACCAGAACCGCCGGGTAGTGCAGGAGATCTTTGGCATGGCCAACACCCGCAACCCTGCCCTGAAGAACGGTTTGTGCGCACTGGAACAGGTTTTGCTTAGCACGGAAGAGGCAACAGATGAACACAACAAGAAGGCGGAAGCCTTCTTCAGCCGGCTGATGCAGTTTACCGGCCCGCTGATGGCAAAGGGGGTGGAAGACACCAGCATGTACCAGTATAACTGTTTTATTGCCCACAATGAGGTGGGTGATGCCATCAATGCCCGGGGCATCTCGGCCGAGGACTACCACCGGCAGATGGAACGCCGGCTGCGACACTGGCCCTTGTCGATGAGCACTACCTCTACCCATGACACCAAAAGGGGAGAGGATGTCAGGGCAAGGCTCAATGCCATCAGCGTACTCACCAACGAATGGGAGCAGCTGGTACACCAGTGGATGCAGATGAACCAGAAACTTAAGATTCGCCTCGAGCAGGGATTGCTGGAGCCATCCCTTAGCGTTGAATATTTTGTGTATCAGACCCTGCTGGGTACCTTCCCGTTTAGTGGTGAAGCCGACGAGACTTACCTGCAGCGCATCGACGAGTACCTGGTGAAGGCCCTGCGGGAGGCCAAACGAAAGGTAAGCTGGAGTGATCCCGATGAAACCTATGAAAACACAGTTTGCGAATTTACCCGCAACATGCTGGATCCCGACCACGACTTCCTGGAATCGTTTGTCCCATTTCAGCAGAAGGCGGCCTGGAGGGGAGTGGTCAATTCCCTGGCACAGCTTGTGCTGAAATGTACCAGCCCGGGAATACCCGACATTTACCAGGGCACCGAGTTCTGGGACCTTTCCCTGGTGGATCCTGATAACCGCCAGCCGGTTGATTACGAGGAACGGCATTCGGTCCTAAGGCAGCTCATTGAACAATCCGGGGGTGATCTGCCCGAGATGATAGATGGGCTGATGAAAAATGCCTTTAACGGCCATATCAAGCTGTGGATCACCCACCTGCTGCTCAAGCAGAGAAATAATCAGCCGCAGTTGTTCTTCTCAGGCGACTATATACCAATTGAGATCAAGGGCAAAATGAAGGAGAATATCCTCTCTTATGCACGCAGGAAAGACGATGAATGGTTTCTTGTGATTGTGCCTTTGTTTACCCAGGAGTTCTCCTCCAAAGCAGACTACAGCTTCGTGACCGATATTGAATGGGAGGATACCCGGCTGGCACTCCCGGTATTTGCCCCCGGTAAGTGGAAAAACATCCTGACTGGAAGGGAGATCGACGGAAGGGAAGAGAATCTTATCAGCACCCTGTTCAAAGAAGCACCCCTGGTGCTGATGACAAATGTGGATTAGCAAATTAGCAAATTAGCAAATTAGCGAATTAGCAGATTGCCAAAAAATAACCCAATAACCCAATAACCCAATAACCTGGCAGTCCAATTATCCGCTAATCTTCTAATTTGCTAATCTTCTAATTTGCTAATTTGCTAATCCGCTAATTTTCTAATTTGTGGTGAATCCTGCTGGATCTTCTCGTCAAAGGAGTTCCTTCCCGAGCCATTGATGATCACAAACACCGAGGTGAGCAGCATGGCAATGTCCAGGCGGGCCGCCTGGGCAAAGCTCCAGAATCCTTCGGACAGCTGGGGGAATTTGGTGGTGATGATGGCCACCACCATGGTAATGGCCAGTGGTATTGCAGCAAGGCGCGATGCCAGCCCGATCAGGATCAGCAGGCCCCCCAGGGCTTCAAAAAATCCCACAAAGTAGGCTGTAAATTCCGGGGCGGGGAATCCCATTTCAGCAAACCTGCCCGGGCCCATGTTTTCGGGGAATATAAACTTCTGCAGGCCGGCAACCAGGAACACATATCCCAGGATCAGGCGGATCAGCAGGTAACCGGGGATGGGATGAATGCGGAAGATCTTCTCTTTCATGGCAAACAGATTTTTAGGGTTCAATACTTGTTTGTGATAAACAAAGAAGTGGGAAATATGTTCAGAAGTTGGTTGGAGGAACCCTAAGGTCCCCAGATAACCCTTAGGGTCCCCTGGTGCTAATAAACCGGCATTTTGTTTAGTATTTACCCCGGGAAGGGTTTTGCCGATTGTCCCAAATTGCAAGGAGAAATATTTTCTTTTTATCAGGACTAACCTTATAGAACAGGCTGTTGTGTTTGGTCATTTTCCATTTCCTGACGAAGATACTCCTCAACCTTTTTCAGGACATTTGGTTGATCCGTGTTTAATATCAACTGGACGAGTTCCAGTTTCTTTGCCTGCAGGTTCATGATATCCACGATATTAGTCAACTATCAATTTATGGATTTCCGACAAAATATACATGTTTTTTCCTCCAAATGTTAAGGGCAGGCATCTTCCTGCAACCTTAGCGCGAATTGGCAATATAGGTTTGCACCAGGTCGGAGAAGTCGGTTTCCCCGTCGTAGAAGACGGAAACCACCGGGGTATTGTATTTTTTGGACACGTTTTTCAGCACAGCAGTACTGATGGATCCGGGCATGCATCCAAAGGGAGCCACGTTGACCACAAGGGCCGCTTCCTGGTTGATGAAGCCAATGGCTCTGCCGATGGTCAGGATGGCTTCCCCTTCCACTTGGGGGGGCAAATGCTGTTTGCCTGCCCGAACCACCTCTGCAATGGGGGGCTCGTGCCGCTGCCTTAGCCAGTGGCTGAAAATGCCCATATATCTTTTCTCGTAATAATGGGTGAAGCCCTGTGAGATCCATTTGCTGATATAATCGGCAGGGCGGGAGCATTTTTTATTAAAGTTGGTATAGTGCAGCCACTCCATCATGGGTGCCATCCAGGCTTCCCCGCCGCTGGCTTCAATGTGTCGGATCAGGTAGGCATTCGAAAAGGGAGAGTTTCGCACATAGATCTCGCCCACAACCCCTACCAGGGGGCGTTTTTCTTCCCGAAGGGGTATGGCATTCAGTTTGTGGTTAAGATCCTTCAGCAGGGGGATGATACTCTGTCGGGCTTCCATGGCTTTTTCAAGAAGGGTCATGGTTTTGGCCATCAGCTCATCGGTCTGCCCCTTTTGTTTTTCATAGGGTCTGATGCGGCACCCCAGTTTCAGCAGCACATCCGAAAGGGTAAGAGCAGCTAGCAGACGCATACGCAGCTTCCCGCTGATGTCCTGGTAATCGTTGTCGGAGTTGGGTGAGATGATGCGTGCATCGATGCCCAGCTTCTGCAGTATCTGGTCGTGCAGCCTGGCATATTGCCCAAATCGGCAGGGCCCACTGGTACAGGGCATGAACAGGGCCAGGGGCGCTTCATGTTTATCCTCCTGGTTAAGCTGGTGCAGGAAAGCACCTATGGTTGATGCTGCAGGCATGCACTCCGAACCCCTGACATGTTCCTTGCCAAGGGCAAAGGTATGTGAATCCTCTCTGGTCAGGGCCACAGCATCAATGCCATAAGCCCTGAGGGTGGCACTGAGCAGCCTGGATCCGAAAGGATGCATGGGGGGGATATACATGCGGTATTTCGACAGGGAAGGCTCAATGCGGGATTGGCCTTCAGGATGGGGCAGGGGAGCCACAGTTTGCCTGAAATGATGTTCCACCCGGTCGAAATATGCCTCCAGGCGTGTGAGGTATCCGGCATCCCCGCCATGCTCGTCCAGCTCCAGGATCAGGTTGGGCTTATGCCCCATGATCTGTTCGAAGGTGCTCAGCAGAAAGGAATCGGGCCCGCAGCTGAAGTTGGTCAGAAACACCGGGTACAGGTTCTTGTGGCTGGCAATACAGCGGGCGGCAACGATGATCTTCTGCCCGTACGACCAGTACATGTCGTGGTAAGCTTCCGGCATATCCTCACGGCTCAAGGGAAGCACATCCATTGGGATCACCCGGTAGCCGTAGCGGGCAATAGACGACAGGATGCCCAGGTTCAGGGTGTTGTCAAGGATGTTGTAGCCCCTGCCAAGGATCACAAAACTGGGTTTGCTGTCGCTGCCGATCTCCTGCAGCAGCTCCTGTCCGTAGGTCCGCAGCGAAAGGCGCATCTCACGATCTTTTTCAACAGCCAGCTCCCAGGCCTGGCTGATCTGCTGTGGGTCGATCCCAAAGGCAGGAGCCAGGCTTTGTTGCAGCTGACGGATGTTGTACTGCGCATCTTTTGAAAAGTCGATAACGGGTGAGAGCAGCTGTTCTTCCGGCAAGTCGTTGTAGCCCAGGGTGCTTTTCATGATGGATGCAAAGGCTTGCGACAGGGGACAGAAATAGGAGTTATCGGCCTTTGGGTTGGCCGTATCCTGGATGTGGTATGGGATAAAAAGGGGAAGCTGCTGCCTGTTTACCGAATGCATCACGTGGCCTGTTGCCAGCTTCAGGGGGAAGCAAAAGTCAGTCAGGGCATAGGAGCGGGCACAATCCAATATTTCCTCATCCGATGGCCTGGTGGGTATCAAACTGATATTCAGTTCCTTAAAAAAATGTTGCCAAAAGGGATTGTACGAGAAGTACTGCAGCCCCCGGGGGAAATAAATTGTCCGGGCAGCTTCAGCGGGTTTTTCCCTTTTGTTGATCACCCTTGCCAGGTGGTTGACAGCCTGCAGTCCCTGGCTGGGTTTCGCCCACTGATCATCTGGTTCTTTGCCACACATGTAGCCCCATGATGTAGTTTCGGGAGAGTCGCCCACCTGCATATGGGTGATGCGGCAATGGTTGCGGCAGAGGGTACAGGGCTCTTCTCGAAGGCTTACTGGCTGATGGCGCAGCTCCAGGCCCCTGAAGGAGGTTTTTAGCGGAGGGTCCTTGCGCAGCATCTCTGCAATGCCAATGGCACCCATCAGGTGGCTGTATACCGAGGTATGTATCTTTTTGCCCAGCACATTTTCAAAGGCCTCAACCAGCCCCTGGTTTTTGGCCGTGGCCCCAAGGAAAAGTATGGGTTCCTGCACGGGGCGGTTATGTACCACCCGGTTCAGGTAGTTCTTGCAAACAGAATACAGCACCGAGCTCATCACCTGGTTGCGGGTGAAGCCCCTGGCCAGCAGCTGGTTGCCATCCTGTTCCATGAATACCGTGCAGCGGTCGCTTGAAATGGGAGGCATTGCATCGCGGCAAACTGCGGGGATATCATCCAGGGCGATGTTCAGGGCTTTGGCCTGCTCCTCCAG
>OBJA01001494.1_pt1 | contig 15856 bp, 8 predicted proteins | sample 1519751 | NCBI WGS metagenome assembly OBJA01 (sample SAMEA3881238, study PRJEB22517) | soil metagenome | biome: lake sediment; feature: soda lake sediment; material: sediment, water from around vicinity | place: India | collected 2013-12-23 | depth 3 m | reverse complement strand
ATTCATCTTTTTTATTTTTTCTCCACCTACTTTTTAAAGTGATCCAAAGTCAGGCAATTAGTGCAACGGATGATTGTATAACAATTGCTATAGAATTTCATGGTAATCATATGTACGTGAAGTCAAATAGTGAGTTTTTTATACCCGGTTACAGGCAGTACATGAAGAACAGTAGTTTATCGCAGAAACTTAAAAAGCAAAATCGGAGGGACATAAATAAATATGGATTTAAACATCAAAATTATCTGCCGTCAGGGAATAAAAATTTAGGTAATATCGGATGAATTGCTATATTTGCAGTCGCAAAATAAAAACGGGTGTAGCTCAGTTGGTAGAGCACTGGTCTCCAAAACCAGGTGTCGGGAGTTCGAGTCTCTCCTCCCGTGCAAAAGCTGCAGAAATGCAGCTTTTTTTTTAGAATGCCTGCATCTTGTGAAGTTTTTTATAGCGTCCTTCAGCCTTGATCAACTCCTGATGAGAACCTTTTTCCACCAACTCACCTTTATGCAGAACACAAATTAAATCGGCATTTTTAATTGTTGAGAGCCTGTGGGCGATTACCAGAGAAGTGCGATCTTTCATTAATCGTTCCAAAGCATCCTGCACGAGTCGCTCTGATTCGGTATCGAGCGATGATGTGGCTTCATCAAGGATTAGTATAGGAGGGTTTTTCAGAACTGCGCGGGCAATTGATAAGCGTTGTTTCTGACCCCCCGAGAGCTTGTCGCCTCTGTCGCCGATCGTGGTTTGATATCCTTTTTCGGAAGAAATAATAAATTCATGAGCATTCGCAATTTTGGCAGCATTGATTACATCTTCCTCAGTGGCATGCTCCATGCCAAATGAAATGTTGTTATAAAAAGAGTCGTTAAAAAGGATGGGTTCCTGATTTACATAACCAATAAGGTTTCTGAGATCCTTTATTTTCAAATCACGTATATCATTTCCATTGATTGTTATCCTGCCGCCGGTCACTTCATAGAAACGTGGCAGTAAATCAACGAGGGTGGTTTTCCCACTTCCTGAACGACCAACAAAGGCAATGGTGTTTCCTTTCTTAATTTCCAGCTGGATGTTTTTCAAGACAGGAACAGAATTGTAGGCAAAGGATACATTGTCGTAAACAATACTGGTCTCAAAATCAGAGATGTCCAAGGCTCCGGGTTTTTCCCTTATTGCAGAAGGTGTGTGCAATATCATATCGATTCGTTCCATCGATGCCAGCCCTTTCTCAACACTGTAAAGTGCTGTTGAAAATGCTTTAGCCGGATTAATGATGCTGTAGAAAAAAACAAGGTAACCGATAAAGCCTGCAGCATCGAGGGTGCTTTTTTCATTTAGGATGAGCTGGCCACCATACCACAGCACCACTATAATAATAACTGTTCCCATGAATTCGCTCATTGGATGGGCCAGAAACCGTCGCCACATAAGTTGGTTCATTATATGGAAATAATTGTCATTCTCTTTTTCAAAACGATGGGTTGCTCTTTTCTCAGCATTGAATGCTTTGATAATACGCAATCCTGACAGATCTTCCTCAATTATTGATAAAATCTCACCCATTTTATGCTGTCCCCTGCGACTTTCCTTTTTAAGACTTTTCCCAATACGACCTATAAAATAACCGGCGATTGGAAACATTATAAAAACAAACAGGGTAAGGCTCCAACTCATGTAGATCATCACTGCAACAGACACCATTATTATTATAGGATTTTTAATCATCATGTCCAGTGAATTCATTATGGAATTTTCTACTTCTGCCACATCTCCTGTCATTCGTGCCATTATATCCCCTTTACGTTCATCAGAAAAAAAGCCCAGCTGAAGCCGAAGGATTTTCCTGTAAATTTTTGACCGGATATCGCGCACAACCCCATTCCGGATTACCACGATCATATAATTTCCCAAATAATAAAAACCTACCTTCAGGAAAACAGTAATTATAATAAAAGCACCTATAAAAATTAATGCCTTTTCATGGCTGTATTCCAGTATTACCTGGCTTATGTAGTAATTAAAATAGTTCTCGAAGGATGATATGCTGTAATCCATTTCTGGTTTTACAACAACAAGTTCCTGGGTTCCAAACAGAATTTTCAGGGAAGGGATTAAAAGTAAAAATGAAAAAGCCCCAAAGATGGCGCTCAGGAAATTAAAAACGACATTCCATATCAGCTTCCATTTGTATGGAGGTATAAACCTTTGCAGGAGTATAAGAAAATCTTTCATTTAATATATGCCGGTATAATTCTGTGGAGTTATATTTTTTAACTCATCTTTTATTTCTAATCTAACGTCCAGTGAGTCAATAAAAGTATGAATGGCTTTTTTGTCGATAATTTCGTTTTTTCGTGTCAGTTCCTTTAATGCTTCATAAGGGTTGGGGAAAAATTCACGCCGAAGGATTGTCTGAATGGCTTCAGCCACAACAGCCCAGTTTTCATCCAGGTCTTTATTAATTGCATCGGGATTTAGAAGCAGTTTATTAAGTCCATTAAGTGTCGATTTAATGGCAATTATCGTATGGCCGAAAGGTACACCTATAAAGCGTGTTACTGTTGAATCGGTGAGATCACGCTGCAACCTTGAAACCGGCAATTTTGAAGAAAGCTGCTCAAATCCGGCATTGGCAATACCAATATTTCCTTCCGAATTTTCAAAATCAATTGGATTCACCTTGTGTGGCATTGTCGATGAACCTACCTCTCCTTTTTTTATTTTCTGCTTGAAATAATTCATCGAAATATAGCTCCAGATGTCTCTGTCAAGGTCGAGGATGATGTTGTTTATTCGTTTCAGGGCATCGAATATTGCACCATAATTATCGTAATGTGCAATCTGGGTGGTGTACTGCGAACGTTCCAGTCCCAGTTTATCCTTGCAGAAAGTATTGGCAAATTGTTGCCAGTCGATGTCAGGATAAGCTACATGATGTGCATTAAAGTTCCCTGTTGCTCCTCCAAATTTAGCATGGCAGGGGAGTTTTTTTAACTGATCGAGCTGAACCTGCAATCTTTCAGTAAAAACGCGCAACTCTTTTCCAAGCTTGGTGGGAGAAGCCGGTTGTCCATGTGTTTTTGCCAGCATGGGTATATTATCCCATTGCTCAGCTAATTGATTCAGTTTGTCAACAAGCTGTTGGATCAATGGATAATATTCCGCACTCAGAGCATCCATTATTGAAAGTGGAAGGGCAGTATTATTTGCATCCTGAGAGGTAAGGCCAAAATGAATGAATTCCTTGTAGCTTGTTAATCCTGCCTGATCAAACTTTTCTTTAATAAAATATTCAACTGCCTTTACATCGTGATTGGTTATATTTTCGATATCCTTAACCCTTTGGGCATCTTCGGGTGAAAACAGGCGATGAATGTCCCTGAGCGATTCAAGTTTGTCACTTGAAATGTCCTCCAGCTGTGGGAGCGGCAGTTCGCAAAGGGCAATAAAGTATTCAATTTCAACGAAAACACGGTATTTTATTAAAGCATATTCGCTAAAGTAAATCCAAAGGTTACTCACTTTGTTGTTGTACCTGCCGTCGACAGGAGAAATGGCCAGTAAAGTGTTACGATTCATTATTTAGTATCTTAAAAGCAGCAAAGTTAGCAATTTCACCGGATAGGTTTTTTTTCTCTTGCTCCAAAATATGAATTTAATCTGCAGGATTATTTATAACTTCGCTGCAGAACCTGATTTTCAGGTAAAATTTTATTAGAATGCATACTCTACGAATGAAAAGGATTTGTTATTTACTTATAGTATTGTTGCTCCAAACGGCATTGGGGTTTTCTCAGAATACGGAGACTGAAAAGAAACTGGTGTATAAGCTGAACATAAAACAGGATATCATGCCAGCGATGTGGAGGCAAACAAAAAAAGCATTTGAAGCTGCCGATACCCTGGGGGCTGATATTTTACTTATACACATGAATACCTATGGCGGAACGGTTTTGGATGCCGATTCTATCCGGACAAAAATTCTGCAAAGCAATATCCCGGTATATGTTTTTATTGATAACAATGCTGCTTCAGCCGGAGCCCTTATTTCAATTGCCTGCGACAGTATTTATATGCGGCCTGGCGGCAGCATCGGGGCCGCTACCGTTGTGAATCAGACGGGGCAGGCTATGCCCGACAAGTACCAGAGCTACATGCGTTCTACTATGCGTACAACGGCTGAAGCAAAGGGAAGGGTGCCGGTGGTTGAGGGAGCCGATACCATCTACAAATGGCGGCGGGATCCACGAATTGCTGAAGCTATGGTCGATCCCTCGGTATATATAGAAGGAGTTATTGATACAGGCAAAGTATTGACATTTACCTCGGGAGAAGCGGTTCAGTTCGGGTATTGTGACGGTTTAGCCGAAAACGTTCAGGAAGTTCTTCATCTGGCGGGTATTCAAGCCTATGAGATTGTGGAATATGAACCCGGCTGGATCGAAAGAATTATAGGATATCTTGTTCATCCTGTTTTCTCCGGACTGCTTATAATGGCAATAATCGGAGGGATTTATTTTGAAATGCAAACTCCGGGCATTGGGTTCCCCCTGGGGATAGCCATTCTGGCTGCGGTACTTTATTTTGCACCTCTCTACCTTGAAGGGCTGGCTGCTAACTGGGAAATACTTGTATTCTTTCTGGGAGTAATATTAATTGCAGTAGAGATTTTTGTAATACCTGGATTCGGAGTGGCCGGTATTTCGGGTATAATAATTGTATTTTTAAGCCTCATTCTTAGCCTGATTAACAATGTGGATTTTGATTTCAGTTATGTGGAACTGGAAAATGTGGGTGTTGCTATAATGACAGTAACAATTGGATTGTTTGGGGGCTTTTTGTTGTCGTTGTATTTTGGCAAGAAAGTCTTTAGTGCCCATTCGGGTCCTTTTAAGGATTTTGCCCTGAGTACGGTTCAAAACATCAGTGAAGGGTATTTAAATGTAGATGCATCTTTTCTGGCGCTAAAAGGAAAAACAGGAAAAGCCCAGACTGTTTTACGCCCCGGTGGCAAGGTGATTATTGAAGGAGAAATATACGATGCAATGAGTCAAAGCGGTTTTATTGAAAGAGGAGAAGATGTGGTTGTTGTAAAAGTGGGGACCGCACAATTATATGTCGATCGGCCTGACTAGCCGGGTTCTTTTTTTTAATTCTTCCAGGGGAGATGAAACAAGCTCTTTTATTATTTGTTTTAGATTTCAGTTCTTTAGGTAAGTTAAAAAAGTTAAGCAATGGATACATCAAATGAAATAACAGTTAAAGTTGCCGGAATGTCGTGCTCACACTGCGAAGCCACCGTGAAAAGAAACCTTGAGGCAATGGAAGGCATTACCAATGTGGAAGCCAACAACAACAGCGAGGAGGTAAAAATTTCAGGTTCCAATATTGATATGGAACAGGTAAAGGAAAAGATAAACAGCCTTGGATACAAATTTATAGGATAGTAAAAGTGGGTACTCCCAGGATAATACACGTATATTTATTATTGGCTTTAAAAATCTAATTTATAAACCGGATTCTGAGGGAAGATAAGTTTTCAGCTTTCAATCCTCCATAACTGAATAAGTCCCAATCAATGGGAACTCTGAAATTCGAAGTGTGGAACAACCATAAGGAATTAAGGTCACTTTTTCGACTTCATCAGTTTCCTGTCCCCACCGGATGGAGTAGGGTAAAGGACCTGCAGAATTATTATAGATTCCCCAGTTTTTAATCCGTTTTGCATCTACTTCGATTTCGATTGGATTATTCTGAAGGTTCCAGGGATAATCCACCGGAATGTTCTTTCTGATGATTTTGTAATGATTGGCAATTTCATTTTTTGGAACATTAATCAAACCATAATTCCAGGGTGAACCTGCTGTCACCTGAAAATAGTATGCTCCAAACGTTTCCGGATCTATTGTATTTGTTATTTTCTGCCAGTTTTCTTCTATCCTGAGAACAAAATTTAAAGGACCACGATCTACAGATACTGAACGCTCATGCCATGGGTTCAGCTCAATTTCAGCAGGGAGAACCAATTCTATCCGGTCGTTGTTTTTCCATTTCCTTTCTAATTTTACTACCTGATTTGAAGTAGGGTTGCTGAATAGCTCTCCATTTATGGTAATTGTTGCCGAAGAACACCATTCTGGAATCCGTAATGAAAACGGAAAAGCAACTGGCTCATCTTTACCGATTGATAATTGAAACCGGATGGTATCTTCAAACGGATAATTGGTCTGCTCGGTTATGCTGATTTCAACGCTGTCGGCCACCAGGGCATTTACATGTGAAGGTGCATAGAGCAGTGCTGCCAGCCCCCGGTCAGGAGTGGCATACCACAGGTTTTGGGTAAACAGGGGCCATCCCTGATGCATGTTGGATGTGCAGCAGGGGTATCCGGTTAACAGCCCAAAACACAAATCGGTATTGCTGTGGTTAATGCTAAAGTTGCGGTCTGCCCTTGTAATTTCCACCTGATTGGCCTGCTGGAAATACTGACGATGCATAAAGTCGTCGGTAATCTGGGCAGGTAAAGCATTGTATGCAATTCTTTCAAGGTGGTCGGCAAAAGGTACTTCGCCGGTTATAGCCAGAATATTTTCAAGACTAAACATCAATTCAACTACCGAGCAGAGTTCTACCCCATTTGTGGGGATGTTGTTTCGTAATGCCTCGTCGCCACCAAACATTCCCTGTGGTTGCCCTGAATATTTTTTTATATCGGCAAACGCAGTGCGTACACTTTCCAGGTATCTATCTTCTGGATGGTGTTGGTAATAAATAGCAGGTTCCTTTATTCCCTGAGCCAGATTAACACAATGGATGTTTTCCTGGTTCCGGATCAGATCGGTTTCCAAAAATCTGTATGTATAATCGAAAGTCTGCTCATGGATTAGTTCAGCCAGCTCAAGCAGAAAGCTGTCGCCTGTAATATTATAAAGCCAGTAAACGGCCATCAGGTTATCACCCCCTCTGTATTTGGCCCAGAAGGTCCAATGATTAAGAGGTTTTTCATTCAAGGTACCCAACTGGTATTTAAAATACCGGGACATAAACTCAACAACACGGATATCTTCTGTTGCGGAATAATATTGCTGCAATATTTTTAAAACGACCATACGTGGCCACCAGTCGGCACTGTTCGTTCTTTGCACACCCGGAAGATTTGGGTAATCTGTATCGGGACCAAAATATCCAGTATCTTTCTGGCTATCGAATATCCATTCGATCCAGGGTGTAGCTTTTTGAATCAGCATTTCATCTTCAAGTAAATATGCTAGTGTTATCAACCCATGGATCCAATAAGGGCCTCTTTCCCACTGATCGCCCTCACCTCCCAGCCATCCGTTATCAGCACCCATAATCTTGGGATAGAGTTCATCAAGGTTTCCTGTTGCTCCCAACTTCTGAGTCACCAGCATTTCCTGAAGCCATCCACCGGCTTTTACCGAACCAAGTGGTAACATAAGGTAAGGATTTTCTTTAAGCGGTTGGCGCGATGAGGTATATATAGATGCTGTTGGATTACGGCTTTTGCCGATTTCTGTCTTTGGATGACAACAAACAACCGATATAACAAAAATTGCCAGAAAGAGCCGATTTCCGGAAGGACAGTTAAGGCATGTTCCAAAAAATGTTCTTATAGTCATATGGCCTACGATTTGTAAATTATTGGTTTGAATCGAAAAATTATTGATTAAAAGAACATTAAAATAATATATTCTACAAATTTTACTAACAAAACAATCATAGGTTTCGATTTATAACCAAACAGGTAGTAACTCCAGTTGAATGAACCTTCAGGTTACAACAGACAACGAGCTACTGTACCTGTAAAGCTGTAATACTGTGGCCCTTTCCCCGAACGCTTTTTTTTTTCATGACCGGGCTTTTAATTGAAGCGCTTTTGTTCAAAACCCGGAATTCCGGTGAAATTTGTCATTGATTGTAAAGATTTTTACAGGGAACTTAACGCAATATATAATGTAAAAATATTATCGGTTTCGATTTAATGCTTATATTTTCAATAAAAAATTAAAAATAAAGTGTCCTGAGGGTGCATAATTTTTTATTTATATTGTTTTTTGTTTTCCCTGTGGTTGTAGCGGGCCAGATTAAGACAATTGGGACCCCGCAAATACGCAACTTTCTGAAATCGGAATACAATGCCGGTACACAAAACTGGGCCATCAGCCAGGACAATCGCGGATTTATGTATTTTGCCAATAACGATGGAGTTTTGCGTTTCGACGGATTCCATTGGGAGCTTTTTAAGATACCGCATGCCTCTCCGTTAAGATCAATTTATATTGATGGTGCTGATCGTATATACGTTGGATTGTTTAATGACATGGGCATTCTGCAGCGAAATGAAAGGGGGGGATTCGAGTATGAAAGTTTAAAAAAATTGCTTCCTGATTCCACAATCGAATTCGATGAAATCTGGAAAATACACGAAATACCGCAAGGCATCGTTTTTCAGTCGTTTGATTACTTGTTTGTGCTGAAGGATGGAAAATTAGAGGTTATAAAACCTAAGAATCAATTCCACTTTTCATTTAATATCGATGGCAGGCTGTTTTTACATGAGCCAGGAGTTGGTTTATTTGAATACATTAACAACAAGGTTGACCGAGTGCCCTGGGCCGGTGAACTGAACGACATGGAAATCTGGACCATACTCAGCATTCGTGATAACCACCTGCTCATCGGTACCAGCAGAGATGGCATTTACAAATTCGAAAACGGGAAACTCGAAAAATGGAATACTCCGGCAAGTAGGTTGATTGAAGAATATAAGTTGTTTAGCGCCACTAAAGTAGCGGATAGTTATTTTGCCTTTGGAACAATAATCAACGGCCTTGTTATTGCAAACACTGATGGAGATGTAATTCAGCAGATCAGCCGGGAAAATGGGTTGCAAAACAATACTGTACTGAGCATGTATTGTGATGAAAGCGGGAATCTTTGGTTGGGTCTCGATAATGGGATCGATTATGTGGAGATCAATTCTCCAGTTAGTTACATCTCCGACTACCGGGGACTGGGAACCAGCTATACGGCCCGCATTTTTAACAATAAGTTGTACATTGGCACAAACCAGGGATTATTTGTAAAGCCGTTCAATGAATATTCCCGCAATGATGAGCGGTTTCACCTGATTGAAAACACAACAGGGCAAGTGTGGTCTCTCAATATTTTTGATGAACAATTGATTTGCGGGCATAACCTGGGTACATTTGTTATTGAAAATGATAAGGCTTTGCAGATAAGCAAAGAGGAGGGCGGTTGGGTATATATCCCTCTGGAAAATCATCAGGATATCATATTGGGTGGTCATTATGCCGGGCTGCAACTTTTTAAAAAGAATGACGGTCAGTGGCAATTTTACAAGAATATTCAGGGATTTAATGAATCAAGCCGCTACCTGGAACAGGATGCAAATGGAACTATCTGGATGAGTCATGGAGGGAAAGGCATTTTCAAAATAGAGTTAAACAATACACTTGACAGTGTTGCCAATTATTGGGTTTACACATCAAAAAACGGGCTGCCTTCAGATGAACAAAACATTATCTTCAAATTTAATGACGAGGTTTTTGTCTCTACAATAAATGGGTTATATGAATACGATGAAGAAGCCGATATTTTTAAATATTCCGATGAATTAAACCGGCTTTTTTATTTTAACGGACGGCTTAAAACAATTAAAACCGATGCTGAAAATAATATATGGTTTATTGCGGAGGAAGAATCTGGAGTATTCCGTTTAAATGAGGATTTAACCTATACTAAAATTGTATCGCCTTTTAAACAGCTTGATAATAAGTATGTAAACGAATTTGAGTTTATATATCCATACAATAACGACAACATTTTCCTGGGCATTGATAATGGGTTTGCTCACTATTCAAGTAAGTTTGTAAAGTCGTATTCTCAACCATTCCATTCCTATATAATGCGGGTGGAGATTCCCTATATGGATTCCGTTGTGTTGCTGAACGGAGTTCCTGCTGATCGGGAATATAAATTCCCGTTTGCAAAAAATTCATTCAGGTTTCATTACACTGCTCCATTCTATGAGAATCAGGATAAGTTACTGTTCAGTTATTTTCTTGTTGATTTTTTAGATGAGTGGTCGGAATGGGAGTCAAACATCTACAAAGAATTCACAAACCTGCCCGAGGGGCAATATACATTCAGGATAAAAGCACTTAATATTTATGGAACCGAAAGCAGTATTTCTGATTTTGAATTTGAAGTATTACCCCCATGGTATCGGTCGGCAATTGCCTATTATACCTACGTTTTACTGTTTATCGGAATGGTGTTTTTCATAATAAAACTTGTGTTGAATCATTTTGAGGATGTAAAAAGAAAACAAGCCAAAAAATACCAGGAAGAGATTGAAAAAAATGAAGAACGCTTCAGGCATCAGGCATTGGTTGCAGAAAAAGAGATCATCAGGTTACGCAATGAAAAATTGCAGAACGAAATGATTTTCCGCGACAAGGAGCTTGCAAATCAGACGATGGGCATTATTCAAAAAAATAAGTTTCTGATGCGGCTGAAAAGCGAACTCCAGCGAGTTCAGAAATCCACATCCGATGAGAACTTAAAATCCAGACTTGCATCCTTGAACCGGAAAATTAATAAGGAAATTGATAATAAACAGCAAAACCAGGTATTTGAAATTTATTTCGATGAAGTCCATGACGAATTCTATGAAAGGTTAAAAGAAAAGTTTCCCGATTTATCTCCGCGCGATATGCGGCTAAGTGCCTATATCAGGATGAACCTTTCATCGAAAGAGATTGCAGCATTATTAAACATTAGCGACCGGGGAGTAGAAATTGGACGTTACCGGTTACGAAAAAAATTAAATCTGTCGCGCGATAAAAGCCTCTCGACTTTTTTGTCAAACATTTGATGCCCGATTTAACAATTTAGGTTATTCTCAGGGAATGTATTTGAGTCTAAACTATATGTTTATGATTTACAGGTGATTGGTAAGCCAATGATGAGTTTTTGATGTAGTGCTTTTCTATGCCTGATGTAATAATGTTGCACCCATTTTTATTGTGTTAATAGTAAAATATATGAAATTAGGTATCATAATCAAATAAGTTTTTATTTTAAATAAAATCGAAATCCTATGAAAAAAGTTCTCTTTTTATTTTTATTCTCACTATTTGCTTTTGGCTCTTATGCCCAGGAAATTATACTCAGCGGAGTAGTAACCTCGGCTGAAAATGGGGAACCATTGCCAGGAGTTTCTGTAGTTGTGAGAGGAACAACAATTGGAACCGTAACAGATACAAATGGAAATTATCAGTTACAGGTAAATCCGGATGCGACCCTGCAATTTTCCTTTATTGGTATGCAGTCAAGAGATGTACCCGTTAGCGGGCGTACGAAAATTGATGTGGCCCTTGAAAGCGCAGCTTTTGATGTGGATGAAATTGTGGTTATAGGTTATGGTGTTCAGAAAAAGAGTGTTGTTACAGCTGCCATCAGCAGTGTAAGTTCTGATGATCTGGCCCAAACGAAACCTTCACGTATTGAAGATGTTCTTAAAGGAAAGGTTTCGGGTGTTCAGATTACACAGAGCTCGGGCCAGCCGGGCTCCGATTCCAAAGTCCGTATCCGTGGTATTGGTACTATTAACAACAGCGAACCACTCTACATTGTTGACGGAATGGCTGTTGGTGGTGGTATAAGCTATCTTAACCCCTCAGATATTGAATCGGTTGAAATCCTGAAGGATGCTGCATCGGCTGCTGTTTATGGCGCACGTGCAGCAAACGGGGTAATTCTTGTTACCACTAAAAGTGGTACCCGGGGGACTGCTAATATAAATTACGATTTCTCGTATGGATGGCAAAACCCATGGAAAAAGAAATCGGTCCTCGATGCTACCGAATACATGGTAATCATGAATGAGGCCTTGTTGAATGATGGCAATGCCCCTCGCTATTCGCAGCAGGAAATTGCCAATGCCGGAAGAGGTACCGATTGGCAGGATGAAACATTCAATTACGATGCCCCGGTAGTAAACCACCAGGTAAGTATTGATGGCGGGAGCGAAAGAGGCAGTTACTTCCTGTCATTCGGATACTACAACCAGGAAGGGATTGTGGGTGGTAACTTTGATAAATCAAACTACGAGCGATACAGTATCCGGTTAAATAATACATACGAACTGTTCGGGTACGACCGGCTTCTGTTAAGGAATATGCAGGTAGGTATCAATGCAGGTTATTCCCGTGTTCTTTCAACAGGTATAGAAACCAATACGGAGTATGGCTCGGTTTTGGGAAGTGCACTGACTTTTAATCCAATTGTACCTGTATATGCCATTGATCCTGGATCTGTATTGGAGAGGTATCCTACAGCTGTTACCGATAAAAATGGAAACGTTTTTTCGATTCCGCCATCCGGATTCCAGGAAATTGCAAACCCGGTAGGTATGCTTCATGCACCCACCAGCAATTCAAATAATGAAGATAAATTTGTATCGTCTTTCTGGGCTGAACTTGAATTGATAGAAGGCCTGAGATACAGATCAAGCTATGGCGTTGACCTGGCTTTTTGGGGATCCGACGGTTACGAGTTTCCTCATTTTCTGGCAACACAAGGTAAGCATTTAACCCGCAGTCATGTATATTCGAATATGCATCGTGGCTTTACATGGCAGGTTGAAAACACTCTGACCTTTAACAAAACATTTGACGATAAACATAATCTGAACATATTGCTGGGCCAATCGGCAGAGGAATATACCCTGCGCCAGCTGTATGGCGATGATTACGACTTGCTGGAATATAATCCTGACAAAGCGGTTATCGATTATGCCATTGCCGACCGTGCCGATGAACGTGTTGCCGGCGGAACAGGTGGATTCTCATCACAAACACTGGCTTCGTATTTTGGACGTATTGATTATAACTACGATGAAAGATATATAATGCAGGCAACGGTGCGTCGTGATGGTGCTTCAAGCTTCGGGCCTAATAACAAATGGGCCGTTTTTCCATCGGTTTCTGTTGGGTGGAATATAATGAACGAGGCATTTATGGAAGAACGCGCAAACTGGCTTAGCTATCTTAAATTACGTGCCAGCTGGGGGATGAACGGGAACCACCGGATTGCATTGTTTGGTTATACAAGTTTGATGAATGGAAATCAAAATTACTATTTTGGTTCGGGCGACCATTCAACTATGCAGTATGGAAGTAGTCCGGCACGAATTTCAAATCCCGATCTGAAATGGGAAGAATCCACCCAAATTAATTTTGGGATCGATGCCGGATTTTTCAAAAATGCAGTAATGCTGGGAGTTGATTATTTTGAGAAGGAAACAAACGGAATGTTAATGGCACAGCCTATTCCCAATTATGTAGGTAAAGGGGCACCCCTTGCCAATGCCGGCGATATGAAGAACAGTGGACTGGAGCTTAGTCTGTCATATAAAGGGAACCTTGGTGATTTAAATTACAATGTATCGGCCAATGCAACCTACCTGGAAAACGTACTCATTAACATGGGGAACGAATCGGGTGAAGCCATTTATGAAAGTGCCGGAGCCTCAGGTGTTGGCGATTTTGTAAAAGGAAAGAACGGGGAGGTGTTCCCTTATTTCTATGGTTTCAGAACAAATGGAATCATCCAGAACCAGGCTGAAGCTGATCAATACAATGCTACATATGGCGAGAAGGCACAGCCGGGCGATGTCCGGTTTGTTGATATTGCCGGGGCTGTCGATGCAAATGGAAATGAAATACCTGACGGGCTGATAACAGATGCCGACCGTACTAAAATTGGTAAAGGAATGCCCGACTGGACTTACGGTTTTACGCTGGGCGCCGACTGGAAAGGTTTTGATGTGAATATTTTCTTTCAGGGAAGTTATGGCAATGATATTTTCGACTTCTCTCAACGTGGCGATGTACCCGCAATGAACCGCCCAGGGTGGATACTTGACCGCTGGATTGGTGAAGGGACATCCAACCACATTCCACGCGTTACCAACCAAAATGTAAACCGTAACTGGCGATCATCCGATCTGTACATTAAAGATGGTTCCTACCTGCGTTTGAAAAACATTCAACTGGGTTATACTTTGCCTGAATCATTAATTGACAGAGAAATTGTAAAACGTTTTCGTGTATTTGTTTCGGCTGAAAACTTATTGACCTTTACAAAATATGATGGATTCGACCCTGAAATCGCTTCAGGAGGATATACGACAATCGGTATCGACCGTGGTATTTATCCGCAGGCCCGTACCGTTTCGGTTGGTGCCAACATCACATTTTAATAATTAAAAAATGAACGACATTATGAATAAATACATTAAAATATTGTTAATCGCTACTCTTTTTGGTGTCTCTTCATGTAGCGACGATTTCCTGACAATTTACCCGACTTCATCGCAGGAAGCAGGAGGTGAAGCAACCGAGGGGGCAATTCTGGCAAACCTTGGTTCAACCTACCAGATTTTACTTTTCGACAGTTATGCCGACTATCAGTATAACAGTGTGATTCTGATGTCCGATCTCCGGTCGGATGATATCTTTAAGGGTGGCGGCGATGCCGGCGACCAGGGGCAACTTTACCGCTTATCGCAGTTTGATGCCAGTGCACAGGAACTGCCCGGAGGTTTGTGGAATATTTATTACAGCGGGTTAAGCCGTGCCAACAATGCGGTACTGGCCTGTGAAAATGCAGTAGGTGTTCCGGAAGACAGATTAAACCAATATGCTGCCGAGGCCCATTTTTTAAGGGCTTATTACGTGCATTGGTTATGGAAATTCTGGGGGAACATTCCCTATTTTGAGCAAGATCTTCCAGAGCCGTACATGTCGGAACAGTACAGTGCCGATGAGATATATGCTGAAATAATTGAAGACCTCGATTTTGCCATCAGTGGCGACAAACTGCCAATGAAAACCACACCCCAAAACCATGGCCGCGCTACCAAAGCAGCCGCCATGATGTTGAAGGCAAGAGTTGTTATGTACCAGCAGGATCAATCGCGCTATCCTGAGGTAATGGCCGACATGGCTGAAATTATAAACAGCGGTGAGTTTGAACTGGTTGATTATGCCTCAATATGGACACGTGCGGGCGAATTCGGCCCCGGATCCATATTCGAAGTAAATCACCTTCCCGAAGGAAAGGACTGGGGGGCTGCATGGCAAGGATATGGAACAAACCTCCCTACTTTTATCTCTCCCAACGAGCTTACCGGAGTTGACCAGCTTAGTGGCAGTAATGAATACAAAGGCGGATGGGGATTTGGTCCTGTACGTAATCAGGCTGTTGAAATTTATGAAAATGGTGATGCACGCCTGCCGGCATCGATCAATTATTTTGAAACCGGGACTTATACTCCGCGTTTCCAGAATACCGGGTATTTTATGGCCAAATATGCCGCCCGCAAAGGTTATAACGAAGCGCCCTATACGCCGGATCTGAATTATGAAAATAATGTGCGTGTTTTCCGTTATGCCGAGGCATTGCTGAATGCTGCCGAGCTGATTGCTGTTCATGGGGTGGCTCCGGCGGGAGGTGTTACTGCCCAAAACAGCCTCGATCAGGTACGTCAGCGTGCAGGACTTGAATCGATTCCCGCTACTGCTGAAAACATCAAACTTGAACGCCGCCGTGAATTCCTTGGCGAAGGAATGCGTTTCTGGGATCTGGTCCGCTGGGGCGATACCCAGGTGCTTAACGATAATATTCCCGAGTTTTCGTCTGTGCGTACATGGCAACCTTATATGAAATACCTGCCCATTCCGCAATCGGAAATTGATAAAACGGAAGGGGAATTCAAGTTGCAGCAAAATCAAGGATATAA
>OBJA01001493.1_pt1 | contig 15875 bp, 13 predicted proteins | sample 1519751 | NCBI WGS metagenome assembly OBJA01 (sample SAMEA3881238, study PRJEB22517) | soil metagenome | biome: lake sediment; feature: soda lake sediment; material: sediment, water from around vicinity | place: India | collected 2013-12-23 | depth 3 m | reverse complement strand
CAAACCAAACAAAATACTCATTAAGGTCGACTTTCCTGCCCCATTCTCTCCAAGCAAAGCGTGTATTTCACCTTTTTTTACTTGAAGTGAAACATGATCATTGGCCAATACTCCTGGAAACTCTTTGGTAATATCAATCATTTCAATTACATATTCCATGTTTCTCTCTCCAACCTTCATTTATGTAATTATACATGAATTTGCATGCAAATTAAACAAAAAAAAAGACTGGAACAAACCAGTCTTTGTTTAATTGCTTTACTTAGTTAACAACGTTTACAGTAACAAATTCTGTAGGAATATCTGCAGCACTATCAACATCTTGATCGCCTAGAATATTACTACGGATAGAGTTTGTATCTGCAACTAATGCTGCAAATATTGCATCGTAATCAGCTTTTGTAAATGTGTTGAAGCGTGAGAAATCATCAGATAAGCTAACACCGTCTTCAAGAACACCTAACGTTTCGCTTACGCCACCTTTGAATGCATCAGCATAGAAGTTTTCCAATGCCATATAAACTGATCCGCCAAGCTCTTTCATAGCAGAAGTAATAACGGTTGCTGACTCATCTTTTTGATCAACGTCAACGCCAATTACTTTTCCATCAGCAGCTTCAGCACCAGCCATTACGGAGTTACCAGCACCACCAGCAGCAGCGAAGATAACTTCAACACCTGAATCAAACCATGCAGCAGCACGTGTTTGGTGAGCAGGAGTTGGGTCAAAATCACCTAAGTATGTGTATTGAAGAGTAACTTCAACACCTAGTTCAGCTGCAGCATATTCAGCACCTTGAACAAAACCATATCCGAAACGAACAACAGCTGGAACAGCCATTCCACCCATGAATCCTAGGCTGCGGTAGCCATCCATGACAGCGGCATAACCAGCAAGGAATCCAACTTGATCTTCAGCATAGAAGATTGAGTGAACATTGTCTTCAATTCTAAATTCTGTGTATGTTCCATCTTGTGGGAAACCATCAAGAAGAACAAATTTTACTTCTGGGAACAAGTCTTGAGCTTGGAAAATAGCAGGCTCAAACAAGAAACCAGGTGTAACGATAACTTTAGCTCCGTTTTCAACAGCTAAAGTAATTGCATTGATGTATTGTTGGGTGTCTTGTCTTGCAGGAGCATAATACTTGTAAGTGATATTATGTTCTTCAGCATATGCTTTAACACCTTCCCATGCACCTTGGTTAAACGATTTGTCATCAATCGTACCAACGTCAGTAATTAGAGCAATTTCGTATGTACGAACAGTAGGACCACCATTTGATGGGGCACATGCACTAATACCTAATGCTAACAATGCAACAATTAAGATTAATAATTTTTTCATTGTAATCTTCCTCCATTGCAGATATATCTGCTAACATCTATTTTATATCAATCATAAACAATAATCAATTGACTATCACAAAATTCTGGCTAAAACAAGGTTAATTCAAAGTGTTTTCGATGAAATATGTAGCCGCTTACAACAAATATCAAAAATACAATGATAAAAAGCCATTTCATTGGCGTTGCAATACTAGCAACCACAGCTAGCACAAACACTTGTGATTCAAACCAAACGAAATATAACGCGAGCGATACATTTTCAATTAAATCAAAGAATAGTACGCTTCCAATAAATAGTGTTCCCGTTTGTACATACACTGGCTTTTTTATTAATCGTAACCAGCTTATCAAAAATAACCCGTAAATGATTGGCCACACTAAATCAACCGATAGTTTTGATACGATGTACGCATCTCGACCGTCTTGTTGGTAAGTCATTGCCACATCATGCACATCTTGTGGCAAGTACATAAAACGTGTATCTAAAATACCTTGACGATCACCAGTATAAAACTGTTTTAAATCATTAGGTAAGATAACCATAAGAAAAAGAAGAAATAAAAAACTCACAATTGAAAGCCATGTAATTGTGAGCTTTGTTTGTTTACTCATCAGATTGTTGGTATACCTCACGTGGTTTAGAACCAGATGCTGGTCCTATCACCCCTTCTGCTTCCATTGAATCCATCATGCGAGCGGCACGATTGTATCCCAATGAGAATCGCCGTTGAATCATGGACGTGGATGCTTTTTGTGCATGTATAACAAATGATTTCACCTCTTGATATAGTGGATCTTCACTTGCTTGTACAAATCCTTCGTTATTTTCTACACCTTCAAGTTGGATAAAGGCATCATCATACATTGGTTTGCCTTGTCCAATAGCAGCTTGTGCTACCTTGCGAACTTCATCATCTGAAACAAAAACACCTTGGATCCGAATTGGATTAGGTTCACCTATCGGCACATAAAGCATGTCACCATAACCGAGCAGTTTTTCTGCACCACCATAATCCAAGATAGTTCTTGAATCAACATTACTCGTAACTGCAAACGCAATACGAGATGGAATGTTTGCTTTAATAATCCCAGTGATTACATCTGTACTTGGACGTTGGGTTGCTACAATCAAGTGAATACCAGCTGCTCTTGCCAGCTGTGTGATGCGTTGAATTGATGCTTCAACATCTTTCCCCGCGACAATCATCAAGTCCGCAAGTTCATCTATAATCACCACGATCCAAGGCATGATCGCTAAATGTTCATCAGGGTAAGCCAATACTTTTTCATTATAAGCACTAATATTACGAACCCCAACTTTGGCAAAAATATCATATCGATTTTCCATCATATTGACGATAATTTTAAGTGATTTAGCTGCCATAGCTGCATCAGAAATAACAGGACCAATCAGATGAGGTAAATCATGATATGTTGTGAACTCAACTTTTTTAGGGTCAATTAAAAGCAGTTTAACCTCTGAGGGTGATGAGCGCAATAAGAGTGTGGTAATAATGGAGTTGACACACACACTTTTACCGCTTCCGGTTGCTCCAGCAATGAGCAAATGAGGCATCTTATCTAACTCACCAAAGATTGAACGACCCATCAAATCTTTACCTAAAGCGAATAATAGTTTTTTGTCTTTTTTATCTTGTGGTACTTGTTGCATAATTTCATGCAACCGCACCGGTGTCATTTCTACATTTGGGATTTCGACACCAACGGCATTACGCCCAGGAATTGGTGCTTCAATTCGAATATCTTTTGCTTGTAATTGCATTTTGATGTTGTCGGCTAAACTGGCAATCTTAGAGATTTTGACGTTAGAATCTGGTCGAACTTCAAATTTCGTCACAGATGGCCCAATATGATACGTGATCAACTCCGCATGAATCTGGAATTGCTCTAATAGCTCGATGAGTTTTTTCCCTTTTTGCTGTGCTACGGTGTTGTTGACACTACTGCCTCGTTTTGGTTTAAATGCATCTAACAAGGCAATGGAAGGAATTTGATATGGTTTAATGGAGTCTATTGTAGCTGCCGAAGATGTCTTTTGATCAGTGCTAGTTGAAGCTGATTGTGCAACTGGTCTTTCCTTAGTTATCGTATCACTTTCGATAAACACTGATTTACGTGCTTCACTTTTCGCGATAGCCTCATCCATCGTTTTTGCAACCGGTGTCTCCATCATTGCAGAAGAAGCTTTTCTAGTTTTCTTCTTTGGTTTAAAGGCAGGCATTTTCCATTTAAATGTAGGAAAAATAATAGGTCCTAACATGAGATACATTGCAACTATTGTTAAAGTAAACAGCACGACCCATGTCCCTTCTCGTGCTACCAATGCCGATATGATACCATATAAAACAGCTCCAAAGATGCCCGCTTGGGCACTACTGGACTCATTGAAGACATCTAGGAATCGACCAAGATAATCTCTTAAATACTGAAACCCTAGTTCTGTTGTTGTGCTTGCAAGTGCAATATACAAGTAAATAACAATGACAGCCAACAGCAACCCAACACGCACTTTGCCATGCAATGAAGGCCACTTGCGTTTATAAATAATATAAAGAGCAATCACAATAATGAGCATGTATACAAAGATTGGATACATACCAAATAACACCAATGACAAACGATGCAAGAACACACCTAAAATGCCTAGCTTAAAGTAGGCAATCACAACAAGCATGATTGCAATCAAAGCATAAACGACCATGATGACTTCACTTTGAATTGTTTGTTTTGACTTTTTTCTTGCCATAATCTTCCTTTTAGTTATTGATCTCGATAATTACTGGTAATATCATAGGCCGCTTGGATGTAGCTTTAAAAACATACTTTGATATTTTATCTTTTGCTTCCATACGAGCTGCGTTGTTATCATAACGGTTTTCTTTTACCATGGTGTCCACAGTCTCTTCAATGATTGTCCCCACTTGTTTGACGATGTGTTCAGCATCTTTCAAGTAGATAACACCACGAGATTGAACATCTGGTCCACCTATGATTTCTTTGGTTTTAAAGTTCAATACTAACCCAATAACCATAGCGCCATCAGATGCTAAAAACTCACGATCTTTAAGTACACGTCCACCAATATCTAAACTTTCCATTCCATCGATCAGAATCTCTTCAAGTGGAATCATTGTATGTTGCTTGGTGTACTCTCCATCTTGAATGGTTGCAATCATGCCATTATCTAAAACGATAATATTTCCTGCTTTAAATCCTCCATCAAATGCTAAATTAGCATTATTGACAAGATGACGATACTGACCTTTGATTGGCAAATAATACTTTGGTTTAAATAGTTTGATAAGCATTTTAATATCTTCTTTTGATCCATGCATTGACAATGTTTTGCGATGATCAAACGATATGACTTGACAGCCTTCTTTATAAAGCTCGTTTTCCATAGCTGCAGCTTCTACCTCAGTATTTGGAACTGCTGGAGATGCCAAGATTACGGTATCTGTTGGTCTCAATTGAATGTAATCATCTTCGTTAATGGCAATTTTATGAAGCATTTTGAATACATTGGGCCCACTGGCAGAAACAATGACACAAACGTTGTCAACATCATTGTTGTATGATTCTAATAAAATTTCACTATTTACAGGCATTCTAAAATAACCTAAATGCTCCAAATGTTTAATGTAATTTCGTTGATTTTTGTTATAAAAGACAATCTTTCGATTGAAACGATTAGCAAGAGCTACAATTTCCATTAATCGATAAACATTTTGCTTATACATAGACACAATAATACGTCCTTGTGCTTGATCAAATGCTGATTCAACTTCATTGCCAATTAAATGTTTAGGAGCTGTAAATCCTTCTCGATCAGCACTAACAGACTCTGTTAACAAAGCTAAAACTTTTTTCTTGCCAATTTCAGCAAATTCACTGATATCACTGCTAAAAGCTTCATGTTTATTATCAAAATCCATGATGAATTCACTTGTGTAAACAATATAGCCATGTTTTGTTTCAATGGCAATACCAAACCCATCGGCAATCGATTGTGTCATGCCAAAAGTACGCATGTTCACATGACCTACTTTAAAACTGCCATATCGTTTGATGCGATGAATCTTTTTTGTTTTAATGTTGTGTTTTGCAAGTAAATCCTCAACAAGACATGCTGTCAATGGTGTTGTGTAAATGTCAAAGTCTGCTTGTTTTAGCAAATATGGCAAGGCACCCATGACATCATCATGCCCATGTGTTATAAATACTCCTTTAACCTTATCTTTGTTTTCAATCAAGATTGAAAAATCAGGAATGACAACTTCTACTCCCAATTGTTCCCCATCAGGGTATTTAACACCAGCTTCAATGACAAACCATTGATCATTGATGTCTACCACATAACAGTTCTTTCCATCCTCATCGAGCCCTCCAAGAGCAAAGATGCGAATTTGATCCATGATATTTCCTCCGAAATCTTCTTTACTTATTATAACTTATCTTATACTTTTCATCAAACAAAGATTATAGCGCTTCTCCTAATAAAAACCATGATTTAGCCTCAGTTACTCTCACGGTAACAATTTGTCCTGTTTCAATGTCTTTACCTTTAAAATTCACTAATTTATTTTGTGGTGTATAGCCACTATAAATCTCGTTGTCTTTTTTTGATCGACCATCGACCAATACTTCTACGACTTCATTTAAATACTTTTGGTTGTTTAAATATGCATAATGTTTAATTTTTTCGTTAAGTTTCGCCAAACGTGCTTTTTTTGTTTCCATAGCGATTGAATCATCAAAATCAGCTGCTGGTGTTGATGCTCGAGGTGAGTATATAAAACTATACACTTGATCAAACTGACAATAATCAACCATATCAAGTGTTTGCTTAAACTGCTCATCACTCTCATTTGGAAAACCAACAATAATATCTGTCGAAAACGAACAGTTAGCTATCGCTTTTTTTAAATCATCAAAAAGTTGCTTGTACTGCTCAATGGTATAGCGACGACCCATACGTTTGAGAACATCATTGTTACCTGATTGCATTGGTAAATGAATGGCAGGCATTATATTGTCATAATTAGCAATAACTTGAATCATGTTAGGTGTAAAATCCCAAGGATGAGACGTAGTAAAACGCACGCGCGATATATTTGTTTTTGCAACTGCTTCTAAAAGCGTTGCAAAGCCATCGTCAATACCCAAATCTTTACCATAAGCATTGACATTCTGACCTAATAACGTGATTTCTTTAAAACCATTGTCTTTAAGATGGTTTACTTCTGCAATAATATCTTCCATCGACCTTGATCTCTCTTTACCACGAGTGTAAGGAACGATGCAGTACGTACAAAATTTATCACATCCATACATAATATTAACCCATGCTTTAACCTCACCAAAACGGTGATCAGGTAGATTTTCAATGATATCGCCTTCTTTTGAGTATACTTCAATCGTTTTCTCTTTGGTAAACATAGTGTGATGCAATAAATGCGGCAATCGATGGATGTTATGAGTCCCAAAAATCAAATCAATGTGTGGGTGTTTTGCTAGGATTCTATTAATAACTGATTCTTCTTGAGCCATGCATCCGCACACCCCCATGATTAAATCAGGATTTTTTACCTTTAAATGTTTTAAATTTCCAATCTCACCAAAAACTTTATTCTCTGCATTTTCGCGAATCGCACATGTGTTTAACAAAATCACATCCGCTTGTTCTAGTATGTCAGTTTCTTCAAAGCCCATAGCCACAAACAAACCTGCAATCATCTCACCATCACGTATGTTAGCTTGACACCCATAAGTTCGTAAATAGAACTTCTTATGATGTCCAAGTCCTATTGTTTCTTCAGGTAAAGAAAAACTATAATCAACCATGACGTCTTGTTTACGACGAGCTTTGGCCTGTTTTGCATCAGGCAAACTCCAAAATTCATTCATCTTTAAAATCACTCTTTCTTAAAAAAACCAAGTCATGCTTGGTTTTAAACTTCAACAATTGCTTGTGTTGGACACACAGGTATGCAAGCCCCACAATCGATGCAAATATCTTCATGGCAGAATGCTTTCCCGTCATCTTCCATGATCAATGCACTAACAGGGCAAACGCTTATACATGCTTCACAACCGATACACAAATCTTTTTCTACTCTTACTGGCACTTACGATTACCTCCTTGACTTTTTCATTATATCATACTGCATTTTGTTTTCAATGCTAACTTTCATTTGGCTTTATATACAATCGCGTGACATCTACTGGTACATGCTGCTCATTAAACGTCATCATCAATCCACAAAATAAAGCTGGATTTGAACTAGGTTTATAATGGGTGTTTTCATGATACACCATTTTATTAATAGCTTCTTCAATATCACGACCTAATATACTTTGATATGAGCCACACATCCCCACATCTGTAATAAATACCGTGTTGTTGATGATTTGTTCATCAGCTGTTTGCACATGAGTATGTGTTCCAATAATCGCTGACACTGTATTTGCATAATGATACGCAAAAGCTTTCTTTTCTGCCGTAGCTTCCCCATGGAAATCAACAACATGAATATCAGCCTTCACCTTTAGTAATATTTTATCCATTGCATCAAATGGACTTTCACTAATGTTGTCCATAAACGCACTACCACACAAGTTGCTAACGGCAATCGTTACACCTTGATAGGTAAATGTATAAGTGTGTTGATGTTGATATGGACCCTTTAAATTTGCGGGAAACACTATTGGTAATCCAGCATCTAATCCATGCACTTCTCGTTTTGCATAGGCATGATTGCCCAATGTGATCACATCAATGCCAAGATTAACAAAATAGTTTGCAATCTTGTTGGTAATCCCTTTTCCATGAGCAGCGTTCTCACCATTTGCAATGACAACATCAATCTCATATTGCTTTTTTAAAACAGGTAAGAGCGATCCTACAATCGCTCTCCCAGGTGATCCAACGACATCACCAATAAATAGTATTTTCATTATTTCGCTAGCTCAGATGTCCGTAGTTCACGTATGACAGTGACTTTAATCTGACCAGGGTAGGTTAACTCAGCTTCAATTTTTTCGCGAATCTCACGAGCTACACGTTGAGCACCTAAGTCATCAAGCTTCTCAGGGACAACCATGACACGAATTTCTCGACCTGCCGAAATCGCAAACACGCGCTCCACGCCATCAAAACTATTTGCAATTTCTTCTAGTTGCTCAAGTCGCTTAATATAATTCTCAAAGGATTCAAAACGTGCACCTGGACGAGCAGCTGATAATGTATCAGCAGCTGCAACAAGTGTTGCTATAATACTGGTCGCTTCTTTTTCACCATGGTGCGATTCAATGGCATTGAGTACAACAGGATGTTCACCATGTCGTTTTGCGACACGATAACCTAGCTCAATATGTGAACCTTCCATTTCAAAATCAAGTGCTTTACCAATATCATGCAACAAACCTGCACGTTTTGCCAAGCTTTGATTTAATCCAAGCTCAGCTGCCATCATGCCGGTTAAATGAGCAACCTCAACACTATGTGCTAATGCGTTTTGCCCATAACTATAACGATATTTTAATCGACCAATTAAGGATACGATTTCTTTATCAACTTTGTGAAGACCAAGTTTAAACAGAGTTTCTTCCCCTGTTTTCATCATAGATTCTTCAAGCTCAGCAGTGACTTTATTAACAACTTCTTCAATACGGCCTGGTTGAATTCGGCCATCTCTTATTAAAATTTCTAATGCTGATTTGGCAATTTCACGACGAATCGGGTCAAAACACGACACTGTAATTGCTTCTGGTGTATCATCAATAATTAAATCAACACCGGTTGCTTGCTCAATAGCACGAATGTTTCGTCCTTCACGGCCAATAATTCGTCCTTTCATTTCTTCATTTGGTAAGCTTACAACGGATACTGTTCGTTCTGTCGCTTCTTCTTGTGAGTAGCGAGCGATTGCTAACCCAATAATGTTTCTTGCTTTTTCAGCAGCGATTGATCGTGCTTGCTCTTCTTCCTCTTTAATAAACAACATCATTTCATTTTGTATTTTTTTCTCAACTGCTGCCATTAACTCCGCTTTTGCTTCACTTTTACTCATAGCTGCAATTTTTTCTAAAACTTCAATTTGACTATCAATTTTCGTTTGTAATTCACGTTCCATCTTCTCAACAGAATTGTATTTATCACTAATTGCTTTGTGTTTATCTTCGATTTGTCTTTCTTTATTAGTCAACGTTTGATCACGATTGTTTAAATTATCCTCTCGACGAGACAATTTATTCTCCAACTCTAAAATCTCACCACGACGTTCTTTAATCTCTTTTTCTGCGGCTAATGTTAACTCATACGCTTGAGTTTTACCCTCTAAAACAGCCTGACGAACTGTTGTGTCCGCTTTTGAGGCTGCTTCATCCAAGATTAATTTCGCTTTTTGTTGATCTCTATTTAGTCCTAATTTCGAAAATATAACCATCAGAATAATTCCGATAGTGAATCCTACAATACCAGATAAGACAGAAGCAAGTATAATTTCTCTCATACATGACCTCCATCATATTCAATATATCTATTATCATACATTTTTTTTCACATTTCCACAACATAGCTGCAAAAGTTTCAAAAAAAAGGAGTTATTCTCCCTTTTTGAAAACCTTCAATTTTATCATCTCTTCAATCTCATCCATGATTTTTGGATTGTCTTTTAAGAATGCTCGGACTGCCTCACGACCTTGTCCTATTTTTTCATCTTTGTATGAATACCAAGCGCCACTCTTATTAATGACATCATGTTCGACACCAAGGTCAATCAGTTCACCAGTTTTTGAAATCCCTTCGCCATAAAGTATTTCAACAGTTGCAACTTTAAATGGAGGTGCAACTTTATTTTTGACAACCTTAACGTTAACTTTATTTCCAAAAAGCTCAGTACCTTGTTTAATTGCTTCCCCACGACGAACATCGAGACGGATTGAACTGTAAAATTTAAGTGCACGTCCACCAGGTGTTACCTCAGGATTTCCAAACATAATACCTACTTTTTCACGTAGCTGATTAATAAAGATAACCGTTGTTAAGCTCCGGTTCATGACACCTGAAAGCTTACGCATTGCCTTTGACATTAAGCGTGTTTGTAACCCAACTTGTGAATCTCCCATTTCACCAGCTAATTCTGCTAATGGAACAAGTGCGGCAACTGAATCGATTACAATCAAATCAAACGCTTCACTTCGTATGAGCAGTTCTGTGATTTCCAATGCTTGTTCTCCACTATCGGGTTGTGAAAGAATTAAATCTTCGATTTTTACACCAAGATTTTGTGCATACATAGGGTCAATAGCATTTTCAGCATCAATAAATGCAGCTTTGCCACCACGTTTTTGCACTTGAGCAATCGCGTGTAGCGCCAATGTTGTTTTACCACTCGATTCTGGACCGAAGATCTCAATGATTCGTCCTTTTGGATAACCACCAACACCAAGTGCTGCATCGATGGCTAATGATCCACTGCTTATGGCATCAACATCCACATGAGCACGATCACCCAATCTCATGATGGCGCCCTTGCCATATTGCTTCTCTATTTGCTTAATTGCATCATCTAATAATTGATCTGATTTCTGTGTTGCCATAGTACCTCCTAGTTGGAACTCATGTTTTGTATAAAAGCCAATAAGCGTTCATTGGCTAAACGGACAATTTCTTTTTGATTTTTAATACGTGTTTGTTTTAAGTCATCTTGATACACAACCATGTCATGTTTACTGACAATTGCCGTTATCATATGACCAACGGGCTGATTATCTTGAGCTGTTGGTCCAGCATTTCCAACCAAACAGATGCAAATGTCGCTCTTAGTCTTAGCTAACGTATTGTTTGCAAGTTCAATGGCAACTTCCTTAGAAATCGCTGAATATTGACGCAATGTATCACGCTTAACTTGAGCGAGTCGATGCTTGATATCATCATTATATACGACAAACCCTCCAACATAAAACTGGCTTGCCTTTGGGTGTTTGGTGATTGAGGATGCAAATAAACCACCTGTCACACTCTCAACACTTGAAAGGGTTAATTGCTTAAGGATCATCAAGTCAAAAAACTGAGGTTTCATTTCGTTCTAAACAAGAATGAGCGGCTTTGTAAAAAATACGACATGCCACTAATAAAAGAAATACTCACAGAAAACCATAGTAAGAAATCTGCCATTGGGAAACTGATAAGTTCAAATGGTAGGTTGTTTAGTAAAATAACAATAATGGTTAATATCTGAGCTACAGTTTTTATTTTACCTAAATACCCTGCCGCCATCACTTGACCTTCACTAGAAGCAACCATCCGTATACCATCGACAATAATATCACGCCAAATCATAATTAATACTGCTACCATCGGAATGATACCCTGAGCTGTGAATATGATGAACATGGTTGTCGTTAGCATTTTATCTGCAATAGGATCGATAAATTTGCCAAACGTCGTAATTAAATTATGTTTTCTTGCGATGTAACCATCTAGAAAATCAGTGATTGCCCCAATAACAAACAAAATCAAGACAATAATGTTCGTTAATGAAAGTGTCACAAAGTCAAAATAAAAGATGGGTACTGAAAGATTGAACTGTGCATATGGAAAAATCACAACAAGCACAATAATTGGAATCAATGATATTCTTAAAATCGATAGTTTATTTGGTAAGTTCATACGTTACTCTCCTACAAAGATAAAATGAATGCGAACCCCATACGTTACATTTGCAATTGAGGAGTCCAAGGTCACCACTTCATCATTAACTGTGAATTCATTTGAACGCACAACACCTACATGGAAGGATACCTTGTGTGCGTCTTTTGCTGTTGTAATAATATCAATACTCTCATTGGGTTGATAAATGCGTGATTGTGGGTTATCTGTAGATTCATCATCAATGTACACTCGAACCCATGTTTGTGTATTAAAGTTAACAGATACTTTTACTTCTTCATCGTCATAAAAATCCACAATCGCATACTCTGTTGCAGATAATGGTGAAACTGAAATAATGGATTCAATTGGTTCTTCATCGACAGGATCATCATTGGGTTCATCTGGATCATCATTCGGATTGGTTGGAAGATTAATGATTGGGTCTTGTTGATCTGGTGTTTCACCTTGATTGATCATGGGCAATACCACAGTAACAAACACAAACAACAAACTAGAAACAATAACAAGAATTACAAAAATCAGAGATAACTGTGAAAACTCTGGTTTTTTACTTTGTTTTTTTACCTTAATCTTCCCTTTCGGGTTGGTTTTTGGATTAGTTTTTTCAACTACTGCTCGCTCAATTGCTTCATTTTCTTTGATTTTCTTAATTTTAACCGTGTGATGATAATTGCCAACAAGGTTTTCAATATCCTCACGAAACTCATCATAATTTAAATACAAAGCTTGAGCATACCGTTTAATCATAAATGGTAAATAGGTAATATCATCATGAAAAAAGTCCACATTACCGTTTTCAAGCTCCTTTAATTGAAGCGTTGAAATTTTTGTTTTGCGGCTCATGTCTTCAATTGAAAATCCAAGTTCTTCTCGTTGTTGTTTTAAGATTTGTCCAGTTTTTTCCAATTCATTAAACTCCTATCAACAATTAATTTTAGCATGAACAACCATGCTTTACAAACAAAGGAGACTTAAAAAGCCCCCCTGTTAATCAATCAATAAGACTGACATCCTATAAGCCATGTTCTGTACCGAATGTATCGGCGACAACCATTTATCTACACACGATGTGTGTCTTTGTTTTTCTTCGATTCGAAATTCAAAGTTCCCCTACCAAATTTGGGTTTCTCGCTTGTGGGGTTTACCCGTTCCACGTTTATCGTTTCCGATAACATCGTCACTGTGGCACTTTTAAAGACGCTATCCATAGCCTAAGCCTTAGGACTTTGTCAGCCGTCAGTTACCTGCCTAAATTTATGATTTCATTTAGCACAATCACTACCATCATCACAGATGGTGCGAGCATGGACTTTCCTCTGCTGATGCAGCGGTTGTCCAGATGTCAGTCTTTTTGATCAATCAACGCTTCTAATCGAGCAAGACGTTTAAGAAGATCACTATTTGTAGGTGTCTCTTTATATGCTTGTAAAGACCCCTCACATTGTATCAGTTTTTCTTTGTATTTGTCATGACTTGATTCGAGTTGTTGAATGGTTTGCTGTTGTTGTTGGATAACTTCAAGTAAATAGACGTAATCCGTAACAATCTCATCTAAAAATGTATCAACTTCTAATGGTGAATAACCTTTAAAGTCAATATGAAAGGCTTTATTTACAATTGATGAGGGATTGTGTTTTGTTTTTATGTTCATAGCATCACCTTCTCGATATATTGTCGCAAAGTTAACACACAATTGCAAGATGGCAAACATTCTATAAGTAGTATATTTTTTAAAAATTCGTTATAATAGTACCGGTGATGACATGATTAAGTATCCAACGAAGAAAACAACCGCTGTAAATCATAGAAACTCAAGTGGTAAATTGGGTATGTCTTTAGAAGAAGACATTAATCAAACCAACGCCTATTACCTTACTTACGGGTTAGCAAATGTCCATAAAAAACCAACACCGGTGCAAGTGGTTACTGTTAGCTATCCTGCAAGAAACAAAGCGAAGATTGTTGAAGCATACTACAAGAAGCCATCAACAACCGATTACAATGGTGTCTATCAAGGCTATGCACTTGATTTTGAAGCCAAAGAAACAAACCATGTCTCGTTGTTCTCATTAAAGAACATTCATCAGCATCAACTAGAGCATTTAGAAGATGTACAAAAACATGGTGCGATTGCATTTTTAATTATTCGCTTTTCAAGGTATAATGAAACGTACCTTCTGTTTTATCATCAGTTGGAAACATTCTTAAAAAACAATCAACGAAAATCAATACCTCGCACTTACTTACAAGAACATGCGGCATTGATTACGTACTCATTAACACCTCCTGTTGATTACCTATCAGTCATCAAACAGGCACTAGAAAACAAGGAGTAATTTATGAAGGGTCTTACATTACCAAAACGAAATAAAACATCAAAAACAAAAGGCAAAAAACGCGGTGGCATCATCATTACTGTTTTAAGTATTATTGTGAGTGCTGTTGTTGTTGCTGGATTAACAGGTACCGCTGTTGCTTCTTTAATCATCACTGATATTTTAGAAGAGAAACCCACATTGAATGTGGATGATTTCATTAGTCCTGATTCAACAAAAATCTATGATGCAGATGGTGAACTAATTGCTGATATAGGATTTCATTTAAGAGAGAACATCACGTATGAGCAAATGCCACAATCATTGATTGATGCTTTTGTAGCAGTCGAAGACTCTCGTTTCTTTATCCACAATGGTTTTGATTTACCTCGTTTTACGAAAGCATTACTAGAAAACTTGCAATCTGGTTCCTTTGGTCAAGGTGGATCTACCTTTACAATGCAACTTGTTAAGAACACCTACTTTGTTACAGAAGAAACGCTTGCGGCTCGAACCATTGATCGGAAGTTCCAAGAAATTGCTTTAGCCATTGAACTCGAAGAAAGCTTAAGTAAAAAACGTATTCTTGAATTATACGTCAATAAAGTTAATTATGGCGTTCCTAACTCATTAGGCATTCAAACAGCTGCACAATATTATTTTGGCAAAGAAGTAGAAGAACTTACTTTATCTGAGTCTGCATTTTTAGCAGGTGTCATCAATGCCCCTAATTTAAACAATCCTTATCGAAACTTAGAAACAGGTACCCGTCGTCGTAACGTGGTGTTAGATTTAATGGTTCGCCATGGCTACATCACAACTGAAGAAGCTCAACAAGCAAAATCAATTAAGCTTGAAAACTTACTTGTTGGCAATCAGCGAAACCTTGGTGATGCGATTCCATATCAAAGCTACGTTGATGTAGTCGTTGAAGAGGTTATACGATTAACAGGTAAAGACCCTTACACAACACCGATGACCATTTACACGCACATGAATCGTGCCATGCAAGAAGCGACTGAAGCAATTGCAAACGAACAAACTAATGTGGACTTTGGTCATGATTTATTGCAAATGGCTTCGATGAGTATGGATCATACAACTGGCCAGATTATCGCTATTAGCGGTGGTAGAAATTACACCGGTCAACGTGTTTTAAATCGTGCGACACAGTCGTTTAACCAGATGGGATCGTCAATCAAACCTGTTCTATCTTACGCTTTAGCATTTGAGTTTTTAGGTTATGCGACCTCACATGTCATTCGTGATGAACCAATAACTTATCGTAATAGTAATATTATCATTCGTAACTTTGATCGCCGATATGTTGGTGATATGCGTTTTGAAGTGGCATTAGCTCTTTCTCGTAATATTCCAGCTGTCAAGCTCTTAGAAGATGTTGTTGATACAGTTGGTGTATCACGTGTTGTTGAATACATGAATGCCATTGGATTCCCAAGAATTAATTCAAACAATTTCAATTTAAGTAATGCTCTTGGTAGTTTTGAAGT
>OBJA01001492.1_pt1 | contig 15881 bp, 11 predicted proteins | sample 1519751 | NCBI WGS metagenome assembly OBJA01 (sample SAMEA3881238, study PRJEB22517) | soil metagenome | biome: lake sediment; feature: soda lake sediment; material: sediment, water from around vicinity | place: India | collected 2013-12-23 | depth 3 m | reverse complement strand
CGCAGCGAAACCACAAAGGCGGTAATCCAGAGCAAAACCCCCGCCACTACCCCCATCCGGGCCCAGATCGGCGAGACCGTCAGCCCCTCCGGCAGAAGGAGCAGATCATCCAGCTTGAAGATGCTGTGCATCAAGACATAGTAGAGATCCATGCTCACATAGAGCAGGACGATTGGCGCCGCCGCAATGACGGCCCGCCGGGTGCCCGGGCGCATCAGGTAGTAGAGCGACGCGTAGACCAGCAGCAAAAAAGGCAGCTCGTGGCGAAAGGCCGTCAGGTACTCGTCAATGCCGCCAGCCAGCCCGAAAAGGAGAGAAATGGCGAGGAGGATGAGGCTCAGGATGAAGAAGGGCATGGCTGCCCGCGCCCTGCGCAGAAAAAGGACGGACTCTCTCTTGCCGGGAAGATGGAGGCGAGGGTATCGGGTGAACATGGCGCGACGAGACGGGTGAGGTCTTCCGATGAAGGGGGCGAAACCGCCGAAGATTATACTTTCGACTGCATTGCCGTTGGCGTTTCCGCGGGTCCTGTTCCGGCTCCCGCCGGATAGAGGTTCGCTTGCCCGTTTTCGCTGTCCCGGCAGAGCGCCTAATTTACCTTATTTTTTTCACTTCAGCCAGCCCGGATTTCTACCCGTCAAAAGTCACGGATGAGACGAGCGGAACTCTGCACCCTGCATCGCCGCAGAAGCGGCGGGATCGGCAGGCGTCCGGGTTAAGAGCAGGACATGTTGGAACCCGATCCAATCCCTCTGCGATCGACACGATGCTCATGGGAAATCGGGCTTATCTCCCGTCGCCGCCACTGCCCTCCCCTCCCGCAGGGGAAGACAGGATCGCCAGCAGCTCGCCATGGATCCCCGGAGCAGCCGCCAGCACCGAATAGGGAGGGAAAAGCAGGCGGGCATCTCCTTTGACGGAGGTGACCGTGGCGCCGGCTTCCCGAGCGATCAGCGCCCCCGCCGCCAGATCCCAGGGCTGCAGGGAAAGTTCCCAGTACCCTTCGAAACGGCCGGCCGCCACATAGCAGAGGTCGAGGGCCGCGGAACCCAGCCTGCGCACCCCCCGGGCGAGCAGGGTGAATCGCACGAAGTGGTCGAGATTGTTCTCCCGCTTCTTTCTCACATCGTACGGGAAACCGGTGACCAGGAGGGACCGGGAGAGCACCGTCTGCCGCCCGGCCCGGAGGGTTCGCCCGTTCAGCCGGGCGCCTCCGCCCCGCTCGGCGGTGAACAGCTCGTCCCGCAGCGGATCATAGACCACGGCCAGGGTCAGCTCTCCGTCCATGGCGTAAGCAATGGAGACGCAGAAGAAGGGAATGCCGTGGGCATAGTTGACGGTGCCGTCCAGGGGGTCGATATACCACTGGTCCCTGCCGCCGTCTTCGCCGCCGCCCTCTTCGGCCAGTATCCGGTGCCCGGGGAAATTCCGACGTATTTCCTCTGTCAGCAAGGCCTCCGATTGGCGGTCGATCTCGGTGACGAGGTCGATCTCCCCCTTGAAATCGATGCGATGCTCCTGCTCGTACCCTTCGGCAAGGATCTTACCCGCCCGGCGGGCCAGCCGCTCGAGATCCATCAGTGACGGTGTCGCCATATTCGTCCCCCTTTCGATACGGTTTTTCCCACAAAATATGTACTCCCGGCAGGGAAGACGAGTCGGTCGCCGAGAATATTTTCCGGGATCTGCATGACCTTGAACTTTCATGGCCTCTCTTCCGGGAATTGAGCAGGTGCGTTTCCGTCCCGCTCAAAGGGTCAACCGGACTGGCAGGAAAGCCTGCAGGATCTCCAGGATCTGCTCGAATTCTGGGGCAAAGGCGCGGGCGTCGGCCTCATTTACATACCGGGTGGCGCCGCTGCTGCCCAGGGGGACGATATCCTCGCGCCAGGAATATCCCAGCCGGAGGCAGAGGCTTTTCATTTCCTCATTCAGCCGCAGGCTCGAATTGCGGCTTCCCGAATGTTCCAGGAACCAGGCCCGGGGAGAAAAGCTCTCCCGGTGGGCCAGGGTCTGGAGTATCGCACCGGGCAGGGCCGCATCGGCGGCGACGAGCCCGGTTCGACTACTGATCTGCTCGAAATTGCAGCCGGCCATGGAGGAGGTGACGACCGTCGGCAGGTCGGCCCGCATATACTCGTAGATGCAGCGGCAGCCGTTCTCGTTGACCGAGGTGAGCACCCCGACCCGGCAGCGGGCGAGCTGCTCCGAGACTTCCTTGCGCCGCAGGTTGTCGAGCACCTCGATCCGGTCGCCGAGTCCGCTTTCCTCCACCCGGGTGCGGAAAAGATCCACGTTTTGCTGACTGCCCCGGCCGATGAAGAGCGCGGTCACCCGCTCGAGCGGCGGCCGGCCGAGGAGCTCGAGCAGAAAGCCGTGCCGCTTGCGCTCCATCTCGTCATAGGTTGCGATGAAAACGAGATCGAACTCCCGGTCGCGGGCGGGCGGCAGGTCCTCCTCTTCCAGGTAATCGCCGTGGCACAGGCGGGTGGTGGCGATGCCTCCCTGGCTCTCGAGGAAGGCCGCATCCTCCTCGCCGGCGACGCCGAAGAGGACGGGATCGGCCAGTTGCCCGAAGGCCCGGAGCCAGGCATGACGCGCCACCACCCCCCAAGGCGGCTCCACGTAGAGCAGGTACAGACGATTCAACCGGCGGAGGAGATTCACATCGGCAAAGAGATAAGGAAGTGAAAAAATCCTCAATATCCCCTTTTCCTCGGGCAGGTTGGGCCGCTTCAGGACCTGGCAGAAATTGCGGAGCTTGAATTCCCGCTGCTTTTTTTTGTGAATTTTTTCTTCGATCCTCTGCTTCTCCGACATGTGAAGGTCCCGGATTTCCGGATCTTCCGCCGAATTCCCCGAAACCTCCGTCAACCATCGCCATTGCCCGGGAAAGGGGAGAAGGGCGAGGAACAGCCGGGCCTGCTGCCGAATCGACGTGGTCCTGCCCTGCCGGACCTCCCCCTCCAGGAGGGGAGCCCGCCCGGCCAATTCCCGATACGGCCAGGCAAGGCCGGTCTCCTCCGCCAAAAACGGCCGATGGTGCAGGAGGAGGTCGACAAGAGCCTCCCGCACTTGCCGACGCAGGACGCGGCAGCCCGGCTCATCGCCGGTGACCAGGCTGCCGTCGTCGATTCCGGCAAAAAAATCCCTGAGCAGGTTCAGTTGTTCCGAGGGGGTGGGCATGAAAGACTCCTGGGGATCGTATTATGTGATGGGGGGAGTTCCGAAGGGTGGGGTACGCTTATCTGCCGGGCCTGTACTCGGAGGCTGTTTGCTGGAGATAGGAGATCAGTCTCGCCAGAAGAGGACGATTTTTTTCGTCGAGGGCGAGATATTCGACGCCGACTTCCTTGCCAAGGGGGAAGATCTGACCGGCTCTGCCGTCGATCCGTTCGTGGACCAGACGGACCGGCATCCGTATCACCCGGAGCAGCGAGCCGGCCACCATGATTTCCAGGGGCCACTTGGCTGGGAATATTACATCCTTGGGGCAGCGAAAAGAGAGTCCTCCGAAGCTGATATCGCGGAGATGATGGATGCCGCTCTGCTGCAGGAGGATCACTTTCTTGTAGCCCTGGTAACGGAGAGTTCTTCGCCGTTCCGAACGCGTGGCAAGCATGGCAGGTCTCCCGAACATGATTCCGATGGATGATGAAACCGTCAGGATGTCGCACCCGTTCAAGATACTTTTTTACGATAGGCACCGCAAGGAGGAAAACCGATGTCGGCGAAATCCGCACAGCGGACGGCAGCGGGTCGGCGGGCGATACCCTCGGGTGCTTCCCCACGGCCTTCCCCTCAGATGTCCCGGCCGCGCAGATGGGTGACGTAAGCCCGATCGGTCTTCATGATATGCTCTCTCAGCCATTGGTTGAGAAAATCCATGAGTTTCATGGAAAGCCCCGCCTTGCCGGCCTGCAGATCCTGCTGGAATTGGGTGACGGCCTGCAGCAGATCACGGTGGGCCTGCTTGTGCGGGCCGGCCTGCGGGTAGCCGTATTTGTCGAAAATCTTCTCTTCGAAGCTGAAGTGATATTGCGTATACTCCGCCAGCTTCCGGAGAACCGCTTCCGATTCCCGGGCCCCCGCCTGCCGTTTCATCGCCCGATGGAGCTGGTTGACCAGGCCGACCAGCTCCCGGTGCTGGGCATCTATCTTGTCGATGCCGAGACTGAGCCTGTCCGTCCAGGGGATGAGGTCCGCCACCGGATCGGTCGAGGCTGCCCCGCCTTTTGTCCGGGTATCGCTCTTGCCGACCTTGAAGGCGCTGATCATGTTCCGGAGTTCGTTGGCCATGCCGTTCAAGGCCTGCGAGTTGGTCCGCATGTTGTCGCTCGCCCTGAACATCGACTGAGAAATGCTGCTGACCTCGTTGATATCCCGGGTAATCTCGGCAGACACCAGGGTGGTCTGGGCCACATTTCCATTGACCTCGGCAATCCCCGCGGAAGCCTGCTCGACGTTCATCGCCACCTCGGAGGCCCGGGCCGCCTGCTCCACCATCGATTCGTTGATGCGGACCATGATCTCGTCCACGGCATCGATCACCCCGGTGATGGCCTCGACCTCGGCCACCGTTTCCTTGGTCGAGTGCTGGATTCCTTCGATCTGCTGCTTGATCTCCCTGGTCGCCTGGGCGGTCTCCTGGGCCAGATTCTTGATTTCTCCGGCAACGACGGCAAAGCCGCGGCCCGCTTCGCCGGCCCGGGCGGCCTCGATGGTGGCGTTCAAGGCCAGCAAATTGGTCTGATCGGCGATCTCGCTGATGACTTCCGTCACCTTGTTGATCTGGTTGGCGGCGCTGCCCAGCAGGGCCATCTTCTCCGCCGCCTTCTTGACCTGGGCGGTCGCCTCACTGGAGATGGTTTTGGCCTCGTCGCAGCGTTCCGCCACTTTTTCCATCGCCTGCTTCATCTCGGTTGCCGTGCCGGCCACGATGCCGACATTGGTGGACGCCTCTTCACTGGCGGCGGCCACCGAGGCCATGGAGGTGTTCATCTCTTCACTGGCGGCGGCGACACCCTCGGCCCTGCCGCTGAGACTCTTGGCTTCTTCCTGCATCTGCTCGCTGGCGCCGAGCACTTCCCGCGCCGAGCTGCTGACCGTTTCGGCATTGCCGTTGATGTCGACGATGATGTTGTGCAGCCGTTCGACAAAGGAGTCGAACCAGCCGGCGAGCACGCCTATTTCATCCGAACGTGCGGAATTCAACCGCTTGGTCAGGTCGCCCTCCCCCTCGGCCGCATCCCTCAGGCCCTCGATGACCTGATTGAGCGGCTTGAGCACCATGAACTTCAAGAGGATGACCAGGAGCACCAGGATCACCAGAAAACTGGCGACTCCGATGGCAATGACCACCGTGGCGGTGCCGGCATTCACTTCGGCCATGGATTCCGAGAGGATCCGGCCGGTCTCCTCCCCCGCCTTAAGACTGGCGGCGCTGACCTGACCGAGGTCGCCGCCGATCTGTACGATCACCTTGGCGGAATCCTCCGCGAGCACAGTCTTCACGCTCGCCTCGCTCTCGCTTCGCAAGGTCTCAAATCTGCCGGCAAGGGCATCGATCTCCCTGGCCACCGTCGCCTTGTCGATACAGACCAGGACCTTGCCGATGGCCAGGCCGTAGTACTCGATCTTTTCCTCATGGAGGAGGACGCCGGGGTCCTGACGGGCGGCGTCCAGCATTTTTTCGGTATCCTCTTCGCCCTTGCCCTTTTTCAGATAGGAGATGACCAGATCGTCGACGACATCGGCATAACCCGGCAGCAGCTTCCCCTTATCGTCGAAAAAGAGGGCGAAGACGATCTCCTCGGTCTTCGCTGCTGCCCGGCTGAATTCGATCAGCTGGTCGGCCTGTTTGGCCATGATGGCCTCCGGGGCGATGGAGGCAAGCAGTGCGGCCACCGCCCTGGCACTGGCAGAGAGAGCCCTCTCCATCGCCTGCTGGATGTTGGTCTCCTCCTGTTTCAGGGATTTTTCGGTGGCGGTCGACAGGTGGGCCGCGGCCTCGTCGCTCATTCCGGCAAGAGAGCGGCGGACACTCTCCTCCAACTCGACGAACTGCCGTTTTGCCTGACTGTTGGTATCGGCGATATTCCCGGTCACGACCTCCGACATCCGGCCGAGAAGCCCGTTCTGCCTGTGGAGAATGGACAGGCACAGCAGGGTAAAGGCAGTGGCCAGTATCGCGGCCAGGGCGATGACGATCTTCAGGGTGAGACTTTTCTCGATAATCCTCAGCATGGTTTCCTCGCATTCACCGGGAGGCAGACGAACCTCATGCGGGCTGCCGCCCGCAACTCAAGGGCTGTTATTCCCTCCCACAGCAGAGGGGATCAGTACCTTCACGAAATTCGTTCTTAAAAAGCAAGAAACGACTTTCCAAGATACCGAATAAAGTTATATCCGTTTTTACCGTTGTACCGAAAAACCGACGACCTTGTCAACCGGAGGGGTGTTGCGGAATTATCCCGCAAATCACTATTTTTCGCTTTGGCGGCACGGCCCTTTTATGGTAAAGGCTGAATGACAGGCCGGTTCCATATCGCTGTTCGCTCATGATCCTTCAGAGGGATTTTCCGCACTCTTTCCACGACCCCATTTCACCGCTTCCACTCGCCCTATGCTGCGCCGAATCTTCACCCTGCTGCTGCCGATCATGCTCCTTTTTCCGCCTGCCGCCCCCGCGACCGGGGACGCCGGCGAATACCCATCCACCGGCATCTCCGCCGCCACTCCGCAGCCGGCGAGATTTGTCGCCGAGGGCAGCCGGATTGTCGACCGGCGGACGAACAAGCCGGTATTTTTCAAGGGCATCGGCTACTCCCCCTACCTGCCCAAGGAAACGCCGCTGAAGGGCGCGCCTCCCGGCGACGATGGCCGCTATGCAGAGCACATCGTCCTGATGGAGAACATGAACGTTAACTATCTCCACGTCTTTCCGATGAAAATGCCGCCAAAATTCTTCGAAGCCCTCGACGGGACGGAGATGGTCTACGGCCAGGATATCTGGATCTGGGCCTACGAGGAGGACTTCCTGGCCGAGCCGTTTTTGGCCAAGACGTTGGAGGACATCAAGGCGGCAATCGACCACGTCTACCGGGTGGGCAGACCTGACCGGCTGGTGCTCTTTTCCATCGGCGACGAGCTGCAGGCCGACTCGGTGGTGCGCACCGACACCCGCCACCCCGAAGTCCGCAGCTACAAGGGCAAGCACATCCAGGTCAGCGACCGGACCCCGACCGAGATCGCCCTGGCCCGGCTGATCGACGGAGCCATGGATTACGAGCTCACCCGCTACGGCCAAAGGCACCTCTACTGCCACACCAGCTGGACCCATATCGGCCCCCTCGTGGGCCGGCCCGACCTGGAGGTGCCCGAGGCCAACGCCATCAATCCCGACCTCGGGGACCTGGTCTGCCTCAATGTCTACACCTATGCCCGGGGGGTGCTCACCTCGCCGCCCGGTTCGGTGACCGGCACCACCTACCAGGGCTACCTGGAGGAACTGGCGGCCCAGGCCGACAAGCCGATCTTCGTCACCCAGGTCGGGCTGTCCACCTCACCCTTCGAGCCGAAGCCCTGGGTGCCGGGATTCGGCGGCCACAGGATCGAGGATGTGCCGGACGCTTTCCGCGCCGTGTGGCGGGATATCCGCACCGCCAGGGGAAAGGAGAAATACTGCGGCATCTCCTTTTTCGAGTTGCATGACGAATGGTGGAAGAGCGGCGAGGATGACACCGACTCCACCCGCCACGAGCGGGAAGACCCGGAGGAGTGGTTCGGCCTCTACGAGGTCGGGCCCGACCACCGCCTGATTGCCAAGGGCAGAATCCCCGAGACCCTGGGCAGCCTGTACACAGAGCCGATCGAATGACGCATGAGGTGAGGAAAAATGCACCCGCTTCTCATTTCCATACTCCTGCTGCTGTGCAGCAACGTCTTCATGACCTTCGCCTGGTACGCCCACCTGAAGGAGCTGAACAACAAGCCCTGGATCATCGCCGCCCTGGTGAGCTGGGGCATCGCGCTCCTCGAGTATCTGCTGCAGGTGCCCGCCAACCGGGTCGGCTACACGGTCCTGAACGTCGGCCAGCTGAAGATCATCCAGGAGGTCATCACCCTGTCGGTCTTCGTCCCCTTCTCGGTCATGTACCTGAAGGAGCCGCTGAAGCTCGACTACCTCTGGGCGGGGATATGCCTGGTCGGCGCCGTCTACTTCATGTTCCGCAGCAAGCTGGGGTAAGCTGCCGGGAGTAGCCCGGGTCGGGCGCCAGCCCGCGGTTGCATGTGCGATCTTTCATACATCTGCTCGACGCAACGCAGAAAGAGGCTCGATCAGCGCGGCAGGATGACCCCGAATTTCGCACTTGGCGCGGTGTCTGCCCCGAGGGGCGTTGCGCCCCGCAGGTGCTGGACGTCAACCGTCCCGGACGGCCTCCCCGGCTCAGCTTTCAATCTTCGTCTTTATCTTTGAAAGCGCCGGGAGGAAGTCCAGGGGGAAGGGGAAGACGATGGTGTTGGCATTTTTCTGGTTGGTCATGTCGGTCAGGGTCTGGAGGTATCGAAGCTGCAGGGCCTGCGGGTTCCTGGAGATGACTTCGGCGGCCGCCAGCAGTTTTTCCGAGGCCTGATACTCGCCTTCGGCATGGATGACCTTGGCCCGCCGTTCCCTTTCCGCCTCGGCCTGCCGGGCGATGGCCCGGACCATCGATTCGTTCAGGTCGACGTGCTTGATCTCCACGTTGATCACCTTGATCCCCCAGGCATCCGACCGTTTGTCGATGATCTCCTGGATGTCGTTGTTCAGTTTTTCCCGCTCCGAGAGCATCTCGTCCAAATCGTGCTGGCCGAGCACCGAACGCAGGGTGGTCTGGGCCAGCTGATTGGTGGCGTTGAGGTAGTGCTCCACCTGGATGATCGCCTTCTCCGGGTCGACCACCCGGAAATAGAGGACCGCATTGACCCGGACCGTGACATTGTCCTTGGAGATCACGTCCTGGGGCGGGACATCCAGGGTCACCACCCGCAGATCGACCCGGAAGGCCCGCTGGATGCCGGGCAGGACGACCCTGAGCCCGGGCTGTTTCACCCCCTGGAATCTCCCCAGGAAGAGCACCACCAGCCGTTCATATTCCGGCACGATCCGGAAGGATATGGCGATCAACCCGACCACCAGGACTATCAGGGTCACGTATGGCAATAAGGCGCTGGGAATCATTTTGGGTATCCTCCTTTAGTACCTTGAAAATTCGTTCTTGTGTTCACTCCTCGAAGGGGTGGAGAAGAGCAAGAAACAAATTCGTGAAAGTACTTATCCCCCCTCGTGGGGGGTCAGTTTTTCGACGGTGAGCAAGAGGCCGTCCTTGGCCGCGACTTTCACCTTTTCCCCTTTCTTCACCTGCCCCGCGCATCTTGCACTCCAGGACTCGCCGAGCAGCCAGACCCTGCCTTCTCCGACGAAATCCTCGACGGCCTCGCCGGTCATGCCGATCATCGCCTCGGCGCCGGTAGTGTACTGCTTCCTGCGGAAGGAGATGAACCGCCCCACGATCAGGAACAGCAGGGTGGCGAAGGTGACGACGGTCACCGCGATGAGCAGGGGCGAAACTCGGAATTCTTCATCGTCCATGAGAATGATGGAGCCTATCGAGAAGGAGACGATGCCGCCGATGCCGAGCGTGCCGAAACTCGGCATGAAGGCCTCGCCAACCATGAGCACGATGCCGAGCAGCATGAGGGCAACCCCGCTGTAATTGACCGGCAGCACCTGGAAGGCATAGAGGGCGAGCAGAAGGGCAATGGCGCCGGTCACTCCGGGCAGGAGAAAACCGGGGTTGGACAGCTCGTAGATCAGGCCGAGCACGCCCAGCAGCATGAGCAGGTAAGCGACGTTCGGGTCGGTGATGACGGAGAGCAGCTTGACCCGCCACGAAGGCTCCATGGGAATCACGGCGAGGTTTTTCGTGGCGATGGTCTTCTCCCCGGTCTCCATCCTCACCTGCCGGCCGTCGGCCTGGGCGAGAAGATCCTCGATATCGGTGGCGACGATATCGATCACCCCGATTTCCAGAGCCTCCCCGGCGGAGAGGCTGACCGACTCCCGCACCGCCTTGACCGCCCACTCCGCATTGCGGCCGTGCCGGTCGGCAAGCGCCTTGATATAGGCAGCGGCGTCGTTGATGATCTTCCGCTCCATAGCATCCGCCGGCATGTCTTTCTTCTCCTCGCCCTCTTTATCCTTATCCTTGCCGGGCTGGCCCGGCGCGCCGCCAACCTGCACCGGCGTGGCGGCGCCGAGATTGGTGGCCGGCGCCATGGCCGCCACATGGCTGGCATAGAGGATATAGGTTCCGGCGCTGGCTGCCCGGGCCCCGTCCGGGGAGACATAGGTGATGACCGGCACGGGCGAGGCGAGAATGGCCCTGATGATGTCCCGCATCGATGAATCGAGTCCCCCCGGCGTATCGATGCGAATAATGACGACTTCCGCCCCGAGTTCCTCGGAGGCGGCAATCCCGTGCTGCAGATAGTCGCTGATCGCCGGGCCGACGGCGCCTTTCATTTCGAGCAGGACCGCCGAGCGGTCCTCGGCACGGGCAGGGGAAAGAAGAAGGGCGAGAATAAGCAGGCAGAGCGCCGGGAAAGAGACAAGGCGTGGCACGAGGCCATGCCTGTGCTGTTTTACCTGTGAATACCTGTGCTGTATAGTGTTGGGCAGGCACATCTGATACCTCCGCCGACAGGTTTCTGGTTTACAGTTTAAGCATAACATAAGGATGAACTTCAAATACAGCAAAAATTCTCCGCGTCGGCCCGAGTGCCCGCGCCACCCTCCTCCTGGGAGGGCAAGAGGGGCCGCCCTTGTCCCTGAGCCGTCTGCCGATGTACTATGATAGAAAAGGGAACAGAAACAGGTAAAACGCCATGACCGTCACGCACTTGCCGAACGTCGATGCCCACGAGGCCTATATCAACCGCGAACTGAGCTGGCTCGCCTTCGCCCGCCGGGTACTTGAAATGGCCGAGGACGAGAGCCAGCCGCTCCTCGAGCGGGTCAAGTTCGCCGGGATCATGGGGATGATCTTCGACGAGTTCATCATGAAACGGCTGGGAGGACTGCACCAGAAGATCAGGAAAGCGCCGGAGGCCAGCGGCTGCGACGGCCATACGCCAATCCAGGAACTCGACCTCTGCCGCGCCGAACTGCAGCGGCAGGTGAAGATCCTCGGGGACCTCTTCGAGGATGTGCTGCGCCCTCTGCTCGGCTGCGAGGGCATTTTCCTGCCGGCCTACGAATCGATCGAAAACGAGGACAGGGAATTCCTGCAGCGACATTTCGAGGAATCGGTCCTCCCCATCCTGACGCCTCTCGCCGTCGACGCGGTCCACCCCTTCCCTTTCATCAGCAACCTCAGCCTCAACCTGGCTGTGGTCATCACCAAAAGGGACGGTCGCCGCCGCTTCGTCCGGCTGAAGGTCCCGGCCAACCGCAAAAGATGGATAGCCCTGCCCGAGGGCCGCGGCTTCGTCCGCCTGGAGGAGGTCATCGCCAACAATCTCCACCTCCTCTTTCCCCTCGCCGCCTCCATCACCACCTACGGTTTCCGCGTCACCCGAGGGGCAAAAGACAATCCCTGGGACCGCGCCCGGCTCGACCTGCATGACGAAGAGCTGGAACCGGGCAGCATCATCGACATGGTCACCGCCGAGCTCAATTATCGCAAGTTCGCGGGCATCGTTCACCTGGAGGTGAGCGATGCCATGCCGGATGAGCTGCTCTGCTGGCTGGTCGAGCAGCTGGAACTCATGCCCTCGCAGGTGGTGAAGATACGCGGCATGCTCGGCTACGGCGATCTGCTCGACCTGAAGATCGACGGCAGAAACGAGCTGCGCGACCCGCCCCATGTCCCCATCCACCATCGCCGGCTGAAGGACATCCATCCCCGGGACGGCGAAGGCTATTTCCAGGAAATCAGCAAGGGGGACATCCTCGTCCACCTGCCCTACCACGATTTCGACTCTTCGATCCTCAGACTCCTCCAGCACGGCGCCACCGACCCGAAGGTCCTGGCCATCAAGCTCACCATCTACCGGACCTCCAGCCAGTCGCCGATCATCCGCGCGCTGACGGAGGCCGCCGAGCGCGGCAAGCAGGTGGCGGTGCTGGTCGAGATCACCGCCCGCTTCGACGAGGCGCCGAATATCGCCTGGGGCAGGCAGCTCGAGCGGGCGGGGGCCCATGTGGTGTACGGCATCGAGCGCCTCAAGACCCACGTCAAACTGGCCATGATCGTCCGGGAGGAGAGCGACGGGATCAAGCGCTACGTCCATATCGGGACAGGCAACTACCACACCGGCACGGCCCGGCTCTACGGCGACCTGGGGATCCTCAGCTCGCACCGTGAGCTTGGCGAGGATGTCGGCCGGCTGTTCAACGAGCTTACCGGCGCCATCCCCTTCCAGGAATACCGGATGCTCTTCGTCGCCCCCCACAACATGCGCCAGCGCTTCACCGCCCTCATCAGGGCCGAGGCGGAAAACCGCCGGGCCGGCAAGCCGGCCGGGATCAAGGCTGCAGGACTGCGACATCATCCGGGAGCTTTACCTGGCGAGCCAGGCCGGCGTACCGATCTCCCTCAATGTCCGCGGCCTGTGCAGCCTCCGGGCCGGTGTCCCGGGACTGTCGGAAACCATCCGGGTCTTCAGCATCATCGGCCGCTTCCTCGAACACAGCCGGATCTACCGCTTCGAGAACGGGGGCGAGCCGCTTCTGTTCATCGGCTCGGCGGACTGGATGAAGCGCAACCTCGACCGGCGCATGGAAACCATCATGCCGGTTGCAAGTCCCGGGATCAAGGACGAGTTGGAGGAGATCCTCTCGGTCTACGAGCGGGACAACACCTGCTCCTGGGACATGCAGCCCGACGGCAGCTACCGGCGCCGCAGACCCGCCCACGGCGAGGAGCCGCTCTGCGCCCAGAGCCATTTCGCCGCCCACACCCGGTAGCAAGAACGGCGCGATGAGGACTGGCCGGAGCCGAGGGCGAATAAACTATCGCCCGGAAAATGGCGGCCCAAGCGAAGGTCACCGATCTCCAGGGCCGGCCGCAGGGGCGAATCTGGTATTCGCCCGCACGAAAAACCCCGTGGAGACATAAGTATATCCCTGTCCTGCAGTTGCATTGGCCGGCAGGGTGAGGTACGCTGGCCTGACACCGAAACTCATTGGCGAACGCCACCCACCCGGTTAAGATGACAAAGGGGCCCCATGGATAAGAATCAACGGAAAGTCACCCTCTATACTCCCGGAAAAACCTACCGCGGGTATATAGACATGGCCAACAATGCGATCCGCACCATCGATATTTTCAACGCCGCCAACATCTACTGGAAGGACCCGGCCGAAAGGAGCTTCAATGACGCCCTACTGGTCAACAATGCCTCGATCTCCCTGTCAGGGAATGCCAGGCTGGGCGAGTTCGCCAAACTCCAGGTCAAACTGGCAGACATCATCTTCTTCCACGATTCCCTGGAAAATCTGAGCGACAGCATGGAGAAAAGGCGGGCCGCCTATCTCATGCAGAAGACGGGGGAGAACACCTCGCAGGTGAATATCATCACCCACACCCGGGGAGACTCCTTCTTTTATATTTCGGGGACATTTTACGGTCTGTTCAAGAGCAAGAGCAACTGCCGCTATATTCCCATAACCCGGGTGAACGTCATCGAGGTCATCCGCGGCAACGACAAGTGGCAGAAAAGGACCATCCCGATCGAAGGCGGCTTCATCGGCATCGGCACCGAGCACATCGAGGCCTGCACCTTCTCGGAGCCGGCGTCGCATACCTGATCCATTCATGGCAAACGGCCAGGAGAGGGTTTCTTGATGAGCATTGAGGATATCGCAGGGCGAGTCCCACCTCGTCGTCTGGCGGCTGAATTGACTTCCCCCACCGCTTTCGCGTACACTCGAAAGAAAGGTGAATCTTCCAGCCCAACCCGCCACGCCGCAGGAAACCCCGACTTATGGAGACATTGCGTAAGCTGCTGAAACATCCCGAGTTCACCGCGGTCCTTCTCCTCTGCTGCACCGCCCTTTTCGGGTGGCCCTTCATCAGCATCCCCGGCCCCTCTTCCCCCGCCGCCATGTTCGTCTATCTCTTTCTCGTCTGGGGCGCGGTCATTGCGCTGCTCTGGTTGCTGGCGAAGGCCTGCGGCGACCCGTCGGTCGAAAACAACTCGGAGTGCGGGGATTGATGTTCAGCCAATGGAAGATCATTGCAGTCTTCATCGGCTATCTGGCATTCCTCTTCCTGGTCGCCCTGTGGGTCGAGCGAAAGTCGCGGGCGGGGGCCAGCCCCGGCGACAACCCCTACATCTACGCCTTATCCTTCGGCGTTTTCTGCACCACCTGGACCTACTACGGCAGCGTCGGCAAGGCGGCTACCTCCGGCATGCTCTTTCTCACGGTCTATCTCGGCCCGACGCTTGCCGTCCTCACCTGGTGGACCCTGCTCCGCAAGATGATCCGGCTGAAGAACGTCCACCGGATCACCTCCATCGCCGACTTCATCTCCGCCCGATACCATAAATCCCGTGCGGTTGCGGCCATCGCCACGGTCATCGCCATCTTCGGCATCATCCCCTACGTCGCCCTGCAGCTGAAAGCGGTCATCGCCACCTTCGCCATCATCACCGGCGCGCCGGCCTCCGGCCATGTCGGCTGGATCATCATCGCCCTGATGATCGTCTTCACCATCATCTTCGGCGTCAGGCGGCTCGATCCCACGGAACGCCACCAGGGGATGGTGGTCGCCCTGGTGGTCGAGTGCGTGGTCAAGCTGGCGGCCTTTCTCGCCGCCGGCATCTTCGTCACCTACTTCCTCTTCGACGGCATCGGCGACATCATGACGCAAAGCTCGCACCTCCCGGACACCGCCCTGTACGGCAACGGCACGGAAACGAGCATGCAGTACTATATGACCTGGACCACCTACCTGCTGCTGTCGATGTCGGCCATCGTCTTCCTGCCGAGGCAGTTCCACGTCGCGGTCATCGAAAATTTCCGCGAGGACCACGTCCGCACCGCCATGTGGCTGTTCCCCCTCTACATGTTCTTGATCAACATCTTCGTCTTCCCCATCGCCATGGGCGGCCTGCTGCTCGGCCTTTCTCCGGCCGAAGCCGACACCTTCGTGCTGAGCCTGCCCCTTCACGCCGGACAGAAGTGGCTGTCGCTGTTCGTCTTCATCGGCGGATTTTCCGCCGCCATGGGAATGATCATGATCAGCTCGATGACCATGTCGACCATGATCACCAACCACCTGCTGCTGCCGGTCATCGACTGGCTGAAGTTCCCTGTCTTCCTCAAGCGGTACCTCCTCCAGTGCCGCTGGGTGGTGGTGGCCGGCTATATCGTGGCCAGTCAGCTTTTCGCCCAGTTTGTCGGCGAAGCGTTCATGCTGGTCAATATCGGCATGATCTCCTTCGCCGCCATCCTCCAGTTCGCGCCGGCCATGCTGGGGGGCCTGTTCTGGAAAAAGGGCAACATGTGCGGCGCCCTCCTGGGGCTTTCCGCGGGTTTTCTGCTGTGGGTCTACACCCTGCTCCTGCCCACTTTCGTCGGGTCGGGATGGCTCGACGAGACTCTGCTGGAAAAGGGCCTGTTCGGCCTCTCCGCCCTCAGGCCGGAGCAGCTGTTCGGCATCACGGCCCTCGACCCATTGAGCCATGCCGTCTTCTGGTCGTTGCTCGGCAACTCGGTATGCTATGTGCTCGGTTCGCTGCTGTTCCGGCGGGAGGACAAGGAGCAGACGATCGCCGCCGAAGAGTTCGTCAATATCATCCAGAGGATCCCGGCTTCGCCCGCCGCGCCG
>OBJA01001491.1_pt1 | contig 15881 bp, 12 predicted proteins | sample 1519751 | NCBI WGS metagenome assembly OBJA01 (sample SAMEA3881238, study PRJEB22517) | soil metagenome | biome: lake sediment; feature: soda lake sediment; material: sediment, water from around vicinity | place: India | collected 2013-12-23 | depth 3 m | reverse complement strand
CCGTGAAGGCGGCCGCACCGTGGGCGCCGGCGTTATCAACAAGATTATTTCCTAAAGGTAATTCCGATGCGAGATATCGTGACTCTGGGGTGTGGTACCTGTAAAAGACGCAACTACACCACCACCAAAAATAAGCGCAAGACTCCCGGTAAGTTGGAGTTCAAGAAGTACTGTCCTTTTTGTCGCAGCCATACGCCGCACAAGGAAACCAAGTAGAAGTTAGTGCCGGGTAGGCCAGTAGCTCTAATTGGTAGAGCATCGGACTCCAAATCCGAGGGCTGGGGGTTCGAGTCCCTCCTGGCCTGCCATTTAAGATAGAATATCGGCTTCGCCCTTAATTCCCCAGGGAGCAAGGGCGAAATTCGTTTTCGCGGTAAAGGTCCGGCGAGCGCTGCTGCCGGGTGTTTACCTCCCGTTCGGCCGGCCCCGGTTTATGGCTCCGGTCAACGGCCACTTGTCAATGAGATCGAGAGATCGGGTAGATCAGGGAGCTCGGATAATCCAAGATGACTGCCAAGGTGGAACCGGGAAAAAACAGGCACCCGGAAGCAGGCGATGAAAGCCTGGGCGCCAAGATTGCCCGGCTTAAACAGTTTATCGTCGAGGTTCGGCAGGAGTTCGGCAAGGTGGTTTGGCCGGCCAAAAAGCAGACCATCATGTCCACCACCGTGGTGGTGATTCTGGTTAGCCTGGTGGCCATCTATCTGGGCTCCATCGACTTGGTGCTGGGCAAGTTGGTGGGCGCCATCCTGCGCTAAGTAGCGCTCGTTGGTCCGGTCCTTGTGAATTTGCGATATTAGAGAGAGATTGGCATGGCACTTCGCTGGTACATACTGCATACCTACTCCGGCTTTGAAGAGCAGGTGAAAACCGCTCTCCTGGAGCGGGTGAAAAACGCCGGCCAGGAAGAGCTTTTCGGCGAAATACTGGTGCCCACCGAGCAGGTGGTGGAGATGGTCAAGGGAACCAAAAAGACCTCCTCCCGCAAGTTCTTCCCCGGCTACATTCTGGTGAATGTCGACCTCAATGATGAAACATGGCATACCGTGCGCGGCACCCCCAAGGTGACCGGTTTTGTCGGCAACGATCTCAACCCCGAGCCCCTGGACGATGCCGAGGCCATGAAGATCATCGGTCGGATCCAGGATGGGGCCTTGAAGCCCAAGCCCAAGGTTTCCTTCGAGGAGGGTGATCAGGTACGGGTGGTTGACGGTCCCTTCGCCTCCTTCCAGGGGGTGGTGGATCAGGTTTTCCCCGACAAGGGCCGGGTTCGGGTCCGGGTTTCGATCTTCGGTCGGGAAACCCCGGTGGAGTTGGAATACATTCAGGTTTCAAAGGGCTGATAGGCCCGGGGAGCCCGGTTCAGGTAAATCCGCCGGGCGTTCAGACCCATCATTAAATATGGAACCGCAGCCGGCAAGTGACCGGGCTTGGTTCCGGGGAGTAACGCATCATGGCTAAGAAGATCCAAGGCTACATTAAACTGCAGATTCCCGCCGGCAAGGCCAACCCTTCGCCGCCCGTGGGCCCGGCTCTGGGCCAGCACGGGGTTAACATCATGGAATTCTGCAAGGCGTTCAACGCCAAAACCCAGGCGGAAGGCGACACCATCATTCCGGTGGTGATCACTGTCTTTGTCGACAAGTCGTTTACCTTTGTCACCAAGACGCCGCCGGCCTCCGTCCTCCTGTTCAAGGCCCTCAACCTCAAGAAGGGCTCCAGCCACCCCAAGCGTGAGCGCGTCGCCAAAATCGGCCGTGACCAGATTCGGGAAATTGCTGAGAAGAAGATGCCCGACCTCAACTGCTACGATATCGACAAAGCCATGGCCATCATCGAAGGAACGGCCAGAAGTTGCGGTATCACCGTGGTTGAATGAAGGCATAAGCTGCCCCAGCGAAGTGTCTACCCGAAAATCTCGACAATCAAGGGAGTAAAGTCATGGCTTACAGAGGTAAAAAATATCGTAACAGTTTGCAGCTGCGCGAGAATGTCAAGCTCTATCAGCTCGAGGAGGCCCTGGAGCTGATGCTCAAGGCCAAATATGCCAAGTTTGATGAGTCGGTGGACATTGCCCTTCGGCTGGGGGTCGACCCCCGCCATGCCGACCAGATGGTCCGCAGCAGCATGGTGTTGCCCAACGGGACCGGCAAGACCGCCCGCATCCTGGTTTTCGCCAAGGGTGACAAGGTGCAGGAAGCCCTGGACGCCGGGGCCGACTATGCCGGCGGCGATGACCTGGTGGAAAAAATTCAGGGCGGATGGCTGGACTTCGACAAGACCATCGCCACCCCCGACATGATGGGGGTAGTAGGCAAGATCGGTCGGGTACTTGGGCCGCGCAACCTGATGCCCAACGCCAAGCTGGGCACCGTGACCTTTGATGTCGCTCGGGTGGTGCAGGAGATGAAGGCCGGCAAGATCGACTTCAAGGTGGACAAGGCCGGGGTACTCCATGCCATGGTGGGTAAGGCGTCTTTCGGCCCGGAAAAGCTCAAGGAAAACATCACCGCCTTCATTGACAAGGTGATTCAGCTCAAGCCCGCGTCCAGCAAGGGTGTTTACTTGCGGGGGGCCAGCATTTCCACCACCATGGGGCCGGGTTTCAGACTTGATCCTTTGGCGGTGCGCGGGATCGGGAGTTAAATATATATTATTTGGTAGGGCAGTCATCGAAGACCGCAGGTATCACTGTGACAACAGTGGTTTAAGTTGTTCCCGCTCCCCGGCGGGACGGCCTGCCGAGATGGACATGCATAAGGTTTCATGGTCGGTTTGAACGATCCGCCTTCCTGTCTGTTGTTATCGATCTCGACTGCTTAAGGCTGTTAATCTTCAGGACTGAAAAAAGGAGGTTGAGAACTTTGAGAAGAGAGGAAAAAGCGGAGATAGTCCAAGAGTTGGGCGGGAAATTCGCCAAGGCGAAGCTCGCGGTACTCACCGACTATCGGGGCATGACCGTCAGCTCCCTGCAGGAGCTGCGGCGGGAGCTGCGGCAGAATTCCGCTGAGATCAAGGTGGCCAAGAACACCTTGCTCCATCGGGCTGTCGAGGGTACCCCGTTCGAGCCTTTGCGTGACCATCTGCAGGGCAACACCGCCCTGACATTGGCCGAGAGCGACCCGGTCGCCCCGGCCAAGATTCTGGTCAAATTCGCCAAGGACAACCCCAAGTTGGTGATCAAATCGGCGGTTCTGGAAGGGAAGGTGCTCAGTGCCGAGGATCTTACCGCCCTGTCCAAGCTGCCGGGTATCAACGAGCTGCGGGCCCAGTTGCTGGGTCTGATGCTTGCCGTGCCCACCGGCTTCGTCCGGGTGCTCAACGGAGTGCCCCAGAAGGCGGTTTATCTGCTTCAGGCCATCAAGGAGCAGAAGGAACAGCAGGCCAACTGATTTACACCAATTAACTAAAATTGCGATAATCGCAGGAGGAATACGACCATGGCTGTAACCAAAGACGATGTCATTGAATTCATTTCCAATATGAGCGTGCTGGAGCTGTCCGAGCTGATCAAGGAGCTCGAAGAGAAATTCGGCGTTTCCGCCGCCGCTCCGGTGGCCGTGGCCGCCGCTCCCGGTGCCGCCGCCGATGCCGGTGCGCCCGCCGAGGAGAAAACCGAATTCGACGTAATCCTGACCTCCGGTGGCGACAAGAAGATCGGAGTCATCAAGGAAGTTCGGGCCATCACCTCCCTGGGCCTGAAGGAGGCCAAGGAACTGGTTGAAGGCGCTCCCAAGCCCGTCAAGGAAGGGGTGTCCAAGGACGAAGCCGAGGATATCAAGAAGAAGATCGAAGCTGCCGGCGGCAGCGTGGAGATCAAGTAGCAGCAGTCTTTTCCGCCGGCCCCGCCCCGGGGCCGGCGTTATTACAGCGGCAACGCTGCGGGGGTAATGGCCTCGCGGCGTTGTTGCGTTTTCATTTCATGGCCGGACGCCCGTAGCGTATCTTATTTATTCGACGAGGGTATTGCTGAATGCAGACGATCAGACGACTCCGCAAGAGTTTTGCCAAGACCAGGGCGATTGTTGAAAAACCCCACCTTATCGAGATGCAGAGCCGCTCCTTCGAGCAGTTTCTGCAATTGGAAACCCCACCGGAAAACCGGCGCGATGAGGGCTTGCAGGGCATTTTCAAAAGCGTCTTCCCCATCAAGGACTTCAACGGCGCCTGTTCCCTGGAATTTGTCAACTATACCTTTGGCGAGCCCAAATACACGGTGGAGGAGTGTGTCCAGCGGGGGATGACCTATGAGGTGCCGGTCAAGATGACGGTGCGCCTGGTGACCTACGATACCGATCCCGACAGCGGAGCCCAGAGCATTCGCGACATCAAGGAGCAGGCGGTCTACCTGGGCAGCATTCCCCTGATGACCAAGGCCGGGGTTTTCGTTATCAACGGCACCGAGCGGGTGATCGTCAGCCAGCTCCAGCGTTCACCGGGCTTGTTTTACAGCCATGACGGCGGCAAGACCCACGCCGGCGGCAAGATTCTCTACTCCGCCCGGATTATCCCGGTGCGGGGCTCCTGGATCGACCTGGAATTCGACGCCAAGGATATTCTTTACGTCCGCATCGACCGGCGCCGTAAATTTCCGGTGACCACCCTGCTCAAGGCCCTGGGTTACTCCAGCGAAGATCTGTTGCGCTATTTTTACCAGACCGAGCAGATCAGCATCAGCCGCAAGAAATTCACCAAGAACTTCGACCCGGAAACCATGGTGGGCCAGCGGTTGCCCCATGATCTGGTCAGCCCCGCCGATGGCGAGGTGCTGGCCCGCAAAGGCCGCAAGGTTGGCAAGGCCCTGGCCCGCAAAATCGTTGAAGCCGGGATTACCGGAGTCGAGATCGACGCCGCCGACCTGGTGGGCAAGGTTACCGCCGGTGCCATTGTCAACCCGGCAACCGGCGAGGTAATGATTCCGGTCAACACCGAGTTGAGCGAGAGCATGATCGAGGAGATGGTGGCCGCCAAGGTTAAATCCTTCGAGCTGCTGCTGATTGACGGGATCACGGTCACCGACGCCTTCCGCAAAACCCTGATGCTGGATCGGGTGGAGAGCCGGGAAGACGCCCTGATCGAACTCTACCGCCGGCTGCGCCCCAGCAGCCCGCCCACCCTGGAGGTGGCCGAAGGCTTTTTTCACAACCTGTTCTTTAATCCTGAACTTTACGACCTTTCAGTGGTGGGCCGCTTCAAGATCAACGCCCGTTTGGGCCTGGATACTCCCACCGAAACCCGGACCCTGACCGTCGAGGACATCATGCTGGCGGTGCGCAAGCTGGTCCAGCTCAAGGACAGCCAAGGGCCCATTGACGATATCGACCATCTGGGCAACCGCCGGGTGCGGACCGTGGGCGAGCTGGTGGAAAACCAGTACCGGATGGGTTTGGTGCGGATGGAGCGGGCCATCAAGGAGCGGATGAGCCTCCAGGAAGTGGAGACCCTGATGCCCCATGACCTGATCAACCCCAAGCCCATTACCGCAGCCATCAAGGAATTTTTCGGGACTTCCCAGCTCTCCCAGTTTATGGATCAGACCAATCCGCTATCCGAGGTCACCCACAAACGGCGGCTTTCCGCTCTGGGTCCCGGCGGGCTTTCCCGGGAGCGGGCGGGCTTTGAAGTCCGTGACGTTCATCCCACCCATTACGGGCGGATCTGTCCGGTTGAAACCCCGGAAGGGCCCAACATCGGCCTGATCGTCTCCCTGGCTTCCTTTGCCCGGGTCAACGAGTACGGCTTTATTGAGACCCCCTATCGCCGGGTGGAAAACCGTAAGCTCACCGACGAAATCAACTACATGACCGCCCTGGACGAAGAGGGACGGGTGATCGCGCCGGCTCGAGCCGAGGTGGACAAGAAGGGCAAGCTGGCGTCCGACACCCTGATCGCCCGTCACGACGGCGAGGTTTTGATCAGTACCGCCGACGAAGTCACCGACATGGACGTGTCGCCCAATCAGCTGGTCAGCGTTGCCGCCTCCCTGGTGCCCTTTTTGGAGAATGACGACGCAAACCGAGCCCTGATGGGCTCCAACATGCAGCGCCAGGGTGTGCCCCTGCTGCGGGCGGAAGCCCCCCTGGTGGGTACCGGTCTAGAGGGGGCGGTGGCCCAGGATTCCGGGGTCTGCCTGCTGGCCGGCGGCGACGGAGTGGTGGAGGAGGTGGACGCCAACCGTATCGTGGTCCGCTACGATGAGCCCGGCACCGACGGCTTCACCACCGGCATCGGGATCTACCGGCTGGAGAAGTATAAAAAATCCAACCAAAACACCTGTTTCACCCAGCGGCCCCTGATTCTGCCCGGCACCCGAGTGCAGAAGGGCGAGATTCTGGCCGACGGCCCGGCCTGCGACCAGGGCGAGCTGGCCCTGGCCAAGAACGTCACCGTGGCCTTTATGCCCTGGCGGGGCTACAACTACGAAGACTCGATTCTGGTGAACGAGCGCCTGCTGAAAAAGGACACCTACACCTCGCTCCATATCGAGGTGTTTGAAACCGTGGCCCGCGATACCAAGCTGGGCAAGGAAGAGGTTACCCGCGACATTCCCAACGTCAGCGAGGAGGCCCTGCGCAACCTTGACGAGTCGGGGATTATCCGCAGCGGAGCCGAGATCAAGGCCGGCGACATTCTGGTGGGCAAGATCACCCCCAAAGGCGAGACCCAGCTTTCCCCGGAGGAAAAGCTGTTGCGGGCCATCTTCGGCGAGAAGGCCGGCGACGTCAAGGATACCTCGTTGCGGGTGCCGCCCGGGGTGGAAGGGGTGGTGATCGACGCCAAGGTCTTCTCCCGCAAGGGGGTGGAAAAGGATGAGCGGACCCTGGCCATCGAGGAGGCCGAAATCCGGACCCTGGAGCGGGATCTGGAGGATGAGTTGGCCCTGCTGGCCAAGGGGGTGAAAAACGGGATCGCCGATCTGCTGGCCGGCAAAAGTGCCGCCGCCCCGGTGAAGTCAAAGAAGGGCGAGGTGCTGCTGGCCAAGGGCAAGAAAATTACCCGCGACCTGCTGGCCAAGCTGAGCTTGTCCGAGATCAAGAAACTGGATTACTCCGGTCGGGAAAGCCTGGAGGGCGAGCTCAAGCTCTTGCTGGAGCGCTACGACTCCCAGGTCAAGATGGTGCGGGGGCGCTATGAGGCCAGGATTTCCCGGCTTCAGAAGGGCGATGACCTGCCGCCGGGGGTGATCCGGATGGTCAAGGTTTATGTGGCCATCAAGCGCAAGCTGGCGGTGGGTGACAAAATGGCCGGCCGCCATGGTAACAAGGGCGTGGTTTCCCGGATTCTGCCGGAAGAGGACATGCCCTATTTTGCCGACGGCTCCAGCGTCGATATCGTCCTGAACCCTCTGGGCGTACCGTCGCGGATGAACGTGGGGCAGCTTTTGGAAACCCATCTGGGGCTGGCGGCCAAGAAGCTGGGCGAGCAGGTGCAGCGCCTGGCCGAGGCCCGCGATCTGGCGGCGGTCAAGAAGAAGCTGGCGGCGGTTTACAGCCCCGAGGAATACGAAAGGCTGCTGGCCGGGCTTAACGACGACGACCTGCTGGAGCTGGCCGCCCGGATGGGTGGCGGCATCCATATGGCTTCGCCGGTATTTGACGGGGCCCGCGAGGATGAAATTCGCCGCCTGCTGGTGGAGGCCGGCCTGGACGAGGTAGGCCAGATCGATCTTTACGACGGGCTCACCGGCGAGAAATTCGACAACAAGGTCACCGTGGGCACCATGTACATGCTCAAGCTTCACCATCTGGTGGATGACAAGATCCATGCCCGCTCCACCGGTCCTTACTCCCTGGTCACCCAGCAGCCCTTGGGCGGTAAAGCCCAGTTCGGCGGCCAGCGTTTGGGTGAGATGGAAGTCTGGGCCATGGAGGCTTACGGCGCCGCCTACACCCTCCAGGAGTTCCTCACCGTCAAGTCCGACGATGTGGGGGGGCGGACCCGGATGTACGAGCGGATCGTCAAGGGCAACAACTTCCTGGAGGCGGGCCTGCCCGAGTCCTTCCACGTTCTGGTCAAGGAGCTGCAGGGGCTCTGTCTGGACATGGAACTGCTGGACGAATTGCCCGCGGCCCCGGTCGAGAAACGCTAACGGACAGGAGGGGACGGATTTGAAATCTGTCCCCGATTACCCCACTGGAGCCGACAGAACCAGGCCGGAGCCGATAACCTCCTTCAGAATTGCTAAATAGGTGCAGCCGTGGAAGAACTCTTCAGCTTTTTCGCCAAACCCAAATCGCCAACCAAATTCAAGGCCGTGCGGATTGCCATCGCTTCCCCGGACAAGATCCGGGACTGGTCCCACGGTGAGGTGAAGAAACCGGAAACCATCAACTACCGAACCTTCAAGCCGGAGCGGGACGGGCTGTTCTGCGCCAAGATCTTCGGCCCGGTCAAGGATTACGAGTGCAACTGCGGCAAGTACAAGCGGATGAAGCACCGGGGGGTGGTCTGCGAGAAGTGCGGGGTGGAGGTGATCCAGTCCAAGGTGCGCCGCGAGCGGCTGGGCCATATCCAACTGGCGGCGCCGGTGGCCCATATCTGGTTTCTGAAGAGCCTGCCCAGCAAGATCGGCAATTTGCTGGACATGACCTTGAAAGAGTTGGAGAAGGTGCTCTACTTCGACTCCTATGTGGTTACCGACTCCAGCGAACCCTCGATTACCAAAGGCAGCCTGCTGTCCGAGGAGGACTACCGCCAGGCCCGTGAGGCTTTTCCCGACAAGTTCAAGGTGGGGATCGGGGCGGCGGCCATCCGCGAGATGCTGGCGGCCATCGACCTGGCCGAACTCTCCAAGCTGTTGCGGACCGAGATGCGGGAAACCGGCTCCGAGGCCAAGCGCAAGAAGCTGGCCAAAAGGCTCAACGTCACCGAGGCCTTTCTCGAATCCGGCAACCGGCCCGAGTGGATGATTCTGGAAGTGATCCCGGTGCTGCCGCCGGACTTGCGCCCCCTGGTGCCTCTGGAGGGCGGCCGTTTCGCCACCTCCGACCTCAACGATCTCTACCGCCGGGTGATCAACCGCAACAACCGGCTCAAAAGGCTGCTGGAGCTGGACGCCCCCGAGATCATCATCCGCAACGAAAAACGGATGCTCCAGGAGGCGGTGGATGTCCTCTTTGATAACGGGCGTCGGGGCAAGGTGATCACCGGCCCCAACAAGCGACCGTTGAAATCGCTTTCCGACATGCTCAAGGGCAAGCAGGGCCGCTTCCGTCAGAACCTGCTGGGCAAGCGGGTCGATTATTCGGGCCGGAGCGTGATCGTGGTCGGCCCCCACCTGCGCCTGCACCAGTGCGGCCTGCCCAAGAAAATGGCCCTGGAGCTGTTCAAGCCTTTTATTTACAACCGCCTGGAAGCCAAGGGGTTGGTGACCACCATCAAGAGCGCCCGCAAGATGGTGGAGAAGGGAACCAAGGAGGTTTGGGACGTGCTGGACGAGGTGGTCCGGGAGTACCCGGTGATCCTCAACCGCGCTCCCACCCTCCATCGTCTGGGCATGCAGGCCTTTGAGCCGACCCTGGTGGAAGGCAAGGCCATCCAGTTGCATCCCCTGGTCTGTGCCGCCTTCAACGCCGACTTCGACGGCGACCAGATGGCGGTTCATGTGCCGTTGACCGTGGAGGCCCAGATGGAGGCCCGGGTGTTGATGATGTCCACCAACAACATCCTCTCCCCGGCCAACGGCGAACCCATCATCATTCCCTCCCAGGATATTGTATTGGGGCTTTACTACCTGACCCGCGAACGCTTCTTCGCCAAGGGCGAGGGCAAGGTTTTCAGCTCGCCTGACGAGGTGCGGCTGGCCTATGATTTCGGAAAGGTGCATCTCCAGGCCCGGATCAAGGTGCGGATCGGCGAGCAACTGGTGGAGACCACCCCCGGCCGGGTGCTGGTGGGTGAACTGTTGCCGGAAGGACTTGAGTTCGAGCTGGTCAACCGGGTGCTGGGCAAGAAGCAGTTGGCCAAACTCATCGACTATTCCTACCGCCACGCCGGCACCAAGGCCACCGTCATCCTGGCCGATCGGATCAAGGACATGGGTTACGAGTATTCGACCCGGGCGGCGATTTCCATCTGCCTCAACGACATGATGATCCCGGTGAGCAAGGACGAGATCCTGGACAAGGCCGAGGCCCAGGTGCTGGATGTTGATCAGCAGTACCGGGACGGTCTGATCACCCCCGGTGAGAAGTATAACAAGGTGGTGGATATCTGGTCGCGGGCCACCGACAAGGTGGCCAACGACATGATGCAGGAGATGAGCGTCCAGTACCTGCGGGATCAGAGCAAAAAGCTGGTGGAGCAGCCCAGCTTCAACTCGATCTTTATCATGGCCGACTCCGGAGCCCGTGGCAGCCGCGACCAGATCAAGCAGCTGGCGGGGATGCGCGGCCTGATGGCCAAGCCTTCCGGGGCCATCATCGAAACCCCCATCAAGGCCAACTTCCGCGAGGGGTTGAGCGTTCTCGAATATTTTATTTCCACCCACGGTGCTCGTAAAGGTTTGGCCGATACCGCGCTTAAGACCGCCAACTCCGGCTATCTTACCCGGCGGCTGGTGGACGTGGCTCAGGATGCCACCATTGTCGAGCGGGATTGCGGTACCCTGGACGGGATCGTGATCGAGGCCCTGGTGGAGGGCGGCGAGGTGATTCAGCCGGTGGGCGACCGGATCCTGGGCCGGGTGGCCCTGGACGATATTGTCGATCCCTTCAGCGGCGAGGTGCTGGTGGAGGCCGACCAGGAGATCACCGAGGACAAGGTGGCTCGCATTGACGAGGCCGGCATCGATCGGGTCCAGATTCGTTCGGTGCTGACCTGCAAATCCCAGCGCGGGGTGTGCGGCCTTTGTTACGGCCGCGACCTGGGCCGGGGCCACATGGTCAATATCGGCGAGGCGGTGGGGATTATCGCCGCCCAGTCCATCGGCGAGCCCGGCACCCAGCTGACCATGCGGACCTTCCATATCGGTGGTACCGCCAGCCGGTCCGCCGAGCAGGCCGAAGTCCGTGCCCGCCACGGCGGTACCGTCAAGTTCAACAACATGCATCTGGTCCGCAACGCCGCCGGTCGCCTGGTGGTGATGACCCGTAACGGCGAGGTCAGCATTCTGGGCGCCCAGGGTCGGGAGCGGGAGCGCTACCATCTCAACTACGGCGCCCAGCTCTACGTGGAGGAAGGGGCCGAGGTGGAAGCCGATACCCTGCTCGCCGATTGGGATCCCTATACCATCCCCATCGTGGCGGAGATCGGCGGCCGGATCAAGTTCGGCGACATCCAGGAAGGTCTCACCATGCAGGAGCGGGTGGACCCGGTGACCGGCAAGTCCTCCTCGGTGATCATCCAGTCCCGGACCGGTCAGTTCAACCCGCGGATCAGCCTCAAGGACGAGAGCGGCAAGACCACCAAGCTGCCCAAGACCGGCACCCCGGCCCGCTACTCGCTGCCGGTGGGTACCATCATCGGGGTTAAGGAGGATGACGAGGTATTGCCCGGCACCATTCTGGGCAAGATTCCCCGGGAAACCACCAAGACCAAGGACATCACCGGCGGTCTGCCTCGGGTGGCCGAACTATTCGAGGTGCGCAAGCCCAAGGAGTACGCGGTGATCAGCGAGATCGACGGCCAGGTCAGCTTCGGCAAGGATCTCAAGGGCAAGAAGCGGGTGGTGATCACCCCCGAGCTTGGCGAACCCAAGGAGTACCTGATTCCCAAGGGCAAGCATGTCATTGTCCATGAGGGCGATTACGTCAAGGCCGGCGAGGCCCTGATGGACGGGTCGCCCGATCCCAACGACATCCTCCGGGTGATGGGGGTCAAGGAGCTGGCCAAGTTCCTGGTCAACGAGGTCCAGGAAGTTTACCGGCTGCAGGGCGTTAAGATCAACGACAAGCATATCGAGGTCATCGTTCGCCAGATGCTGCGCCGGGTGCAGATCACCAGCGTGGGGGATTCCACCTTCATGCTGGGCGAGCATGTGGAATGGTGGCGGTTCAGCGAGGAAAACGAGAAGCTGCTGGCCGAAGGAGCCCGCCCGGCCACGGCCGAGCCGGTGCTGCTGGGGGTAACCAAAGCCTCCCTCTCCACCGACAGCTTTATCTCGGCCGCTTCCTTCCAGGAGACCACCAAGGTGCTGACCAACGCCGCCATGGCGGGCAAGGTCGACCAGCTCAACGGGCTCAAGGAGAACGTGATCATGGGCCGGTTGATCCCGGCCGGCACCGGTGTAGAGCGCTACGCCATTGCCGAAGAGCAGTAACCGTCCAGAGCCGCACCCCGACACGGGCGGGACCTTCGGGCGATCAGCCAAGCTTGAGTACACTGGGTACGAGGCGCTTGGCTGCGGCCCGTGTCAATCGTCGGCGAACAGCCGACAATCTGCGGCACTGCTGAACGGTTACGTAATTTGTATTGACAACGGTGATTGCTTCGGTTAAAAGTCCCCTTTTCCCGCGCCCGTTGACGGACGGGGCTGAGCGAGGTTGAAATGAAACAAAAGAAATCGCAGGAGTTTTGCTAGATGCCGACTATCAATCAGCTGGTCCGCCAGGGTCGTAAGGCCCGGGTCAAGAAGACCAACACCCCGGCCATGAAGAGTTGTCCCCAGAAGCGGGGGGTATGTGTTCGCGTTTACACCACCACCCCCAAGAAGCCCAACTCGGCTTTGCGGAAGGTTGCCAGGGTGCGCCTGACCAACGGCATCGAGGTGACCTCCTATATCCCCGGTATCGGTCATAACCTCCAGGAACACTCGGTGGTTCTGATTCGGGGCGGCCGGGTCAAAGACCTTCCCGGTGTCCGTTATCATATTGTTCGTGGTACCTTGGATACCCTGGGCGTGGCCAACCGTAAGCAAGGGCGCTCCAAGTACGGCGCCAAGCGGCCCAAATAAAGTCGTAACCGTTCAGCAGCAACGCACCTTCGGGCGATCAGCCAGGCTTAATACTCGGAGTGCGAGGCTACTGGCTGCGGCCCGTGTCAATCGTCGGCGAACAGCCGACAATCTGTGGCGCTGCTGATCGGTTACGGCCCGTTAAACCAGGAGGTTGGCACCCCTGGTGAATGATTACAGATAAAGTTATTATTGCCGGAGAAGTAGAGAGATGCCGAGACGGAGAGTTGTCAGCAAGAAGCCGGTTACCCCTGATGCCCGCTACAATAGCGTGGTGGTCAGTAAGTTCATCAATAGAATTATGCTGGACGGCAAGAAGAGTACCGCCCGCAATATATTCTATGACGCCATGGACCTGATCGAGGCCCGGGTCAAGGAAGCAAGCCCCATTGAGGTTTTCGAGGGTGCCCTGGACAAGGTGCGGCCCAAGGTCGAAGTCAAGTCCCGCCGGGTTGGTGGTGCCACCTATCAGGTGCCCATGGAGGTTCGTCCCGAACGGCGTAACGCTCTGGCCATTCGCTGGCTGGTGAGCTATGCCCGGCAACGTCCCGGCAAGACCATGGCTGAGAAGCTGGCCGGTGAACTGTCCGACGCCTTTCAGAACCGGGGATCTTCGGTCAAGAAGAAGGAAGATACCCACCGGATGGCCGAAGCCAACAAGGCCTTTGCTCATTATCGCTGGTAGCAGCGGGCAGTACTACTCCTCCTTAAGCATCGATTTCCAGTCGATTTCCATTGACAAACGGGGGCGGGCAGGGTAGAAAGCCTCCTTTTTGTGGAACCCGACATAACGGGGCGAATGGTTGAGGAGAGGCGGTCGTGGCGGGCGACGAGGATTTATCGCGGTTGCGAAACATAGGCATCATGGCCCACATCGATGCCGGCAAGACCACCACCACCGAACGGATTCTTTTTTACACCGGCCGTTCGCACCGACTGGGCGAGGTCCATGACGGCAATGCCATCATGGACTGGATGGAGCAGGAGCAGGAGCGGGGGATCACTATTACCTCCGCCGCCACCACCTGCCAGTGGAAGGGGCATCGGATCAACATCATCGATACCCCGGGCCACGTTGATTTCACCATCGAGGTGGAACGCTGTCTGCGGGTGCTTGATGGTGCGGTCGCCGTTTTTTGCGCGGTGGGCGGGGTCGAACCCCAGTCGGAAACGGTATGGCGGCAGGCCGATAAGTACCGGGTTCCGCGGATTGCCTACATTAATAAGATGGACCGGACCGGGGCCGACTTCGAGCGTTGCCTCCGGATGATGGTCAAGCGGCTCAATGCCGTGCCGCTGCCCCTGCAGTTGCCGGTGGGCAGCGAAGATAGTTTCCGGGGCGTCATCGACCTCATCACCGAGGAGATGTTGCGCTTTGATGAAGGCTCGCAGGGGGCCAAGGTTGTTGTTGATCCGATCCCTGCCGACCTATTGGAAGTGTCCACGGCCGCACGTATGGCCCTGATCGAGAAGTTGGCCGACTTCGATGATGGGGTCATGGAGAAATTCCTGAACGAAGAAACGTTCACGGCAGCCGAGTTGAACCGAGCCATTCGCTCGGCCACCCTGTCCTTGCAGGTGGTGCCGGTCCTTTGCGGCAGTTCCTTCAAGAACAAGGGGGTGCAACCGCTGCTAGACGCCGTGCTTGCATATCTGCCTTCACCTTTGGATGTACCCCCGGTCAAGGGGATCAACCAGCAGGGTGAGGCGGAGGAGAGGAAGGCCAGTGACCGGGAGAAGCTCTGCGCCCTGGCCTTCAAGATCACCTCCGACCCCTTTGTCGATAACCTGGCCTATGTCCGGGTTTACTCAGGGGTGCTCAGGATTGGCGGTAAAGTTTACAACCCGCTCAAGCGCAAGCAGGAGAAGATTGCCCGCATGATGCGGATGCACTCCAACAAGCGCGAAGAGATCAAGGAGTTGCCGGCCGGTGAGATCGGGGCGGTGGTTGGCCTTAAGTTCACCACCACCGGCGACACACTTTGTGAGACCGGAGACCACCTGGTGCTGGACACCATGGAGTTTCCCGAGCCGGTGATCAGCGTGGCCATCGAGCCCAAGGGCAAGGCCGACGAGGAGAAGCTGGCCGTCACTCTGGAGCGGATCGCCATTGAGGATCCCTCATTCCGGGTACGGACCGATCCCGATACCGGCCAGACCATTATTGCCGGGATGGGCGAGTTGCACCTGGAGATCATCGCCGATCGCCTCCTGCGGGAGTTCAAGGTGGGGGCCAATGTGGGTCGGCCCCAAGTGGCGTACAAAGAGAGCATTGCCAGCCAGGCGCGGGCTGAAAGTAAATTCGAGCACCCTACCGCCGGCGGCAAAGGTCAGTACGCCCATCTGGTCCTGGAGTTTAGCCCCCTGGAACGGGGCAGCGGTTTTAAGTTTGCCAGCCGGGTGGATGGGGAACAGATTCCTGCCCATCTGGTGGCGGCCATCGCCAAAGCGGTGGAGGACGCCATGACCTCGGGGGTTTTGCTGGGATTTCCGGTGATCGACCTGGAGGTGAGCCTGGTGGATGGCTCCTGGCATGAGGAGGAGTCCACCCCCCAGGCTTTCGGAGTGGCGGCCAACATGGCCTGCCGCCAGGGCCTGCTGGACGGTCAGCCCCTGCTGCTGGAACCGGTGATGGCGGTGGAGGTCACGGTCCCGGAAGTCTTTATGGGTGAGGTGATTGCCGACCTCAACAGCCGTCGGGCCGCCATCATGGGCAACGACAGTCTGGGTGGTGATCTAAGAGTTTTAGAGGCCCATGTGCCCTTGGCTGAAATGTTTGGCTATTCAACCGACCTGAGGTCGGCCAGCCAGGGCCGGGCCAACTTTACCATGCAATTTTACCGCTACGAGGCGGTGCCGGAACATATCGCCAAGCAGATTATCAAGCGAGTCCGGGGTATTTGAAATAAAACCGACGAAGAATAAGTTCGCAGTCAAGGAGAGAGACCATGTCAAAGGCGAAATTTGAGCGTAAGAAGCCGCATGTAAA
>OBJA01001490.1_pt1 | contig 15883 bp, 8 predicted proteins | sample 1519751 | NCBI WGS metagenome assembly OBJA01 (sample SAMEA3881238, study PRJEB22517) | soil metagenome | biome: lake sediment; feature: soda lake sediment; material: sediment, water from around vicinity | place: India | collected 2013-12-23 | depth 3 m | reverse complement strand
CCCTATCAGGGAGGAAGAGAGCAGCGCTTTCCCAAATTCAAAAGAAAAGTATGCCGTTTCTGTACTGATAAAAGCGCTGTAATTGATTATAAAAAATCTGTGTTAGTTCTTGAGCCAGATGAAATTTTATGAATTGCTATGTAACTTAATCACTCATATTTACATCCAAAAAATAAATAATACAATATATTATGTGTTTTTTGAAAAAAACTATATCTTTGCGAACTAATTTTTTATAAACTTTTAAATAATAATAATATGCGTAACAGAGGTGCAATAATATTGGTTAGTGTATTGCTAACACTAATATGTTTGTATTATTTATCATTCACATTTGCAGTTAACAGAGAAGAACGTCGTGCTGCAGCTTTTGCTGAAAAGATATTTAACAATATGGACATTGAAGTTGCTGAATATCAGAAATTACGGATTTTGGATTCGCTTAACAACAGATATCTTGATTCTGTTTCTGATCAACCTATATTCACATTGTTCTCCAAATATACATACATGGAGTGTAAAGAGAGAGAGATGAATCTTGGACTTGATTTACGTGGGGGTATGAATATAACTTTAGAGATTTCTGCCGAAGATATTATTTTGGCTTTAGCCAATAATAAAATTGATTCAACTCTTAATGCTGCTCTAAAGAAAGCTCGCGAACTTAATAGCCGAGAGACAGGACGAAACTTTATCGATTTATTTGGTATTGCCTACAATGAGGTTAGACAAGATAATTCCCCGGCATTAGCATCTTTGTTTATTTCAACAAGTCATCAGGATATTAGTGCAAGATCAACAGATGTAGAAGTTTTGGAATATATTGGTCGTGAATATGAGTCGGCAATTGATAATGCCTTTGAAGTTCTTCGAAAAAGGATTGACCATTATGGTGTAGTTCAGCCTAATATTCAAAGGGATGTTGCGGTCAGGGGTGTTTTCCATATTGAGCTTCCGGGCATTAAAGATCCTGAGAGGGTGGAAGACTTACTTCGCCAAGCAGCAAAACTGGATTTTTGGGAAACATATAATATTGATGAAATTTATGGAGCATTGGAAGAGGCAGACAAAATGCTTATGTCGATTAAACATCAAGAATACGAAGCCATACATACAGGTAGAAGACAGAAGAAAGAAGAAATTACTGATGAGTCAGAACCTGTATTTATTGATGAAATTATCGAAGAAACTGAAGTTGCTATTGTTGAATCGGATGTTATTTTTATCAATGAAGATGGTATTAGTGAAGAAATTTTGAAAGATGACACGACTGAAATTACTCCCGAACTTGAAACAACGCAAGCTGGCTTCTCTATTTTTGAAAAACTTAAGATGCAGCTTCCATCTGGTCATCAAGCATTTGGTCCTGTAGTAGGATTTGCAAGAGAAGCAGATATGGCTTCGATTATGGCAGATTTAAACAGAGACGCTGTAAAAAGAATTCTTCCCGGAGACTTAACTTTTGCATGGAGTTTTAAAGCAATGACAGATGCCCCTGGTTACTATCAGTTAATAGCGCTAAAAAGAAATAGGCAAGGAGGAGCAGTGCTCGCCGGAGATGTAGTTACCGGTGCTAGAGAAGAGTTTGGCCAAAGACAAGCAACGGCAGAGGTTACAATGACAATGAGCGGTGCCGGTGCAAACGAATGGGCTAGAATTACCAGAGATAATATTGGCAGAAGTATTGCTATTGTGCTTGACGGATTTGTTTATTCATATCCAACGGTTAATGATGAAATTAGAGGAGGTCGCTCACAAATTACAGGAAACTTTACTTTAAACGAAGCGAAAGACCTTGCAAATGTTCTTAAGTCTGGAAGAATGCCTGCTCCAACAAAAATACTTTCTAAAGAAATTGTTGGTCCATCATTAGGTAAGAAAGCTGTTGACTCGGGTTTAAACTCATTCCTGATAGCCTTTGTTGTGATACTATTATATATGGTATTTTATTACGGACGTGCGGGCTGGATTGCCGATGTTGCACTTATTTCAAACATTTTCTTTATTTTTGGTGTACTTGCTTCACTTGGAGCAGTGCTTACATTACCGGGTATAGCAGGGATTGTTCTTACTATAGGTATGTCTGTCGATGCTAACGTACTAATTTATGAAAGGATTAAGGAGGAATTAAGAGCTGGTAAGGGACCAAAGCTTGCCGTTGCAGACGGATATAAAAATGCCTATTCTGCAATTATTGATGCTAATATAACCACATTGCTGATTGCTATTATTCTATTTAATTTTGGTGTGGGACCAATTCAAGGATTTGCAACTACTTTGATAATAGGTATTCTGTGTTCACTTTTCTCTGCTATATTTATTACTAGAATTATTTTCTCATTCCTTCTCGACAAAGACAAAAGGATTTCTGTATCAACTAAGTTTACTGAGAATGCATTTAGTAAAATTAATATTAATTTCCTAGCCAAACGTAAAATTGCTTATGTCATTTCAGGAATTATTATTATTGTAAGTATTATTTCTCTTGTAACCAGAGGACTTAATCCTGGGATTGATTTTGCCGGAGGAAGAAATTATGTTGTAGAGTTTAAGCAAGAAGTAGTGTCAGATGAAATCGCACAGAAGCTTGCCCAAGTCTACGGAGAAACTCCTATTGTAAGAACTTTTGGGACTGCAAATCAAGTGAAAATTACTACAAAATTTAAAATTAATGATTCTGATGCTGACGGAGAAGCTGATACTCTTTTATTTAAAGGATTGCAACCTGTTTTAGGTGATGATGTAACAATCGATGATTTCTTTGAAAACTATAGACAAAGCTCTCAAAAGGTTGGTCCAACTGTGGCTGATGATATCAGAGCAAAATCGTTTGTCGCAATTTTCCTTTCTCTAATTGTAATTTTCCTTTATATTTTATTCAGGTTTAAAAGATGGCAATATTCGCTTGGAGCTATTGCTGCAATTGTGCATGATGTGTTGGTAGTAATGGGATTATTCTCTCTATTATACACTATTATGCCTTTTAGTATGGAAATTGATCAAGCATTTATTGCTGCAATTCTTACAGTAGTTGGTTATTCTGTAAATGATACTGTGGTTGTTTTCGATAGGATAAGAGAATATATGGGGCTTTATAGAAAACGCGAAAACTCCCGAAATATGAACGATGCCCTTAATAGTGTGATAAGTCGTACATTCTCAACTTCTTTAAGTACATTATTTGTACTACTTGCAATATTTATTTTCGGAGGTGAAGTTATCCGCGGATTTATCTTTGCATTGTTAGTTGGTGTCGTAGTAGGGACTTATTCATCGCTTTTCATTGCGACTCCGATATCATATGAACTTATGAAAAAGAAAATCAAACCAAGCGAAAAATAATTGAATTATTATATTATAAAAAGGCTGTCCTTCAAGGCAGCTTTTTTTTTGTCTGTTTAAAATAATTCAATAATATTGAGGCTTTGTGCTTGCCTATTAGTTTTGAAATTTCTTCGATATCAGCTGTCTTAATATTTTGCACAGATTTGAACTTCCGCAAAAGAATTGCAGTCGTTTTTTCTCCAATTCCTTTAATTACGTTTATCTCTGATTTTATAAAAGAACCTGATCTTTTGTTTCTGTGAAATCCAATACCAAAACGGTGGGCTTCGTTTCTAGCTTGCTGAATTAGTTTTAAAGACTCTGAATTTTTATCGAGATACAAGGGAACTGAGTCAAAAGGAAAGTATATCTCTTCTAGTCTTTTTGCAATTCCTACAATAGCTGTTTTTCCGTAAATCTCGAGCTTTTTTAGACTATCAACAGCGGCATTTAGTTGTCCTTTACCTCCGTCGATAATTATCAAATCCGGTAATTCCTGATTCTCATTAATCATTGCTGAATATCGCCTTAAAACTACTTCTCCTATAGCAGCAAAATCATCTTGTCCATCTACTGATTTAATATTAAAATGCCTGTATTCTTTTTTAGAGGCTTTTGCATTTCTAAAAACAACACAAGCAGCAACATTATTAGTTCCTTGTATACCTGAAATATCAAAACATTCAATATGATGAGGAAGGTTTTTTAGTTTTAAATCATTTTTAAGCGTTTCAAGTTTCCTTGTTGTATGACGTTCAGGGTCTGTCTTTTCAGTCCTTTTATGTTTTTCTAGCATATGAAATTTTGCATTTCTTTCGGATAATTCCAAAAGTTTTAGTTTATCACCACGCTTAGGGACTATCCATTTTACATTATGCAAATTATAATTTGGATTAAATGGAACTACAGTATCACTATTTTGACTCTCCATACTATACCTTAGTTCAATAATTGCCGTTATTAGCAAATCTTCATCACTTTCCTCAATTCGTTTTCTTAATTCGACTGTATGTGCCTGAATTACAGCTCCATTTTGAACTTTTAAATAATTAATATATGCAGAATTAATATCTTGAACAATTGCAAAAACATCTAGATTGCTAATATTTGGATTTACAATAACAGATTTACTTTTATAATTTTCAATTATATCAAGTTTTTCTTTGAATTTTAATGCTTCTTCATATTTATATTCTTTCGAAAGTTTATTCATCTGCTCAAATAGGTAGTTTTGAATTATGTGAATATCTCCTTTGATAATTTTTTGCGCACTATCAACAAATACTTTATATTCTTCCTCACTAATAAGATTTTCGCAGGGACCCATGCAATTCCCAATATGATATTCAAGACACAAACTGAACTTTCCCTCTGCTATATTTTTTGGACTAAGTCTTAAATTACAAGTTCTTAGAGGATAAAGTTGTCTAACAAGATTTAGCAAAGTTTTTACCATGAATACAGATGTAAATGGACCAAAATAACTGCTGCCGTCGTTGATTTTTTGTCTGGTATAAAAAATCCTAGAGTAATTCTCGTTCTTGATACATATCCAAGGGTATGTCTTGTCGTCTTTAAGAAGCACATTATAAGCTGGCTGGAGTTTTTTTATCAAGGTGTTTTCAAGCAGCAGCGCATCTGTTTCATTTTCAACTACTATGTAATCAATTTTAAAAACTTTACGGACTAGTGTTTGAGTTTTATATGATGTATGATTTTTACCAAAATATGATGCAACTCTTTTTTTTAGATTTTTGGCTTTGCCCACATATATTATTTGATTGTTCTTATTGAAAAACTGATAAATTCCTGGCGACTCGGGAAATGTCAGAATGTGTTTTTTTATATCATCAGGGTCATTCACAGTTTCTAAATATCCTCAAAAATAAGAAACTTGTGTGAATTTTTCGGAAGAGTTTGAATATTTTGATTATTTTTTGTTAAGAGAATATCCCTCTCATTTTATCAAATATACTTTCCTGCTTATGTTTAGTTGGGTTAAAACTATCTGAGGCATTAAGTTTTTCAAGTAGTTTTTTATCTTCCCCTGAGATGTTTTTTGGAATAAAAATATTTACTCTAACCAATAAGTCTCCTTTTGTGTATCCGTTCAGGTCAGGTATTCCTTTACCTCTTAATCTTAAAGTCTTGCCTGATTGAGTTCCTGCATCGATTTTTATTTTTGCTTTGCCGCTTATTGTAGGGACTTCAACTTTTAATCCCATGATAGCGTCAGGAACACTTATAAATAGATTATGAATTAGGTCATTACCATCACGTATAAAGTCAGGGTCTTCTATCTCTTCTATCAATACAAGTAAGTCTCCGTTCACACCCCCTCTTCTTGCAGCATTTCCTTTACCTGACACAGATAATTGAACACCTTCTCCTACACCCGGTGGAATTTTTATTTCGATAATTTCTTCACCTTTAACAATCCCTTCACCATAGCAGGACTCGCATTTCTGATCGATAATTTTTCCTTCCCCTCCACATGTTGAGCATGTTGAGCTTGTTTGCATCTGCCCTAGCATGGTATTTACTACTCGAGTTTCTGTACCTCTTCCATTGCAAGTTGGACATGTTCTGTGTGAATTGCCGTTTTTTTCGCCGGTCCCATTACAAGCTTTACAGGAATTGTATTTACTTACTTTTATTTTTTTAACAGTTCCATTAACTATTTCCTGAAGTGTAAGTTTAACCTTTACTCTTAGGTTTGTTCCTTTACGAACTTGTCTTTGTCTTGAAAATCCTCCACCCCCGAAGAAACTTCCAAATCCTCCGCCAAAAGCATCTCCAAAAACATCTCCGAACCGCGAGAAAATATCATCAAAGGTCATTCCTTCTCCACTAAATCCGCCTGAGCCACTTAAACCCTGATGTCCAAACTGATCATATCTTCTGCGTTTTTCATCATTGCTTAACACTTCATAGGCTTCTGCCGCTTCCTTGAATTTTTCTTCCGCAGAATTATCTCCGGGGTTTTTATCAGGGTGGTACTGTATTGCTTTCTTACGATAAGCTTTCTTTATCTCGTCAGCACTTGCATTTTTCTGAACTTCAAGTATTTCGTAATAGTCTCTTTTACTCATATGTTATTCTCCTACAACAACTTTAGCATATCTGATTATCTTATCATTCATCATGTATCCTTTCTGAATAACATCAACAACTTTCCCTTTTAAATCATCAGAAGATGCCGGTATTTTAGTTATTGCCTCATGAAAATCAGTATCAAAATCTTGATGCATTGCGTCAATTTCTTTAACTGATTTCGACTTCAGAAAATCTGTCATTTTTTTATAGATAATATTTATTCCCTCAACAACAGCATTAATATCTTCAGAATTTTTATTATATTCTACTGCTCTGTCGAAGTCATCAATAACTGAAAGAATTTCTGTAATAACACTTCCGGTTACAACTTCTCTTAATTCAAGTTTTTCTTTTGCAGTTCTTTTCCTGAAATTATCATATTCTGCAACCAGTCTTAAATATTTGTCTTTAAGTTCTTCGTTTTTTTCACGTAGTTCTTTCAACTCTTTCGAATTGTCAGATTTTGATTTTCTTTTAAATACAGTCTTTTTTTCTTTAGTTTCAGTTTTATTTTTATCAGATTCAGCTAATTCAGGTTTATCAGAATCTTGTACTTCATTTGATTGATTTTCAAATACATTAGAGCTGTCTTCCTTCTTTTCTTTTCTATCTTCTGCCATAATACAAAAATTTAAGTCTTTTGATGTATTCAATTTATTTGCCAAATTATTTTTTATGACATAATGTCACATTGCGGGAAATAAGTGATTATCAATTCTTTTTTACAGAGCCAATAATCTTTTCCAAGGCGGTAATATTTTTATTAAGTTTTTTTATTAGTTTTTTATTATTAGAGTAATCTTCATTTTCAGCAATTTTTATGTATAATTCTCTTAAAGAATTCAGATTTTCAGAGAAATCCTGAATTGGATCTTTAATCAAATATATTTCCAGAGTTTTCAGCAGGTTTTCACCTCGTAGGTTTTTTGCTACAACAATTCCATTTTCATCTATGAGAAAATTAGCGGGAATTCCTTTTACTCCATATTCTTTTGCAGGTTCGGAATTCCAATACTTTAGGTCGCTTACATGATGCCAAATTAAATCACTTTTAATAATCTCATTTACCCAAGCAGTTTCTGTTCTATCTAGTGATACACTGTAAATTGTGAAGTTTTTTCCTATTGAAAATTTACTATCTTTATAATTACTATAAGCATTTATTTTGAAATCTTTCTCACGAATACATGGTCCACACCAGGATGCCCAAAAGTCTATTAAAACAACCTGACCTCTAAGTGAATGTAAACTTATAGAATCTCCATTGTAGCTTTTAAGTTTTATTTCGGGAGCAAGATCTCCTATGTTTGTGCCAATATTTTGTCCATTAAGTGAAAAACTTGTTAATAAACAAAGTATTATTGCGAAAAATATCTCTTTTTTCATCTGTTATTTAATTTATTTAAAAATCGGATAATCTTATTCAATTCTACTTATTTTTGCTCCCAGTTTATTTAGTCTGACGTCAATATTTTGATATCCTCTGTCAATTTGTTCAATGTTATGAATTGTACTAATTCCGTCAGCACTCATTGCTGCAATTAGCAGAGCCATACCCGCTCTAATGTCGGGAGACTGCATTGTTGTTGCTCTTAGTTTAATTTTATTGTCGAGACCGATTACCGTCGCTCTGTGTGGGTCACATAAAATAATTTGTGCTCCCATGTCAATAAGTTTATCCACAAAGAATAACCGACTTTCAAACATTTTTTGATGAATTAGTACAGATCCTTTTGCTTGTGTTGCAACAACTAGAAATACACTTAATAAGTCTGGAGTAAGTCCAGGCCATATTGCATCTGAAATTGTCATTATCGACCCGTCAATAAATGTCTCAATTTCATAATTATTTTGTGCGGGAATATATATGTCGTCGTTGATTTTTTCAAATTCTATTCCAAGTCTTTTGAATGAATTTGGGATAATTCCCAGTTTTTCGTAATTTACATTTTTGATAGTTATTTCACTTCCGGTCATTCCTGCCATCCCTATGAAACTACCAATCTCAATCATATCTGGTAAAATTGTATGTGATGCGCCATATAAAGATTTTACACCATCAATATACAAAAGGTTTGAGCCAATCCCTGTAATTTTTGCACCCATATTATTGAGCAAAGTACATAATTGCTGCACATATGGTTCACATGCAGCATTATAAATAGTTGTTTTCCCTTTTGCAAAAACCGCCGCCATAATTATATTAGCAGTTCCTGTTACACTGGCTTCTTCTAGATGAATATATGTTCCTGAAAGATTTTTACCGGTAAGTGTATAGAAATTACTACTATGGTCAAAATTAAACTGAGCTCCAAGCTTTTCAAATCCTGTGAAATGTGTATCTAGTCTTCGTCTGCCAATTTTGTCACCTCCGGGTTTAGGCATACAAATATAACCACAGCGCGCTAATAGTGGACCGAGAATCATAATCGACCCTCTTAGTGCAGCACCATCTTTCCTAAATTCATCAGATTCTATAAACTCAAGATCCAAGTCTTTTGCCTCGAATGAGAACTCACCGGTGCTTATCTTCTCAACTTTTACGCCTAAAGAAATAAGTAAATCTATGAGTTTATTGACATCGAGAATATCGGGAATATTTCGGATTATAACCTTTTCAGAGGTCAATAAGCAGGCACAAATAACTTGAAGTGCTTCATTCTTTGCACCTTGGGGCGTTATTTCTCCTCTAAGTCTAAATCCACCTTCAATTTTAAATGTCCCCATTGTTATAATATTTTATTGCTTACCTACTTTTTTATTCGTTTTTAATCTCTTTTTGGGTCTAGACTTGTTGGTTTGCTGTACAACAATAGACTCTTTTACTTCATTGAGTTTCATTCCTTCAGGAATTTCAATAAGATTTTTTGATAATTTTCGTATTTCTGCAAAGACAATCGAGTCGGGAACTTGTTCTTTTTTCCATGTGACATACAGAACTTTCATGTAGTTCGCTATTATTTCAAGAAGTTCTTGTTTTTCTTCTGGATTATCCAATTCAATTATTCTTTGAATAAAAGACTGAACATATTTTCCATAATGTTTATATTCAAAATTTGAGGTAGAGTAAGGAACATTATCAGGCTTAGCATACAATATTTGTTTATTAACGAGTTTGTAAGGCCAGTCTATGTCAAGTGAAAATTGCGACATTATTGCAAGATGATCCCAAAGTTTGTGTTTGAAATCTGGAACATCTCTTAAATGAGGATTCATATTACCCATAATATTTACAATCTCTCTGGCAACTTTAGTCCTTTCTGCTCTATCTCTAATTTTTGCGCAATAGTTGACCATTTCTTGAATATTTCTTCCGTATTCGGGTAATCTAAGTTTTTCTCTTTTAGTATTATAGTCCATATTTTGATTTTTTACAAAAATACATTAAATATTAGGGATTACAAATTATTCTTAATTAAAAGTTGTTATGATGATGCAGTGATTTGTATTAAAATGTTTAGGATTAATTACATCAATTCAAGCTTTGCATATTTTAGTAAAATCGTCTTATTGCCTGCATCAGAAAAAAATATGACAGCTTTTTTATTTTCATCTTCTCCAGATATAGAGATTATCTTACCTTCTCCAAAACTATTATGTCTGACTTTAGTTCCAATTACAAATTTTGATAAATCCGACTGTGGACTTTTTATTTGTGTGTTTTTTATGTCATTTACTGAAATCAGATTTGAATTTATTTCGGGTATTTTTTTTGAAAAATCTCTTCTCTTATGATTACCTGCTTTATTATAAGGTTTTTCATATTTTTCACTTTCATTGCTAAAATCACTTATTTTGCTTTTTGCTTTTGGGTAATTTAGGTATTGCGGATCTATGTCATTTAAAAACCTGCTAGGATTTGTGGGTTCCATTTGGCCGAATTTCCACCTATTATCACTAAAAGATAATACTAAATTATGTTCTGCTCTTGTCATTGCTACGTAAAATAATCGTCTTTCTTCTTCAAGGTCAGAAAGGCTGTACGTTGACATAGTATTTGGGAAAAGATTTTCTTCAACGCCTACAATGAAGACATTTTTAAACTCTAGTCCTTTTGCAGAATGTATTGTCATTAGGCTGACAAAATCTTTATTGTTTTGATTATCTTTTTCTTCAAAATCTGTTATAAGTGCAATATTTTCAAGATATTCTGTTAAAAGAGGGATCTCCTCTAGATTTTCTTTTGAATGATTTTCTGAAAAGACTTTAATTCCATTTAAGAATTCTTGAATATTCTCATATCTGCTAACTCCTTCAGGTGTTTTGTCGGTGTATAGCTCACTCATTAATCCTGATTTATTCAGTATTGCTAATGCAATTTCATGGGCAGGAGTTTTATAAATCTTTTCAGAAAATTCAGAAATCATATCAGCAAAATCTTTTAGTTTGCTTTGAGTGGTCTGATTTATTCCGATATTATACATATGTGGTTTTTTTATCAGTTCCCATATCTGAATATTCGTATTAGACGCAAAGCTAAATACTCTTCCCATTGTAACATCTCCAATCTTTCTTGATGGATAGTTTATTACTCTTCTAATGGCTTCTGCATCATAATTATTCACTACCAGCCTTAGATATGCCATCGCGTCTTTGATTTCTTTACGCTGATAAAATGATAAGCCTCCAAAAACTTTATAAGGAATATTGTACTTTCTGAGCGCTTCTTCTATTATCCTAGATTGAGCGTTTGTTCTGTATAAAACAGCGAAATCACTATTGCGATAATGATTTGTAAAAGACATTTCATTAATCCTTTCAGCTACAAAATATCCTTCGACAGTGCTTACCGTAATTTGTTTTACGAATATTTTTGAACCTTCGGCATTTTTTGAAAACAATTTTTTTTGAATCTGATCTTTATTTTTAGCAATTACTGAGTTTGCAGCATTTACTATTGTTTGAGTACTCCGATAATTTTGTTCTAGTTTAAATAAGTTGTAATCGGGATAGTCTTTTTCGAAATTAAGGATATTTTTAATCTGAGCTCCTCTAAATGAATATATACTTTGAGCATCATCGCCCACAACGCAAACATTTTTGTGTTTTTCTGACAATCTGTTTACTATTAAGTATTGAGCAAAGTTTGTGTCTTGATATTCATCAACTAAAACATAGTCAAATCTATTTCTATATTTTTCTAATATATCAGGATGTTTTTTGAACAGAATGTTTGTATAAACCAGTAGGTCATCAAAGTCCATTGCATTAAACGCCTTACACCTATTCACATAGTTTTGATATAATTCTGAAAATCGTTCTATTCTGCACTCTCTGTCTTCAGTTAATAAAGCAGAGTTTTGTGCATATGCCTCAGGAGTCATTAATTTATTTTTTGCCTGAGAAATTCTTGTTTGAATATTTTTCGCCTTATAATATTCATCATTGAGATTCATTTCTTTTATCAGAGAAGAAATTAAGCTTTTCGAATCTTGAGCATCGTATATTGAAAAGTTTGACTTAAAGCCTAAAAGTTCTGCCTCTAGTCTTAAAAAACGATTGAAAACAGAATGAAAAGTTCCCATGAAAAGTTCTTTTGAAACATTATAACCAAGGAGTTGGTCTATCCTCTTCTTCATTTCATCAGCAGCTTTATTTGTAAAAGTAAGTGCAAGTATTCTGTATGGAGGAATTCCTTTTTGAATTAAATATGCAATTTTATAGGTTAAAACTCTTGTTTTCCCTGATCCTGCTCCTGCAATAACCAATTGTGGCCCTCCTTGATATATAACAGCTTCTTTTTGACTTTTATTTAACTCATTAAGCATATCCAAAATATTTCAATGCAAAAATATAAATCAAAATCTGAATAATTAGATATAATTTAATCAAGTTACTAACGAAAATGAAAATGTAAAAATTATTTTTTAAATCTCATTGCAAATTATATTATATAATTGAGACAACGAATCACCACCGAAAATTGTCTACTAATCAATTATTTAAAAAAAAGTATAGATTAAATTGAAAAAAGAAAAATTAGCCTATATTTACCATTGATAATTTGTGAAAAATCAAAATATTGTTAACAAATTTTTGAATCATGAGAGTTTTTATCCTGAGTACATTTGTTTTATTTATTTGTTTTTTAACTGAAAGCCTATTTGCGCAGACTCTTACACTAAATATGAGTAGTCAGCAAAATACAATTTGCGACGGTATGGGATGTAATTATGAAGGTCCTTCAATCTTGATTAATGAGGTTATGCTTACTCCTGTTCCGTTTGACGGATCTATTCATGGTTGTCACCCAAACCTTAATTACAGCACAATGTGTGAAGGAGAATGGATAGAATTATACAATCCTGATCATTGTCAGTGGGTAGATATCTCTTGCTATTTTCTTGGAAATGCTGCTCCCGACGGAGGTACGACTTATCCCGGAGGTTTTTTGATTCCTCAAGGTACACTTGTTCCACCACTTGGATTTGCACTTGTCCGCGGACACAGGGCTCCTCCGGTTCCTAGTCATCTTTTAGTGCAAAATGGGGGGAATGTTGTTGAAATTATTGTAAACGATCCTATACGGATTTGTATTGGTAATGGTAATCGATTATGGTTTCCAAATGCTGGAGGATGGTTTGCTTTTTATGATAGTAATGGAGTGCCTCAAGATGCAATTTCATGGAATAACAGTCAAGGAACAGGCTCAAATGCATGTAATCCTGGGGCAATTGGTGGTTGTGGATATACCGGGGCACTAATGAACTATAACAATATACCTGCCAATAGAAAAACTTATATAGCAGCTATAACTCCTCTCGAAAACATGACTTTTCGTAGGGTTCCAGACGGTGGCGATTGGGTTTATAATCAACCAGTACATCCAACATATGCAACTTGTAATTCTACATGCGCTCCACCTCCAGTAATTACTTGTAATGGTCAGGCTACTGTTGTTGCATCAGGAGGAACTCCACCATATACATATTTATGGAATGATGGCGAAGCTCAAATGACTGCTACTGCCATTGGATTATGTGCAGGAGAATATTGTGTTACTGTTACAGATGCAAATAATAATGTTCAAACTGCATGTGTTGTCGTTAATGAATTAGTACCTAACTTTACAGCCTCATCACCAAGTCCAAATGTTTGTGTAGGAAATAATATTAATCTTAACTCTTCAGCTAGTGGCGGTCAAGCACCTTATAGTTTTCAGTGGTCGGGACCACAGGGATTTCAATCAACTGTTCAAAATCCGGTTATAAACGGAGCCCAAGCAAATTTTACAGGTGTGTATAATGTAACAGTTACAGATGCAAACGGATGTTCTTCAGTTGCTTCTGCGTCCGTGACAGTAAATCCAAACCCTCAGCCTAATGCTACGAACACAGGTCCTTATTGTGTTGGAGAAACAGTGCAGTTAAACACCGGAACATATTCATCATATTCATGGAGCGGACCCCAATCCTATACAAGTAGTGCACAGAATCCTATGATACCGAATATTCAGTCTAATCAAGGAGGAAACTACAGTGTTCAGGTAACAGATGCTAATGGTTGTCAGGGAACGGCAACTACCATAGTAACTCTTAGTCCTTCTCCGACCGTAACTGCGAGTAATAGTGGTTCTTTTTGTCAGGGGCAAAATATTGTGCTTTCTGCAGGACAGGCAGGACTTGCTAGCTATCAGTGGACAGGACCAAATTCTTATACAAGCACAACTCAAAATCCTGTTATTACGAACTCAACAACAAATATGTCTGGAACTTATACTGTTGTTGGCACAAATTCAAATGGTTGTTCCGCCACAGCAACTACTAATGTTATTGTTGATGCGCAGGTAAATGCTACAATTACTCCTTTACCCGATATGTGTTTGAACGATCCTCATATCATTCTTACAGCACAGTCGCCAGGTGGTACTTGGTCGGGTCCTGGTGTTATGCAAAACAGCTTTCACCCCAGCAATGTTAATCCCGGTACACATCAAATTTCTTATAGTGTTACAAACGGAGCATGTAGCGACAGCGATCAGACATCAGTTACCGTTTATGACAATATTTATGTTCAAAATTTTTCAGATAATGAGTGTAACGATATTTATACGCAGTATTTTGTCACTTTTCAAGTAGTTGATGGGAATGGTAATCCTACTGTTTTTTATGCTGATTATGGTGTTGGTAATCAGCAGTATAGCGGAACTTTTAGCGGAACTTTTACGAGTCAGACCGCTTATAGTATTACTGTTACGGATATAAACGGAGCTTGTAATGAGTATGTCTTCAACGGGTTCAGGGATTGTGGATGTGCAACATTTGCTGGAACAATGTCTAGTCTCCAAACACTTCAGTTATGTTACGGAGAATGTTCTGATGATGCTTCGCATAATAATAATCACATTTTAGATGCCAATGATACCATTCAGTTTATTCTGCATACAGGAGCATATCCATTAGATATTATTGCATATAATTCCAGTCCTGTTTTTTGTTACCATCAAATACCATCATTAGCATTTGGTCAGATTTATTATATCTCTGCAATAGCTGGAGACCATTCTGGAGGTGGATTTGTGGATCAAACTGATCCATGCTTTTCTGTAAGTCAGGGAACTCCTGTAATCTGGTATCCAAACCCTATTGCAAATGTTTCAACATCAAATTTTAGTACTTGTGGAACCGAGGCAAGTATAAGTGCAGACGCTGCTCCTCCAGGTATGAGCGGAAGCTGGAGTTCAGATGGAGATTTTTGGCCTGTCGGGGGAACTAGCATATACAGTAATAATATGGATTTTATTGTAGCACAACATGGTAGCTATGCCTTTACTTGGACATTGAGCAACGGTGTATGCAGTGGTTCGGATAATGTTACTGTCCAGTTTTTACAAACTCCAAATGCATATGCAGGGGAAAACTTTGCATCATGCGGGAATAATGCTGAAATGTCTGCGGTTTTAAGTCTTGTTGGCTCAACAGGACAATGGCAGGGACCGGGAAGTTTTAGCCCACCTTCCTCAGTAAATTCAGAAGTTACAATTAATCCTCCATATGGACCATATACGTTTACTTGGAGAGAAGTTTACGGTACTTGTTTTGATGAAGATCAGGTCACTGTAACTTTTATTCCTGAACCAAACCCGTCGATGTTTCCTGAAAGGGATACTGTATGTGGAATCATTCATCAGTTAAATGTTTATAATGTGCAGGGACCCGGACAATGGAGTGCATATTCAAATGGGACAATTCTTACACCTGCACCGAACTATCTGCAAGGAATTAATAATCCTACAACAACTGTAGTTATTCCTGCATTCAACGGAATATATAAAGAAGTAGAATTCGTTTGGACTGAAACTATTCAGGTATTCGGTGTTCAATGTACAGGAAGTGCCTCACAAACTGTGGTGTTTTCACGTCAACCTGTTGCCAGCGTTGGTCCAATAGATGAAATCGAAGTGTGCGGAAACTGTGTGACTTTCGCTGCTGATACTACCGGAAGTGGTTGGGCGACTGGAAGA
>OBJA01001489.1_pt1 | contig 15895 bp, 6 predicted proteins | sample 1519751 | NCBI WGS metagenome assembly OBJA01 (sample SAMEA3881238, study PRJEB22517) | soil metagenome | biome: lake sediment; feature: soda lake sediment; material: sediment, water from around vicinity | place: India | collected 2013-12-23 | depth 3 m | reverse complement strand
GTTTATGAACAAAAGCAGCTTCAAAGGAACGTGGTGCGCTGATTGTCACAGCTGTTCCACTTGTAGAGATCATGTCATTGTTCAGTTTGATAACCCGCAGGTTAGTACCGGGAGTCGATCCGCCTCCTCCAAAGTAGAGATACGCCTGTCCATCATCATCAATAAATGCTGCAGGATCAAAAAGCCATTCTACATTACAATTAGGCATACTTTTATTGACAATTGCTCTACCCAGTGCATCTTTGAACGGTCCTTCTGGTTTGTCTGCAACAGCAACACCGATCGATGATCCGCCATCCGGGAAATAAAGGTAAAATTTGCCATTTCTGGGAACACACCCCGGCGCAAAAGCACGGTTTGCCCACGATGCATCTCTGGGTACTCTGAAAACCTCACCATGGTCAGTCCAGTTTACCATGTCATCCGAAGAAATAAGGGTGTAATCAACAATGTCGTAACCCTCCCCATTATTATCATCCCTGGAGCAATAAACATAAACTCTTCCATTCCACACCATTGCGTTAGGATCGGCTGTGTATTTTTGAGATATAATCGGATTATCTGCCAGTGCCAATTGTAAGGACATACATATCGCTATTGAATATACAGAACAAAACGAGTGATTCAGAATCATTGAGAACTCCCTTTATAAAAAGAAAAGTATTTAATAATACTGTCAATTTAAACTGGATATCGTTTCAGTATATCCAGTACAGAATAATTCCCATGTATCTATATTTGCCACAAAAGAAGCTGGTACAAATCTGATTGAACCGAAAACGTAATCATGAAGATCATACTTTTTCCTGAGATAATCGAATATCTGATCAACATTGTTGAGAAGTGAATCGGGAAGCAGCATCAATAAGAAGTCGAGTTCATCATTGATCGGTTTAACCTTGGAAAAGTATGTTGTCAGTGTCGTATTCAATGACATGGTTGATTCTTTTACTTTGTCAAAAAAATATTGGATGTGTGAAGAATGTCTTTCCCAGCTCCGATTTTAATGACATAGAATCCATGCGACAATTCTGATAAATCGTAAAGATGGGAATTCACTCCGGCATCTGTTTGAAGTATTGCATTTTTTACGATACTCCCCTTCAAATCAAATATCTTCAGAGATACGGTTTTTGTAACCGGATCCCGTACGTCGATTTTTAATAGGGCATTTCTACAGTTCATAGTAACAGATGATTGCATTACGCGATTATTTACAGAAACTGCAGTGGGATCAAAGATTCTAACGGAAACGTTATCAATGGTGACCGTTTCAGTGGAAAGTGCTGCGTTGAACCCTAAGCGGCCATTGATATCGGTAGGATGTTCCATAGTGAAGCGAAACGAGAATGTCTGTTTTGCGGTGGTCAGATCAAAATGCTGTAATTGCGGCAGATAGCTTGTCCAGGGATCATCCGCCATTTCCACATTCACCTCCAGAGACCTGCTTGAAACCGTATAGGCATCGAACGATACTACGTAGGTTTTTCCGTTTTCAAGATAAAGTCCTGGTTGGACAAGCTGGATGTCGTGAGAGTTTGTGCCTGATCTTTCTATTGAAATATTATACTCCTCGTTAATCACAGCTCCTGTGGCAGCACCGCCCCAGACATTAAGAGTCCATTCTGCGGCATCTGAAGTAAAATTTCCATTGAATACCAGATTACCATCTGCAGTGCTGCGAGTAAATAGTGCAGTGATCGCTTTATTACCGTCCATTGTTATGGTAATTGGATTTTCATCTCCCTGTATTTCTGATCCGCTCCACCCGGTAAATACATACCCGGTGTGCGCTTGAGCTGTAAGGGTAACGGTTTCACCTTCTTCAAAATTTGTTCTTTCAGGATTACGTATTACAGTTCCCTGGCCGATTGTTTCTACACTGAGACGGTAACCTGGGCTGAAAAACCCGACAAATGATACAACACTTTTTGCTGGAAGTAACCAGGAGAAACTGGTACCAGCGGTGATCTGGCTGCGGGATGTGAGCTTGACTGCGTCGGATGTCTCCCAAGGTGTTATTGTGGGTACGGATATGTCTTCCAATGAAAATTTCTGCTCTGTTGAAGAGGCGTTTTCGTTTATCACTACAATAGTCAATTGTCCCAGGGAATCATTGCGATAGGCTGTAACATATACACCTGGAGATGGATTTGCATTTGCATTGACACGATAGGACCCTGGTCTTACAAATCGACTGTAATTTCCCATTACATAACCCCGCTGAATTACATGTCCCCGCATGACCAACCCGTTTGATGCCGTTCCATTTACTCCATCTGCTGGAATGATCCACCATGTATGATAAGCGCTGACGGGACCATTGACAATCTGACCATGCAACTGTTTAGCGATGGCAATGCCAGGAGTCATTGACTCATCACCCGCAAACTGGTCAAATCCATATTCTGTCTGCCAGAGTTCCTTGCCTTTTTCTCTTACCAGATTATAGGGATAACCACGGGAGCTGGTTGGCTCATCACCATAAGAATGAGATGCAATGACATCGCAGTACTTCAAAGCGTTAGGACTGTTTAATATCGCATCTCCGTATGGTTTAAGTGATCCCCAGTTAATCACTTCAGGTGCAATAACTTTGGTCTTCAAACCGGCTCTTTCCAGTGAGGGCCCCAGATACTCTCCAACAAATGTTGCGATTTGCTCAGGGGTATATCTGCAGGACTCATATTCTGCAGTCCAGTTTGGTTCATTTTGAGCAGAGATCCACTTTAGATCGACTCCTTGAGATTGAAGGTTTTGAACGTAGGAGACAAGACGATCGGCCCAATCCTGGTAGTGTGCAGGCAATAGGCTTCCACCATTATTTACACTGTTATTGTCTTTCCATTCACCCGGAGGAGACCAGGGTGCAGCCCAGATCGAGGCACCCAGAGCCTGAGCTTTTTTGGCTATGTCAATTTCCCCGCGGCCAGTTGTTCCGTTCGGGGCAATTCTCATTCTAACAAGAGTCAATCCGCACCCCTCTGTAGGTGAAAAGAGCTCATTGATAAGAGCATCAGCAAGTCCGCCTGCCCATGCTGTTGAACCGCCAAATCCGGAAATGTGCTGCTGAATGTCTTGAAACTGGATAGTGCAATCTCCTGCAGATAGCCGGGTTGCAAGTCCAGTTAATGATAATACTAATCCATACATCGTCATTTTATTGATAACCGCTGTAATCCGCATGAGTAACCCCTTCAGGCCTATGTTCGTAGTATTAATTTAAGACTAAATATGGCCGATACCGTGAATTACAGAGGGTGCGGGATAAAAAGTGTTCCATAAAGCGGAACACTCCTGATATAACATTCAGAGCTCAGCGAGTGTTATTGAGACTGTAGTGAAAAAAATGAGCTATTGTCGTTAAAACAGGTAAATAAATCAATTAGACCCGTTTCTATGCACGAATTTTGAACTATTAATCAATTTTCCGTTATTCCTGAGCCCGATAACATAGATTCCATCAGGCAGTCCCGATAGTTTGAATGTCAGGGTACGCTCTGAGCCGGGGTGTATAAGTATGCTTTTGAGAATATTTCCTTTAAGATCAAATATGCCAAACTGTAATCGTGAAATGAGATCAAAATCGTATTTAATACGCAATGAGGACCTTTCACACCAGATGTTCACCTTTGAAGTATTCCTTTTACTTATTGAAACCAAGGATGTTGTTCCGGTGATTTGTTCTATTAAGATATTGTCAAGAAACACCGTCTCAGTTGATTCACCGAAATTGAATCCCAGCCGGCCACTTGAATCTGTCAGATGTCCCATATAGAAAGTAAAAGAGCAGGAAGTTTTGGTGGTCGTGAGGTTAAATTTTTCAAGAGCTTGAAGGTAACTTGTCCATGGTTCATTTTCCATTTCGACGTTTACTTCCAGAGACCTGTTTGCTGTAGCGTATGCATCGAAAGAAACCTGGTAATATTTACCCTGCTCGAGAATGAGTCCTGCCTGGACCAGTTGAATATCATGATTGTATGTGCCAAGACTTGAGATCATTGTTCGGTATTCACCATTGATTACTTCGCCTACCGCACTACCTCCCCAAACATTGAGTGTCCAACCTGCTTTTCCGGCATTAAATTTCCCATTGAACACTGTATCCCGATGTGGCTGGATAGTGACGCCATCAAAAGCTACGCCATCAAATGGCACGACGATTACCTTGCTGTTATGATCATCATTTCCCAAATCATTTTCTTTTTCAGAATCAATTACTGAAAAAGTCCAGTGAGTGACATGGCCATTTTCAATGAAAACTCCGGGGCGTTCAATTTTAGTCCAGCGGTTGACCGTACCATCTGTGTAACGCAGGAAATTTGATCGTGGATCAAAAGCCAGACCTTCATTTGACCAGTTACGTATACCATCTCTTGACCTGAGGTGATAAGCTTTTTTATCGCTCCACGAATTAACCACCACATGATAATAACCACCGCTGTACCATAAAACCGGATCTTCCAGGTTAGGAGCAAGACCGCTGTAAATGGAATTACACTGGATCTTATAGGGCCCGGTAAGATTATCACTGGTCATTATCTGACCATGACGTTCTATGATCATGAATTTTCCATCATCAGGACGGATTATTATACTTAGGTTAGCAATTTCCCTTGGTCTGTTAAACCCGTTAGCATCGATTGTAATCGAACCGGCAAAACGCCAGGGTCCATCAAGTGACGGGGCTGTGAAAAAATCTCCGGGGCGGGTATCACTGACAACTGAGGCGTAGGTTCCGTCTTTAAGCTCTAAGATGGTCAGATTGTGTCCCTTTCCGCCAGAGTTGGTTGGCCATGTCAGACCTTTATCAACATATGGCCCCATTATCGATTCACTTACAGCATGAATCCCTACAGAACTGAGCCATGCCCAGTGGCCTCCGTTCTGGTTCCAGCGGCTAGCAAACATATGGTATTTTCCATCTGGCCCCTTGATTATTGGACCGTCCCAGTAACTGTATGCTCTGTTTGTTGTATCTTCTATACCATTACCAATATCCCGTCTGCCTACTGAAGCACAGCCCCATTTATCTGACCGAAGCGGGCTAACGATTGGCATCGGAAGAAAATAATCGATCAGGGTCTGGGCAACACCTATGGAGACTAATGATATGCAGACTATACCTGTAAAGAAAAACAGTTTAGAACTGAAGGAACGGATCAATCTCATAGTATCTCTAATCTCTATTGATCAATGTGTGCTTATCTTCCGTTTAGCATAAGCCCAGATTTTAAATAAGAGTTACCGCTGCTGATTTTAACAATGTAAAATCCCATTGGTACTCCGGTGGTATTGAAACTGAATGTTTGAACGGATTCTGAACCTGTTTTAAAACAGGCCTTTTGGATAACGGTACCCTTGAGATCATAAAGGTAAAAGATTGCATCACTGTACTTATTTGTATTGAGTGTAACAGTTACCAGTGATCCAGCTTTTCTGATGCTCAATTGTCCTACCTCTTTGTTCTGGCCAGGTTTAGAGGCTTCTACTGGCATAATTTCAAAAAGCGACACATTATCGATGTAGACCGTTGGTGTACTGGTCCCTGCACTGAATTCAACTCTGGAATTTTGATAGGTGGGTTCCTCCATAATGAAATCTAGAGTAAAGGACTGTTTTGATGTCGTAAGGTTAGTTGCAATTTCTCCAGCAACAACATTTGACAAAAATGTTGTCCAGGGTTCTTCTGGCATCCCCACATTAATATTCAATATACGGTTGGCGGTTGTGTAGGCATCATACACCAGGCGATATGTTTTTCCTCTTTCCAGAAGTATTCCAGGTTGAACCACCTGAATGTCATAATAGTTGTTTCCCACAGTAGTGACTGCAAGTCGGTATTCCCCATCTACGACACTTCCCGTACCGCTGCCGCTCCAATTATTGAAAGTCCAAAAATCAGTTCCTGAGGAAAATGTGCCGTTTAAAATTAGATCATGTTTGCCGTCTTCTGTGATGAAATTAGCTGTGATCGATTTGGTCGTATTCATGGTGATAATCAAGGGGTTTTGGCTTCCTGTTGTATCACCACTCCAGCTATCGAAAACCCATCCTGCTTTAGGTTGTGCAGTGATTGTCACCTGAGTGCCTGCTTCAAAACCTGAACTGTTTGGTGTACTGCTGATTGTACCCTGACCAGTCGTTGCTAGGGAGAGTCTATAGCTGGGTTCATCGATCTGGATTACATCGGTATATGACCTTCCAATCTCAAACCAGTCAAAATCTGCATGCCCTCCAGGGCTTTTTGTGGCATAATTGAACAATGCGAACCGGTACCCCGTAAAGTGTTTGAGATCGTAGCTCATTTGTAAGGTGTTGCCAATTGGAAACCAGTTCAGGCTATCGAGACTGTAGAAAAAAGTAGCCTTATCGGTACGATTGGTAAAGTCCATATCTACCCGCAGGTAAACACGATTTTGACTGATCGGGACACTCGCTTCTTCTGTGGGCGTCCCGGCTCTGGCATTGACCATTATAACTGAAAGATTCGTTCCTGACTTCTTGATACCAACGTATCCGTATCCATACTGAAATGCACACAACCCCGCTACATCACCATCTTTCATCCCCGATGGATCAATCGCGGTGCGACCAGAACATTTGGGTCCGAAACTGCGCTGTGTTAAGGTGTTTTTGGCGTTGACCACCTGGGCATCAGTACGACTGGTTTTGATCCGGTAGTATCCCGGGCGCTCAGATAATGACCAGTTCGTGTTATCCGGGTTATGGTTCCATTGCCATTCCAGCTTCATGACTGGAGAGCTGAAATCGTCGCTTGTGACAATTCCGGCGATCCCCGGGGGAGTGTTTACAGGTATATTGAATGTATTGGGTGAGACGCCACCGTTAAATACGGGCCAATCATTTTCCCATGTCACCGGCATCAGCCATGGGCAGCGGCCAACCGAACCGTTATCCTGGAAAAGATATCCCCACCATGAGCCATCTTCAGTCTGGATGACACTTCCTTGTGCCACGCCTTTGCTGCTATGTGCAACCTTTCCTTCATAGGTGCCGTCAATCGTACGGCTGCGATATACCAGAACGGTGCGTCCGTCGTAACCGGAACTTGGCCAGCATATCAGAAAGACATAGTACCAACCGTTAATTTTTTCGATATGTGCCCCTTCAGCATTGACGATATAGCTTCCGACCATGTACTGTGCATTTGGAATGAGAATCTTGTTAATCCCTCCAGTTCTTTGTGCAGTCATATCTGAATTGAGCTCCACGATACGGATGTCGCCGCCTCCGTAAATGATGTAGTTACGCCCATCACTGTCCAGAAATAGAGACGGATCATGATATGCTGGAGAAAACTGAACCTCTTTCCAGGGGCCGTTCTCCACATCTGTAGTAGAATACAGGTGGGTTCTGCCTGAAGTATAGGAGAATGTCATTACATAGAATACTCCTTCTTTATATCTGATACTGCTGGCCCAGGATCCTCTGCTGTAGGCGTTCTTACCATTATTAAGATTCATTTCATCATTATTAACGAGGGTCGAGTAGGCGTATCCGACAGTACGCCAATTGACAAGATCTGTAGATTTCATGATTGGTACGCCGGGGGCCATATGCATGGTCGTGTGACTCATATAGTAGTCCGTGCCGACACGGATAATTGAAGGATCGGGAATATCGGCCCATAAAACGGGATTCTGGACGGTTTCTGCAAACGACATCATTATACTTATCAGGATAGAAGATATAAAAGCAGGTCGAAAAGAATTTAGATTCATCATGAACACCTTATGTTTTCTTTTAGATAATTATCTGGTCCTTGGCAGGTCATTAAAAAAAATTACCTACCTGTTAAAACAAATCCTGTTTTTAGAACAGAGTTCCCGCTGCAGATTTTAACAATATAGTAGCCCTCTGGTATACCTTTACTATTAAAGCTTATCTTCGGGACAGATTCGGCACTCGTTTTGAAGCGGGCTTTTCTTACCACATTACCTTTGAGATCATAAATATCTACAGTTGCATTACTGTACGTGTCAGTATTAAAGGTAATATCCACCAGTGGTCCGTTTTTGCGAAATTGTATAAGATTTACTTTCCCGTTCTGATAAGGCGTAAAAACATCTACTGGTGAGATTTCATAGAGCGATACATTGTCGATGTAAACCGATGGTGTGGCCGTTCCTGCACTGAATTCAACTCTGGAATTTTCATAAGTGGGCTCCTCCATAGTGAAATCAAGAGTAAATGATTGTTTCGATCTCGTAAGGTTAACAACAATTTCTCCGTCAATCACATGTGATAAAAAAGTCGTCCATGGTTCTTCCGGCATGCCCACATTTATGTTCAATAAGCGGCTACCTGATGCGTAGGCATCATACACCAAACGATATGTTTTACCCTTTTCAAGAAGTATTCCCGGCTGAACCACCTGGATATCGTAGTGATTGTTTCCTACAGTTGTAACCGTAAGCTGGTATTCTTCATCCACGACACTCCCTGTACCGTTGCCACTCCAGTTATTGAAAGTCCATGAATCTGTTCCCGATGAAAAACTGCCGTTACTGATAAGATCATGCTTACCGTCTTTTGTGGTAAAGTTGGCTGTAATTGTTTTCATGGTATTCATGGTGACTGTTAACGGATTCTGATTTCCGGTTGCATCACCACTCCAGCTGTGAAAAACCCAACCCTCAAAAGGGATAGCCCTGAGTGTTACGTGTGCATCTTTTTCATAACTTTCTTCCTCAGGGTTTCTGCTCACTGTCCCTTGTCCTTGTGTGCTGATTTTCAGGCGATAACTTGATCCAATCAGAGACTGGGTCTTCAAGTAAGCCCAGGCCTCTTCGCTTCCATTAACATCGAACGGTTTATCTTTGAACCTGGGGTCATCGTTCGCGTTTGCCTTTCCTGGAGTAGCCCAGTCGTGGATCATTCCGGTGACTGAGATCAGAGTGATCTCGCTTTGCATGCCATTTTTGGTACATGGTCCCCAGTACTCTCTGAACGACTGGGAATTAAGATTCGAGGTTGGATAAGGCTCAGTTCTCTGTGCTTCTCCCGGGCAACCGTATTCATTTATTTTTGTCCTTAGGAAAGCGTGTAGATTGCTATACTTGACAAAGTCATCAGCTGTACCATGTATATGGAATATGGGAACAGGGCGGCTCTGGGAGCACCCGGATTGCCCTCCCAGGGGGTATCCACAACCAGGGGCAATCGCTGCGATTTTTTCCGGAACCTTACAGGCCAAATAATAACTCATCATTCCACCCATTGAAAAACCGGAAGCGTAGACTCTGTTACGATCGATATTGAATCGCACAGCCATCGAATCGATAAGTGCCAGAATAAAATCAATGTCTTTATTACTTCCAAGATCCCACCGCAAATCGCTGCCTGGAGCGGCTTCCGGATGTGTCACGATGAATTTTTCCCTTTCTGCGATAGGTTCAAACTTCATCATCTCCTTATTCCAGCTTGCTGGGATACCCATCCCGTGCATGGAAATGAGCAATGGTGGATCATGTATTCCTGATGGTACATAAATGATTGCAGTGCGTGTAAGATTACCGACACGGAATGTCCATGTCCCAGTAACTTGCTGAGCGATAATGCTTAACGGAAAAAGAAACATGAATACCCAGAACCTGAATGATTGGCGCATTGCGTCCCCCTCGAATTGTTTTTACTTAACTTTATCGACTCTATTCAGGGAATCCAGTTTCCTTATACCTTTGCTGGTACCCATGCATTCACAAAGATCAGATAATCAGATCTGGTATATCCTTAATATAGCAACACGTGAATTGTAAGGTGCAGATTTGCGGTGGATAGCAGAAAAAGTGTTCCGGAAACCGGAACACATCAAAAAAGCAATTATGGTCAAATTTTTGCAGAGCTTCTCATCTGTTTTTCATCGCATTATCATGAATAATCGTTAACACTATTTCTTGTGCCAGATTACCTTGCCGCTTATTTTCTGATCCCTTTGCTCAATTTGCATAATCATCAATCCATGATAGCCCGGAGGTATATCGAATGTCGTAGCTCCGGCATCAGCGCGTACTGACCGAGACATGATCGTCTTTCCCTGCAAGTCCCTGAATATTATTTTTACCGGTCCGGATTGTGATGCTGCAAATTCGACCCTAATTTTACCATTTATAGCAAACCAGCGGAACAGATCAGATTTTCTGACTGAAGTACGATTGTTAAGGGATGTTGAATAGGGATACTTTTGAGTCGCAGTTTCCCATTCCCTATCTGAAGCAACCTCGTTTGTAGCAATCATTTTAACTGATTCTACATTGCCGCTGCCTTCCTCGGGAACTGTAAGATTAAAATTATACACAGTATCAGGGACAGCATCGTTTGATTTGAATACAATCCAGTCCACGTAAATTGTCCCACGATACCCTTTGGAATATACCTGAATCGCGAAGAAATCGATTTGAGTGGGGTCAGCAGGAACTAACGCATCTTTGTTGGTTGTATCGGTACTTACCGGGATACTGTAATTATTCCATTCATTCATGGTCAATGTACCAAAAGGCGCCTGCCTCCATGTCCAGTTATCTGACATGGTTACCAGATGCATATTCATGTAGCCATTCATTGCTGTACCGGCTGAGTCATTACTAATCTCACCATTTACATAAGCACGTACGATAATGGAATCGTATGCTGTGATAGAATGTTTTACGATAGGTAAGCTGACTTGTCCTGAAAGAGAATCTTTGGATGAATAGAGAATTTTCATTGAATTTTCACCATCGGCAACTTGTACCAGTGATGTGTCACCCTGCAGTTTTGGCATTCCCCATCCGTGCCGCATTGCGTTAAGCAGGCCCAGATCATAAATTGCGCCTGTCCTGCGGTCGAAAATCGTCATTGTCCCATCACCCTTGCCTCCGGCATCCCAGGCAACAGGAATGATCCCATGACGTTTTGATGACGAGCAAACATATTCATAGAAATAGCGACGGGAAAGTATGTGCCGTGTGAGTGAATCACCTGTTAACGTGAGTCGTTTCATTGCACCGAATTCACCCAGAAGTACAGGTATATTTAAATCAGTAAACTGAACTTTCATCAGATTAAACACAGAATCCGTATAGGATTCCTCACCCCAGGAAGAATTGCGGTCAGTATCGGTAGTCGATTTGTAGTACTGTCCCCAGTAGTAAAAAACCTTTCCCCAGGTCTCGTCTTTGCTCATGAGGCAAAACTGGTAAGGGTAATAATGGACTTCTACCATGAGACGATCGGCAATTATGTCGTTTGGTAATGAAGTCATCAGTTTATAGGTGTCCTCAAGCGCGGTGTTTGGCCCCTGGATGACAAGTGTACGGGATGCGTTATTGCCGCCTGTAGCCCGGACACTGTCGATGAAGGTCTGGAGGAAGGACTTCAGTACCTCCATCGATGCGGCTCCGTTTTTGACATTGGGCTCGTTTGTACCTGCAAAGATAAGATGCCGACCATAATCGCGAAAAGTCGTAGCGATCTGACGCCAGTATGCCCCTTGTTTTGCCTGGATCCTCTGACGCAATGCTGTATTGGTTACGCACGAATCGATATTGTTCTCCAGCCAGCCGCCATCCCAGTGGATGTTTAAAACTACAAAAAGGCTGTCGTTAATACAATAATCAACAACTTGCTTGACCTGAGCCATCCAGGCCGGGTTAATTTCCAGCGTGGTCTGATCGGCATTACCATCCCATGCACATGGAATTCTGACAGTACTGAATCCAGCCGCTTTGACAGAGTCGATCAATTGTTGAGTCGGCACCGGGTTGCCCCACGATGTTGGCCCTCCGATTGCCTCCATAGTATTACCTATATTCCACGCTATACCCATCTCAGAAGCGATCGATTTAGCCGTGGGCAGAGTTTGGGAATTAGCTGAGCTTACTATGAAGAACAGAAATGGGCAGACTAATGCGGCCATATCCTTGATTCTAAATGTACTCAAAATACTGGCACCTTTCATGTTATCTCAACAAATCATCTTTCTTGAATTATTCTGCTAGCAAGACCTTTAACGAGTAAAGAATGTTGCTTCCGTTACCGATTCTGATAACGTAAAAGCCTTGAGGAAGTTTTGATAAATCATAACTTTCTGACATGCCATTTCCTGACGTTCTCCTGAGAGCAATCGTTTTGACTATTTCTCCTTTCATGCTGAAAACGGAAATAGAAAACTGACCAGATAAAGGTATCGGAGAGTCTATACTTAAAACTGATTTGTTACACCTTACATTTAGTGCAGATGATAACCTTGACTGCGTTCTGTGAAAGGATGTTTCAGTCGGATCAAAGACTTTAAATGATACATTGTCGATAAAAACTGACGGAGTGCCGGTCCCGACATTGAACCCCAGGCGTCCATTGACATCGGTTGGTGATTCCATGGTAAAAATGAAGGAATATGTCTGTTTTGAAGTTGTGAGGTCAAATTTTTTAAGTTGTGGCAAATAACTTGTCCATGGATTATCAGCCATTTCAACATTTACTTCAATCTCTCTCGATGAGGAAGCATAGGCGTTGAATGTGACCTCATAGACTACGCCGTTCTCCAGAAAAAGTCCGGGCTGGACAAGCTGAATATCGTAATTATTGGTAGCAATACTCGATATTGAAACAGTGTATTCACCGTTAACAATAGTACCAGTTGCACTGCCACTCCAGACATTTAGAGTCCAGTTCTCTGTTCCTGAACCGAAATCACCGTTTAGTACAAAATTGCCTTTTTCATCAGGACTGCGGGTAAAAAGTGCCGATATCGCTTTATCTGAATTCATGACAATGGTGAAGGGATTAGATGGTTCGCTGATTCCCTCATAACTCCAGTCTTTGAATTCCCACCCGGGAGAAGGTACTGCCGTAAGAGTAACCTGAGTGTTTTCCTCATAAGTAGAGCTGTTCGGGGTACGGGTTACAGTGCCGTCGCCTCTTGTGTTTACTGTTAAACGGTTACCAGAACTTCCGTCAATAGAGTATTCTTTTACAAAAGCCCAGATTTCCTCACTTTCATTGACATGAGAACCAGTGTTCGCGGTAGTATACCAGTGGTCCATGCCGTCGATCGTGATCAATTTAATCTCAGATATCATCCCATTTGCCTCACAGGGTACCCAGTGTTCAAGAGAGGTCTTTGAACCGGTTCTGGATGATGGATACGGTTTTGTTATCACCGGTGTTCCAGGGCATCCGTATGCACTAACCTTACTCTCAAGAAATGGATGGAGCCCGGAATAGCCGACGACACCATCTGAGCTGCCATGAATGTGGATTATCGGTACAGGACGCGCGTTATTGCATGATGGGATACCCCGTAAGGGATACCCGGAAGTCGGTCCAATAGCAGCAATCTTTTCAGGTATTTGACACGCAAGGTGGTAACTCATCATGCCACCCATCGACCATCCGGTGGGATAAACCCTGCTGCGATCAACATCGTACCGTTTGACCATAGTGTCTATAATTGCTTCGATAAAGGTAATATCTCTGGTGCCGCTGATATCCCATGCACCACTGACACCATTAGGATACACAACCACGAACTTTTCGCGTTCAGCAATCGCATCAAACTTAGTATCGTTCTGGTACCCTTTGTGCCAGCCATTCATTCCATGCATCGCGATAACGAGTGCTGGCTTGTTCAGCCCCGAAGGTGCCGTGACTACAATATCCCGCACAATGCCCCCGGAATTAATCTTCCAGTCTTGCGAGGAAAAAACCGTGTAGTGAAAAGTAAATAAGAGTATCATCAAACAAACGGCACGCATCGATCCCCTTGAAGATTGTCCAATCATGTAAGAATTCCTTTCGCCTTGGAATGAACGGGGGTTTAGAATCAGAATAACTTAAAACGAGTACACAATTCAAAAGGTATGTTTATTCATCTCGGAAAAAACACTTCAGAGGTATTAATTGTTGATCCTCCGGCATTAATTTTAATAATGTAAAAACCTCTCGAAATGTTTAATAATTTAAAGCTGCTTGCGCTTACCTCATCAGCCCTGATATGAATCTTTTCAGCTTTTACCATTTTTCCTCTTAAATCATACATCTTAAAAAGTGCTACACCACTTTGGTTTGGTATAAAGCGTATCTGTAAGGTTTCATTGTTGCAGGTTACCTTTACGGGAGATCGTGCTGGTTGCTGCACTTTTCTAAGAGATGCGGTCGGATCAATAATTTTTACCGACACATTGTCGATAAAAACCTGAGGACGTTCGGTTCCGACATTGAACCCCAGACGCCCATTAACATCTGTTGGCTCCATCATAATGAATGTGAACGAGAACGGTTTTATAACGTTTGTAAGGTTGAATTCCTGAAGTTCAGACAGATAACTTGTCCAGGGGTCATCTGCCATTTCCACATTGACTTCAAGAGTTCTCTCAGTGGATGCATAGGCGTTAAAAGTGACCTCATAGGCAGTTCCGTTCTCCAGAAAAAGGCCGGGCTGAACAAGCTGAATATCATAATTATTGGTAGCAATGTTTGTGATTGAAACAGTGTATTCTCCATCAATCACATCTCCAGTAGCGCTACCACCCCAGACATTCAGAGTCCAGTTTTCCTTTCCTGAACTGAAATCACCATTATGCACCAGGTTGCCATCAACTGTTGCGCGTCGAAAGAGTGCTGTAAGAGCTTTATCTGCATCCATGATAATGGACATAGGATTAGAATCGTCGCTTATGTCCTCACCAATCCACTTACTGAATTCCCATCCCTCATGAGGTACAGCAGTCAATGTTACCGATGCGCCTTGTGGAAAGCTGGAACCAGTGGGGGAACGGTTGACGGTTCCCAGTCCTGATGTGTTGACAGATAAGCGATGACCGGATGAACCGCCAAAGATATACCAGTTGAGGCGGAACGGTTCACCTGATCCTTTGAAAACAAGGAATAAATCATGTACACCACTGCAATCGCTGATATCACACTGAAATGTTTGCCATGTGTTCCATCCGCCGGTTCCGGTAATGGTACAGGTCCCCACAAGTGATCCGGTCTGACTGCCGAGGCGTAGTTCAATCGAACCACCTGAAGACCCACTGGCTGCCCGCACCTCAAAAGTATTGGCCCCCTCACCAAAATCGACGCTCTTTACTTTGATGTAATCTCCATTGGATATGGAAGTAACCATCATCCCCCCTTCGCCGCAGGGCTCTGTTTCTATACCGGATTCCCAGCAGATAGTTTCGGCCTGAATGGTATCGTAAGGATCGAGATTGGCGGCCGGAGGAGGACCGTTTTTTGTCATGTTTATTGTTGGGAACGTGCCGTCGGGATTGTATGTGAATTGCTCTACGCACACGGAACGTTTGAAGCCTCCGCCTCCGGGTAAAGCTGCATTGTGGTAGAAAAAGTAGGAGTTTCCTTTGAAATCAACTACTCCCGCATGGTTTGTGAAACTTCCCCCCTGGGTGGGCATGATAACGCCCCTGTATCTCCAGGGGCCAGTGGGGCTGTTGCTGGTAGAATAAGCGATGTGTTCTGATATAGGGCCGCCTGCAAAAACCATGTAGTAAATATTATCGCGTTTATAAAGCCATGGCCCTTCCTCATATGATGTCGGCCTGTCGGTATTGGAACGTCTTCCGAAACTTTCAACCGTAAGATTTATCTGTTCGACTCGACCTGAATACGAGATCATGTCCTCATTAAGTTTTACATAGTAAAGGTTAGGGTTTCCCCAGTAAAGATAGGCCTGGCCATCATTGTCTATAAAAACTGTCGGATCGATATCACCACCGCTATGATTGATGAATGCCCTCCCCAGGGGATCGGTAAAGGGGCCAGTCGGACTTTCTGAGACCAGTACTCCGATTCCCTTCATATGCAGAGGGCAATACATATAGAACTTTCCGTTGCGGTAAATACATTGGGGGGCCCAGGCTCCATTATC
>OBJA01001488.1_pt1 | contig 15899 bp, 5 predicted proteins | sample 1519751 | NCBI WGS metagenome assembly OBJA01 (sample SAMEA3881238, study PRJEB22517) | soil metagenome | biome: lake sediment; feature: soda lake sediment; material: sediment, water from around vicinity | place: India | collected 2013-12-23 | depth 3 m | reverse complement strand
GTTCCATATAATCTGTTTTTCCGGTCGAACCTGAAATGGGCGGCACTGAACAAGGTTAATCTTCAGTGTGCCATCCTCCATGAAATTGCCGGTAAATTCAATATCCACCGGGTGTTCGTAGGCTTTTGCCAGTGTTCTGAGCATTGCCTGCATATCATCGACAAAGGTGCTTTCAGAGAGAAGGTTTTCAAATGTGAGAATCCAGGGAATCGTTTTATCATACATATATTCTCGTGCCTGGCGCTCCAGCTCCTCATCGGGTGATGCAAACATTTCAAGCGGCATATCACTACTGGTGTTAGTGGTGACATCCGAAAAATCACGGGTCACAAGCCGGTTTTCCTGAAGATCGAGCAGATCGACTCGTCGCTGCGTGTATTTACGAACTTCATCAGCGGAAGCTTCCGGCCTGCGGTGTGGGGCACTGAGTGAAACGATTCTGGTATAATCATCTTCACTTCTATCAACTGCCCGGGTACCCAGACCAAAAACCAGACGTAAAACTCCTGCATGGGGGTCGATCTCATGATGCCAGACAAAGGGGTTAAAAGAGAACCCGACTCCGGAGATCTGTGGAAAGAAAAAAGTATCGTAAAATGAACCGGATACCCGCTGTACCAGAAGTGCCATCTGTTCGTCCCGATCGAGTAATCCCCAGTGAGCACGATAGGTGAGGGCATCTTTACTCATTGTACTTGCGTACACCTTCCGCACGGCATCAATAAAATGTTCGAGTCGTTGTTGCGGCGTTCCCTGATTCACACAGAATACACTTTCGTATTTACCGCTGAATGCATTTCCGTAGGCATCCTCCAGAAGGCTTGATGAACGGACGATAATAGGCGATTGGCCGAAATAATTAAGCATTTCCATAAACTGCGCCCGGATATCCTCAGGGAAAGTTCCGGTAAGGAGCCGTTGCCGTGCTTCCTGAGCACTATCAAAGGTGGAATCTGAATGTTTGAGCTTCCGTCTGGCCCACCAGCAGTTATTCTCGATAAGATAGGTGTAGTACACATCACTGCCTACGTAAAAGGAATCATGTGCGCCGAGCCGCTCCTGCCAGCGGGGATCGCTTTTTTTTAGAATCGCCCGTGCCACGAGCATACCGACTGATTTACCTCCAATAAGACCTGTGCCAATCATGCGTTTTCCGATCTCAACCAGATCAGCGAGTGCAAAGTATGATTGGGCAAGGCTCATTAATTGAGGCTCGCGGGTGATTGCCATGCGCAACAGTCTTTTAACCAGACCCTCATCGTTCGCCATTTCATCTGATTCAATGAGCTCCTGGGCTTTTGAGAAACTGTGGGTCCAGATATCGAACCGGTGGACATTGAAATCAAGCCAGGGCTGCGGTGCAGATGCCAGGACTTCGGAAATTGTGGCGCTTCTTTTCACCGGTAAAAAAGCATCATTATCCCATGCGTGAAGCATGTACATTGTTTCAGAATAACGTTTATAAACTTTCAGTGGATGAACATAGAGACGGTGCTTGTTGCGGTATACATCGATTATTACCTGAGCGGTTGCATGGATAGCATCGATTGCATGTGATGTATGATGATTTTTAAGCAGGGCAAAATAGGTGGCGGTTTCAAAATCATAGAGATAGGGGCAGGTGAGCATGAAAAAATTGCCAAGCATCCGATCGCTGTACCAGTCTACCGCCAGTTCGCTGAGAGAATCAAACACATAACAGGCCCCTATTCCAAATCGCTCAATTTTATCGAATATCTCGTCGATAAAGTTTTCAAAACCATCTTCAGGGTGGAGATGGAAAACTTCAGCTCTGACATCATCAGGGAGAAGTTGCTGATGGGCGGCAAACCGGAAATAAACGAGCGTGCGTCCTTCGGTGTAGGCGTTTCGGCAGAATGGATGAACAAAAGGAATGTAATCTTCGACAGATTCCACCTGCCAGACGATATTGTCTCCAGGTCGAACACCCTGGAGAACCTGGTCGAGACCGGAAAGTCCGGTGCTCAGAAGTGTGTAGACTTTATCCATACAGGACAGACGTCCTTTCAATGATTCTACAGAATATGAACCGAGAAATTAACTTCATGCAGCTTGCCAGAACAAGAAATCCGGTTCAGATTTTGTAGATTATGTTTTAACAATTAATAGGCTCCTTTGACCGCTGGGATTTGTGCAACTATCATGCCAGAGTACTATTTTCCTCCCTATCCAGTGTTAATGCGATTAAATTGATACTCTGTTGTTGATCTGGCACCTCTTTACCAAAAAAGAATCGAAAGATGGAACAAAAATGTATCAGAGAGTTATTATGTAAAGATATCTCGCTTTCTGGAATAAAAATTGTTGGTACTAGTTCCCTGGTGTAGTTTTTTCACCGCAGGAGGAATGCATGCAGACCTATGCATACGGGTTCCCACGACTTGGGAAAAAGCGCGAATATAAGAGGGTCATCGAGGCGTTCTGGAGAAACGAACTAACCGAACAGGAACTGCTGGCAAGTTTTGACCTCTTTCAGCGGCACATGATTGAATCGTACGAATCGTGCGTTTCAACTTTTCCGGTTGGAGAGATAACCTATTATGATAGTATGCTCGATACGGCAATCATGGTTGGACTCTACAAGTTTTCCGGTCTCGATGATTATTACGACATGTGCAGAGGTAAAGGCGCGCTGGAGTTGAGAAAATGGTTTAATACCAACTACCACTACCTGGTTCCGGATTTCTCTACTGCACGCCCCGCCTCTTTAGGTCTGCACTGGAATAAACCGCTGGATTATTTCCTAAGAATCGACAGAGGAATCCCATACACAATCGGGCCTTTTACGCTCCTTAAGCTTTCAAAGGGTACTTCGGGCAATTTCGCTGAATTCATGGAGGCCCTCGCAGAGATCTATTTTCAGATCGCCTCCAGTGTTCCCAGTCTCCATATCGATGAACCTGCACTGGTCTTACAGTTGACTCCCGGTGAGCGTAATTCAATAAAGCGCACATACCAGAGAATTACACAGAGTGGTTCAGAGGTTAACCTTTTTACTTATTACGACAGTGTCGATAATCTGGAAGAACTCTACGAGATACCATTCTTTTCTCTAGGGGTCGATTTTGTCCATGGAACCGGAAATCTTGAGACCATACTACGTTCAGGGTTTCCTGGTGCGATGCGTTTAATTGCCGGGGTAGTGGATGGAAGAAATATCTGGAAAACAGATATCCAAAAGGCTACTAGACTCATTGAGGCTCTGCGGCAGAAAGCAGATAAGCTAGTACTTTCCAATGCCGGACCACTGTTTCATCTACCAGTGTCAGTGAGTTACGAGTATGGTCTTGCCCCGGAGCTCAAAGAGGGGATTGCCTTTGCCGAAGAGCGGCTCACTGAGGTGCGGTTGCTTGCACAGTCGAGAGCTGAGCAGACCAGCGGATCAGCGAAATCGGGATCATTACTACCGGGTAACACCGTGGTACAGAAAAGAGTGGCTGATTTGAAGGAAGGCGACTTCGTGAGGGATGTTCCTTACAAGGTGCGAAGCAGAATCCAGCATCAAACACTTGGTTTGCCTCTGTTTCCCTCAACAACCATCGGAAGTTTTCCTCAGACCAAAGAGATCAGGGCAAAACGTGCTGCGTTTCGAAATGGCTCACTGCATAAAGAACAGTATAAACATTTCATAAAGGAAAAAATCGAGGAGGTCGTGAGATTTCAGGAAGACACGGGTCTTGATGTGCTGGTGCATGGAGAGTTTGAGCGAAGTGATATGGTAGAGTTCTTTGCCGAAAAGATGGAGGGGTTTACCTGCACCAGGGAGGGATGGGTTCTCTCGTATGGTACCAGGGCATACAGGCCTCCTATTCTGTTTGGCGATGTAAGTCGGAGGGATCCGATGACCCTTGAGGAGATCTGCTATGCCCAGAGCCTTACCAGAAAACCGATAAAGGGTATGCTTACCGGGCCGGTGACGATCCTTGCCTGGAGCTTTGTGAGGGAGGATATTGCCATTGAAAAAACCGCCTATCAGATCGCGTTGTGTCTCAATGATGAGATACAGGATTACCAGAACGCGGGGATAAGGATAATTCAGGTTGATGAGCCGGCTTTCAGGGAGGGGGCTCCTCTAAAGAAGCGTGATTGGGATTTCTATTATTCCTGGGCCACAAAAGCCTTCAATCTGGCGGTTAAGTCAGATCCTCAGACACAGATCCACACACACATGTGTTATTCAGATTTCGGTGATATTATTCAGCAGATCTCAGCGTTGGATTTCGATGTTATCTCTGTTGAGGCATCCCGTAGTGGGGGAGAGATAATTGATCAATTCAGAGAAATGAATTTCGGGAAACAGATCGGTCTGGGGGTATGGGATATTCACTCTCCTGTAGTACCGAAGGCTGAGCAGATGCAGAAAGTGGTCAGAAAAGCCCTGGAGGTACTGAATCCAGATCAGCTCTGGGTTAACCCGGACTGCGGTTTAAAAACAAGAGGCTGGGAGGAAACTAAAGCTGCACTCAGGAACATGGTTACAATTTCCCGCATAATGAGGTCTTCATCTCGTAATACAACTCCGGACTAAGGAAGCCTTTGGTCCAGGTATCCAATTTCAGAACAAAACTCTCATCATGCACCTTGCCCAGGCACAAATATGTATCTCGAAAAACCGAATAAGCACAATTTTGTACTGTTGCCTTAATTGTCAAATGAAACTTCAGGTTGTATCAGCATCTCCTTCCGGCCTCCTAAGGCTGCAATAAGAGATACCTGATTGGTTAGACTCCATAAAGCACTTTATGGCATAGCCATTGCATATTACAGGGGCAAACAATGGTGCAGGGAGAAGTATCATTCAAATTGCACCAGGGTGAAGGCTTGATGTAGTTTAACAGACCTGTTCACTGTAATGCAAAGGTGAGCAGGTTGGATATAGGATCCTTTTTCAGAAAGGTATGTATGAGTAGTCGTCATGAAGTTACCCAGCTGATTGAGCCAATCGATTTAGAGAAGGTGGATATCCCTCTCCAGGTTTCAACCTATTATGGGGAGAATACGTTTAGTGAATTGACTATGCAGCGGATGGTTTCAGGGAAAACATTCGAGGCATTCAAGCGCTGGCAGGATGAGGGGGTAGTGATATCGATGATGCAGGCCGATGAGATTGCTCATGCCATGAAAGAGTGGGCAATCTCCAAAGGTGCAACATCATATACGCACTGGTTTCAGCCGATGACTGGATTGACTGCCGAAAAACATGATTCATTCATCTCCCTGAGTGGCAGCTCCAATGTGGTCGAGAAGTTCACGGGAAGCAAGCTGATTCAGGGCGAACCCGATGCATCGTCGTTTCCCTCTGGTGGAATTCGTGCCACGTTTGAAGCACGCGGTTATACAGCCTGGGATCCTTCATCACCTGCTTTTATAACCGAAGTTGATAATGGAAAAACACTCTGTATTCCCACCATTTTCATCTCGTATACCGGAGAGGCGCTCGATAAGAAGCTGCCGCTTCTGCGGAGCGATGTTGCCATATCCAAAGCGACTGTGGAATTGCTGAAGCTGTTTGGTTATTCCGATGCCAGGTATGCTATTTCCACCTGCGGTCCGGAGCAGGAGTATTTTCTTATCGATGAAGCGTATTACCGGATGAGAGCGGATCTTTTATTGACTGGACGCACTCTGGTCGGGGCGCCCTCGCCAAAGGGACAGCAGCTTGAAGATCAGTATTTCGGTTCGATAAAGGAACGGGTGCTCAATTATATGCATGAAGTTGCCGTTGAGGCCTACAAACTGGGTATACCGGTGACTACAAAGCACAATGAGGTTGCTCCGCATCAGTATGAGTTCGCTCCGATTTTCGAACGATCAAATCTGGCTGCAGATCATAACCAGCTGCTCATGGACATCATGAAAAAGGTAGCACATCGTCATGGACTGGTATGCTTGCTTCATGAAAAACCCTTTGCTGGTGTAAACGGAAGCGGCAAGCATCTTAACTGGTCGTTCTCTGATGATAAGGGGAATAATCTGCTCAATCCGGGAGAGACTCCAGAGGAGAACCTGCTGTTTTTGACTGTCCTCAGTGCGGTAATTCATGCCGTTTACAATCATGCCGATTTACTGCGGGCATCTGTTGCCAGTGCAGGAAATGAACACCGGCTTGGTGCTAATGAGGCACCTCCGGCAATTGTGAGTATCTATCTTGGTGAACAACTGGCAAAGATTGTCAGCATGATCGAAAGTGGTAAAATAGAGAAAGGCAAAAAGCAGGATCTTATTGATCTTGGTGTAAAGTTGTTGCCGAGATTCATCAAGGACACCACCGACCGTAACCGGACTTCACCCTTTGCCTTTACCGGAACTAAGTTTGAATTCCGCGCACTTGGCAGCTCCATGAACATCTCCACTGCATTAACTGTTATCAATACGATAGTTGCTGATTCGCTTATGGTGGTTACCGAGAGAATCAAGGCGGAGACTGCTGGGGGGGCGGCAGATTTCACCAGTGCTGTTTTAAAGGTGCTCTCAGGCATGATCAAAGAGGCAAAATCCATTCTTTTTGAGGGGAATAACTACTCTGATGAGTGGGTTAAGGAAGCAGTAAAACGCGGTTTATCTAATGTTGCTTCTTCAGCTGAAGCTCTGAAAGCGTTTGTCACTCCCAAGGCGATCGATCTGTTCGAACGTCATGGTGTATTTTCGAAAGTCGAGCTGCAGGCTCGTTATACAATCTGGTTGGAAGCATACGAAAAGATGCTTGATATTGAGGCGCGGGCACTTACAGAAATGGTGAAAACACAGGTTCTCCCTGCAGCATGTGAATATCAGGCGGAAATCGCCGGTGGTTTGGATATCCTCAGGGATCTTGCTGAATCGGGTGCGGTGAAGTTTGTCGATGGGGTTGTAGATGATAGAAAAGAGATGCTGGCTGAACTTTCAGCAGACATTTTCTACATTCGTAAGAATCTCAAGGAAATGGAAACGATCCTTCATAATGCACATTCCATGGATCTTGAAGCGAAAGCTGCATACCTGTTCTCCGGACTCAAGCCTCATATGGATCATGTCCGACGGCATGTTGATGCACTTGAGCAGAGCATGCCCGATTCTTCATGGTTACTGCCAAAATACCGGGAGATGCTCTTTATTAGTTGAAATAAGAGTGGAATTCTGATTTGTACCAGGGACTGGCTCGTTTACGGGCCAATCCCTTTTTTTATGTGTGTCCGGCAGGAGGGCGCAGATACTATGTGTGGTGCAAGTCCATTACCCTGCATGGGGAATCATTAGCCGGATGACAAGGGTGTCTATCGCGAGGTGGAATCTATAATGGAAATAGTTTCATGTCCTCAATTTGTATGGTGCTTGTTATCTGAATTTATTTTATCTGACCATCAGACACCGAAGGGAAGGTGCATAAATACGTTAGCTATTCGAAATCTGGGTGTTTGGTAAGAATGATATTTTGATGAAGGTTGATTTTTTCACATGGAAAAAACGTGTCCGCATTTCCCTGTCTGTGGTGGCTGCTCTGAACTTGGCAACGATTATCAGATACAACTGCATATAAAGAAGAAGCGTTTGCAGCATCTCTTTGCGCCATGGAGTATTGCTGTACCTGATATAATCCCCAGCCCCAGTCCACACTATTACCGTCACAAAGTCCAGCTTCCCTTTGGCAGTTATGGAAAACAGAGTAAACTCTCTCTTGGGTGTTATGCTTCTGATTCGCATCGGGTAATTGATCAGAAGACTTGCCTTATTCAGGACAGAGATCTTACTGCGGTTGTACAGGGGGTACGGGCCTGGGCGCTACAGTGTAAATTAACGGCATACAATGAAAAAAGGGGAAACGGTTTTCTTCGTCATGTACTTTTGCGCAAAGGTTCCCAAACAGGGGAGATTCTTATCGGTCTGGTAACCAATGGGGAGCGGCCCGAGGGGACCCGATACCTGTCCCACTCGCTGCTCCGGCAGATTCAGGGGGAAATCAGTGCTCAATCTGCAGTGGTCGGTATTGTTCAGAATGTAAACATGCGCCAGACCAATGTCGTTTTAGGGCAGAAGGAATACGTGTGGTGGGGGAGGCCATTTCTCAAAGAACGTCTTGGCCAGTTTCTGTTCAAGGTTGGTGTATCCACCTTCTTTCAGGTCAATCCTTATCAGACTCCAAACCTCTACGATGAGGTTCTCAGGTGGGTTCCTGATGGTGCATCGGTGCTTGATCTCTATAGTGGAATGGGAAGTATCGCGTTGTGGATCTCACGGCGTGCTCAACTAGTGACAGGTATTGAGGAAAACAGAGCTTCGGTCAGTGCTGCGCGTACAGCTGCTTCATATAATAATGTCAAAAATGTATCCTTTATAGCAGCTGATACAAGCGATTTACTTCCTGATCTGACTGCCCGGGGGTACACTGTGGCAGTGGTCGATCCCCCACGAAAGGGACTGGAGGAGAAAACGATTGACGCGCTGCTGAAATCATCGTTACAGCGACTTATCTATGTTTCCTGTAATCCTGAATCTCTGGAATGCAATATGAGAGCTTTAAAAAAAGAGTTCCGAATGGTATCGCTAAAGGGATTCGATATGTTTCCTCATACCGATCATATCGAAAGTGTTGCGGTATTGGAACGGTAATCGTTATGGTGTGTCCGACTTTTCCCGAAAGAAAAGTCCGACGCGCCTCAATAATCAGCCGGACCAAACCATCGATATTCGTAAGATCAGCTTTACGCCTTACCGTTCTACAAACAACTGCTGAGTCAATTTACCCGATGATGATTGCATTTGCACCAGATACATGCCTTTTTTCAGAGGTGTGGAAAGTTTAATAGAAGATATACCACTTGTAATATAGGCGTTGACTGGCTGAGCTATTTTTCTGCCTACCATATCGACAATTCTGATACAGACATTACCCGCCCGGGGTATTGCCCAGGTGATTGTGTTTTTATCAGCAAATAATGAAAGTGTATGGGGGAGAATCCTTTTTGAGCCAGTTGCATTATACAGCTCGAAATTTGCCGTAATATTCATATTTTTTGTCATGGTTATTGTTTTGGATGTTTCTGTCCCGGTTGCATCTCCACTCCAGTAGAGGAAACGGTATCCGTTGGATGGCTGTGCACTGAGTGTCACTGTTGTGCCGCTGTCATACTGTGCCGCTGAGGTGGGTACCTGAACTGTTCCGCCGTTTGATGGTGTTGAAACGGTGGTGAGTGTGAATTTCGGTTTTGCAGGAGTATAGTTCCAGAAATCCGGCATGTTGCCTGAGAGAAGCAGCATGGTGATTACCTTCAGGCTTGAGTTATAGTATGTTTCCTTTCTACCAGCAAAGGTATTCATTCGAGTATTGGCGTTATCGAGCCATGCCTGATGTGATGCATCGACCATTCCTGCGCAACCAAGCGGTCCAACAAACGTTGTGTTATCCCATTCCCCTAATGGATCACCATTGAGTGTATACCCGTCAACTACCTGAGATGCAATGCCTCCGGTTTTGGTTTTGATCCATGATGCCATTTTCGTACAGATATCTTTGGCGTCGGTGCGTCCGTGCCAGACATAATCCCATGCAATGCGCCAGGGAGTCCTTGCTGCATCATACTTGTAGTGTCCCCGATCGCCTCCTGATGGTGATCCCCATTCAGAGCACCAGTCGGGTACTAATCCGGTATTGCTATTCCTCACTTGCTTTAGTAAATTGTATGAATTGGTAATCACCCGGTTCCAGTCCTGTGAACCGACATTCTTAAACGACTCCATTGCTGCGGTACTAAAATAGGAGGGATTTTTCTCATCATCCCATGCATCACCAGGTTTCAGGTATCCGTTTCCATTTACTTCATGCTGATAAATTTTCCCGACCAGTGCCCGTGCATCGTTGAGGTACTTATCATCGCCCCATTGTTTATATGCTTGAATCAAAGCCGCAGCAACATCGACCTCAGCATCAGTTGCAGCATTATGGTTGATTACATGGCTGAAACCGGAAATTTTCCAGTGCATCAACTGATTATCATTCAAAAAACTGTTGTAGTATTTCCATAACTTATCGAATTTGCCCTGGGTATTATTGGTTGCATTATCCATGTATACCATTATGAGCATGCCATATCCTATCCCTTCACTCACCGTATTATCTGGTTCATCGAATTTGATCCTGGCTTTGTCACCACTCTCCTGATAGAAACGAGCTATAAAATCATCATAAGCTTGCTGAACCTTTTCATGATTTATGGTAGTCGGTAATATTCCATATTTATAGGTGGCTTTTTGGGGGAAAGGGTATTTTGGTGCGGAATAAAGTGCATGGGATAGGGAGAGTATAAAAATTAAGATCGTGGTGTTGCGCGCAAAATGCATTATTAGTATCCTCCAGAGTCTTTGATGTGCACGGCAGTATAATGGATTTCCTGAATTAAGTTGGAAATACCAGTAGCGGTTACGAGTACAGATAACCCTTTTAGGTTAGTAACATCGTGTCCTCAAATAGTTCATATTGAGGCAATTTTGGGTAAGATTTATGCGTGGCTTAACGGGTGCTCGTACTCAGGGAAAATCTGCCGGTGATCTTTTAAATGGGATAAATAGCAACCAAAAACGAGCACGCGTTGACCTAAAGCTGCTTATTTTTCTGAAACAACTTCCTGGTGAGTTTTCCCGCTGTTGAATGCATCTGTATCAGATAGACACCTTTCGTCAGGCGAGATCTATTTCACCAATAATGGGTTTTCCAGTATTCACAAAGAGAACGCAATGTTTGGACCTGAAAGCATTCCGATTAGTGATATTTTCAAAGCAAATGATGACACCATGTTTGCATTTGGGAGGGATGCTGCCGGGAATATTTATCTATTCAGGTATTGATCTGTTCTTCCTTAAATGCATGTGTTGAACCATAGAATCCAGAGTAGATAAGGGTATATTGGGTATTTTAGCCTATCTTAGCGCAATTTGGCAGCTTGGATTATAGATCAGGAATTTTAATATCCCTATCAACGTTTAATACAAGCTTACCTGCTCCGTTCAAAATAATCTCAACCGTATCTTTAGGTGCAAGGTCTTTGTGCAAACCCATTTTTCTTTCTCCATTATCATCCCAAAACAGTGAAAAATCGGCAGCAAAGAATGCGCTTCCGGAAAAATCTCCGATGCCTGGGTCAGCAAAAAGGTATCTGTTAAAATTTCCCGGTTTTCCCCAGCTAAGTAGTGCACCGAGCTCTTCAGTTAGTGCTGGTGTTTCCGGAACTGTATCAATAGTATCTTTATTGAAAACAACATCGACCGCCTTAGTATCAACACTCGTACGGATTTTCAGGTAATTAAATCCGATATGGCCTTCATTTTTTACTTTTGTAGCATAACCAAGAAAATGCAATGTTCCAGGGATGGTCTGTTTATTGGAACTGCTTAAAAGTGATTTCTCTTTCACGATGAGGCCGCAGGGGGTTGCAGTCCAGGAATGGAGGTAACTTTTGTTCCGGACAAATTGGGTGTCATTTACCACTGTTATATATATGATAACTGAAACGCGTACAAAGTCTCTTTTACAATAAGTTTTTGGAAGCTCGATTTGTCCCCTGATCTTCTGAGGTAATGAGACCCCGTTGTTTGTAACCCATTTGGCCATCGGAAAGTATTCTCCTGTTTTACCATTATGGAAAAATACACCCGATACTCCTGCGCGCGCGTATGGCCCCTTTAGTGAGGGGGTCTCTTCTTCGATCGTTCTGGACTTGAGGAAAGAGCTGCATTGAAGCATGTTTTTATCAATACTATTTTTTCGATCGAGTTTGAAAAGTACGGTATGTCTACCAAGAGCAGGAATGAATACTTTGTTGCTTGACTTTGCAAAATTAAGGAGTAAACTACTTACTTTTGAATAATCTGCAAATGTTGGATTGAAAAACAGTGGCACACAACAATCACCAACTTTGATGGAAAATGCATACTGGTTAGGTGTATCGACTTTACCTTTCCAAATAGCCTGCGTAATGATACCCAGTACAGAATCAGAGCACTCCAATGGTCTGATGCCATACCTGATTTCACCGCCGAACATGTAGAAAGGAAAGAAAACTATACCTAATTTCCCTTTCAGATGTTCTTCTCCGGGTATTAAACCACCCTCCTGTACCTCAAGTGGAACCGGGATAAACTTATATTCTGGTCCACCGATATCCATAAATGTCTCAACGCGATTGAGCTTGATAGACATTGGAACGGCACGAAGATCTACACCGCCATCAAAAGCGATGATAATTCGAAGTTGAGTTTTGGTGGTAATGGCATCCGGATTGTTTGCAATCGACCAGATCGGTTTCCAACCTGTATTTATGGTCGTGGTGTCATTTTCAGGTTCCTGCCGGTAATATAACTGTGTATAGCGGATGAATTCCTGGGCACCGGTATAGTTTTGCGAAAAGATATGTGCCAGGGTGCGGCAGTCTGAACTGGACATTGTATGGATAGGAAAATGTTTGTGAAAATCAGCCTTCCAGTGGTTTGGTGGAGTGGCACCCTGCACTGTAGTTCCATAAAAACGATGTGATGTACCTGTCTGGGGAGATCCTGAAGTGCATGCATACGTATACGCATTTGCACTTTCTTCCCATTTCATATACGACCAGATGACATCAAGACCGATAGGCAGTGCACGTTGCGGCACAAGCCATCCATTTTTACATATAAATCTTTTGTAATATCCTTCGATATTGTATTCGGCAACTTTTCGATCAAACTCATTATAGTCAATGCCGTTACCGCTGACATTTTTATATATGCGACAACTGATTCGTTGAATCAGTGCCATAAAACCGCGAATCGCTTCAGCATAAATTCTTGACTGTATGTACATGTCCTGGGCTTTAGTGTCGGTATAGGATGCCAGAATTCGCGTATTAGTTAACAGTTCGTAGTTAGTTCTCATGTCAGTATTAAGTCGGTGAACAATTCTCATCTGTTTAAAAAACTGCGTGATACACGAGTTCGGAAACGTCTGTTCGAATTGATCTCGCGCCGTAGTCATGGCGAGCTGACATGCCTTCCCGGTTTCTATTATAAATCGCACGATAGTGATAGCCGGAGCCGCAGGTGTCAAGGAGCCGATACTGCACAGCAGGTTGAATGCTGACCAGAAGGCCTGTATCTGTGCCTGATCCAGGCCCTGAGCCATCTTATCTACGCCAATACGTGCTTTGATCACTGTTGCTGTTGTATCTCGCGAGCCAGCCTTTAGATTGAGAGATGTTGCGGCGTTTATGATTCTGCCGTACTTTTTCTGCTCTTCGGCTGCATTCTGAGATAATTCCCATACACTGGAGAATGCCTGAAAGGTGTCGTAGGCAGAGAATGCCAGGTCGATACCGGTAAGCGCTTTACCATAGAGACTCTGCTGTTTCTCCAGGATTTTGAGGTGAGGACCGTCTGTTTTCAGCAGAAAATCAAGTTTTGCAGATTCATTTTTACTGGAGAGTATTTTGAGGGCATATTTTTTTCCGACTACCTTGCTGCTTAGAATATGTTTTAATATGTCTTCACCATAGGTGTTGTATACTTTTGCTCCCAGAGCACAAAAGTAGGCCTTTTTGATTGTCGAAATTCCGGAAGAAGCCTCAATAATAGTGAAAAGTTGTTCGTTGATTTTCCAGGTTTTAAAAATGGTATCGATTTTCCCTTTTGCTTTTATATAACTGGTAGCCAGTTTATAGGCATTTCTTACTTCTGGGCATTCCTGACCAATGACATTCAGGGCATCATCGAGAAACTTCTTTTTGTCATATTCGATTCTGTCTTTCACAAAATCGTGTTTTTCTTTAATGACTTTTGCGACATCAAAGGTCTGCTTCAGTATGTTCGTGGCCTTTATAAACGGCTCCTTGTTGCCACTATTGTCGTATTTAACGAATGAGTTTAGCGCTGAGACAAGGTGTTCATATTCAGCCGGGTAATGCATGAGCATCACCTCTTCGAGTGTTATCGGGTAACCGTTGATTATATCCATTGGACCGATTGGCGTAGACATAGTGAAATCAGCTTTGAAACTGAGTGTATACTGATTTGTTTTCTGCTCGCTTGCCGGGTCGATATAGGAAGGGCTTTTCCCTATCCCAGTCAAGGTATATATCCCGGAAGGCAATTCCTCTGTCGGGCGGGAGATTACGGCGCACCGAAATCTAATTTGATCAGTTTCTTCTTCTGAACCGGGAAGGTTGAAGGGGAGTTCTTTGTATTTAATTATATCTTTATTTATGATACAGTATGTATTTGAAAGCAATATTTCTTTGATATCGTTTGGTAAAATGATTATTAAATGGCGGACGATGGGTATAGTTAAACCCAGGTACCGTTGCCCATCAGAGAAGTGGGAGTCCAATCCTTTAATTTCAGTTTCGCTTAGATTTTTCAGGAAATCTTTCGAGAGATCATTTTTTGTGAAAATAAACGTATCAAACAATGATTCTTCATCGGGTATAAGTTCGTTCTGAACCAGTTGTTTAAGTCTGTCTTTCCAGGTTCCATTCGCAGTCCCATCCTTGATTAAATAGATACTTGCCTCGACGGCCGGTTGCGGTAAAAGCTGAACAGACTTCCGGGTCTTCTCTATGCATCTAATGAACGTGGCTGCTTTTTCACCCTTCTCGTCGAGAATGCAAAAACGTCCATACTCATCCGTTTTGCAAAAAGAGTAGCTCTCAACGGATTGCGAGTAATCTTTGTTTTGCGAATCCTGTCCATTGACAGTCATGCTTTTAACAGAAATGTTTCGACAACACAGGGGGTGTACAGTACCAGGGACAATCTTCTGATCCTTTATTTCAGCGGCAATCAAGTAAAGAGGATAGTGGTCAAGTCTGTTTGCCATATCAATCCTCAATCAGGTGAAATGGGCTGCGAAACCCTACTGTGGGTAATTCTATACGTTTGTTATTCTGGGTGTCAAGCCTATGCATTTTTTCTCCGCAAACAGAGTAGAAATATCTCCCGTTCATTGAAAGATAGAAAAAACCTTGGCCACAGCCATCTTCTTGATCTAAAATTCTTACCGGGTCTAATGCTTTTCCTGGCGCAATGGGTGAGATAAAAGGTCTGTATATGTTTTTATATTTGTTGAACAGTTCAAAATATACGTAGTTCAAGTTCTTCGAAAAGATTGTATAACTCAAAGATGTCGTGTCATCATTGACTGGCCATTCGTATCTTTTCTTTGTTTTTACATCTTCAATGAAAATCATCTCTGGCGTTTTTCCTCCAACAAGGGTGCCTTCCGGATTAATGGTTGAAGCACCACCGGAACTGCTGGTTTTTATCGTATGCATGTATGTAACACCCCCAGTGGAAAAATCGTACGAGTACCAGCTACCGCCGGTTATGTAAAAAATCCTTTTTCTGTCCTTTGCGATCTGGATTGCCCCCATTCCCATCTCTGCCTGCACCAGTTGCTTTTCGGTGTTGTTTTTGTAATCAAAAAACCATATCCCCTCAGTTGAGTCGATGTTGGGCTTTCCTACATAGATTATTGCGTTCTTCTCCTTAAACCAGACAAGATCATCATCACTGAAACGACAGAAAAACCTCTTGGCCAGAATTGTTTCATTCCTGCCATCGGTATCGCGTAATAAAATTTCATATTCTGAATTGAGATCTTTATCATCGACTATGCCTGTTTCTCGTGCAACGATTATCTGTGCAACGTCATCGATTTTAACCGGCTTCGATCGTGGCTTTTCCGGTTCCTTTACCACTCCGATCTTTGAGAGCTCCTCTTCAAGAGTCATTCCTCTTTTTTTTTCACACCCGAAAAAAACCGTAAGCACGATGCTCAGAATCGTCACTGTTTTCAAGGTGTTGCTTACTCCATATCTGGGTTTGGAGAGAGATTGTTTCAATGGTAAGTTTACTCTTTTACGTAGTAGCATTCGATACTC
>OBJA01001487.1_pt1 | contig 15902 bp, 13 predicted proteins | sample 1519751 | NCBI WGS metagenome assembly OBJA01 (sample SAMEA3881238, study PRJEB22517) | soil metagenome | biome: lake sediment; feature: soda lake sediment; material: sediment, water from around vicinity | place: India | collected 2013-12-23 | depth 3 m | reverse complement strand
ATTTCTTTTCAGGAACCAGTGCAGGACCAGGACCTGAAACTGCCTTTGCAGAGATATCTTCATATAATCGGTAAACTGGAGGGCCAGTGGTTTAGTGATGGCAATCTGGTAACTGCGACTGATGAAAACGGGTACTTTGCCTTTAGAGAGCTACCATGCTCACCGGCAACGATTGCGGTCTATTCTTATGATTATCACCATACAATGTATGCCGAGTATCCGAAAAAATCGCAACGGAACCGGGTAACGTATCTTTTAACCGGTATTAATAGCAATGATGAAGACAAAGCCGATTCTTCTTTAGAAATATTGGTGTATGGTAAGCAGGAGAACCGGGAAAGCATCAATATAGAAAAAAAGCAGGAAACAATTGGCCTGACCCACTATCTGAGTAAAATCGTCAGCAGTCGTGCACCGATACGGCAGATTCCAGAGTCTGGATCAAATATGCTGGTGCGATCAGCTGGGCCGTTTGACAATAGATATGTAGTTGCAGGTGTACCGATGCTTGCGCCTTTTCACTTTGCCGGACACCCCTACGCAGATATCGACGGCGTTATGCTCTCGGCAGTAGAAACGGTGGATATTATTACCGACCGACTTTCAGGAAGATTTTTCGATGTAAATGGAGTGGTTATCAGGGCAGATCCCGGGATTTACCGTCCCGCAGAAAGACATCTTAAACCGCGTACTGAGCTTGCAATTGATTTCTGTACGATCGGACAGGATTTCCTGCTTTCTTTTCCGTGCAGGGAGGAAAATTTTATCCAGATCGCATTCACCCGCTCTGAAACATATACGATGAAAATGATGAATGTCATGAGAAATTCTATATACAATCCAGATTTTGGACATGGCTTCCCTCTAAATTTTGGAAATTTTACCGGAACAGCTGCCTTTTTCACAAAAGGACTTCGGATAGCACCGTTTTTCTGGGTTGCCTACGACAGATACAGAGATGATGGGCCTGTGGTTCCGTGGGGGATGGGTAGTATACGTCTGAGCGGAAAAGATGAGCAATCGATGCAAACTGTATTTGGCGGATCCCGACAGCAGTTTGTTCAATCAAAAGGATATGATACATATATTCACGAGACGTATACGACTATAAATAATGTCTATCTGGAAGCTGAGAAACAGAAACTGGTTCAGGGTTTTTTTGACATTGATGTCGACTGGTCAGTGGAGGGTATTGACTGGATAGGAGAACTGGTCAGAAAGCATCAAAAGTCAAGAAAAGAAAGTACAATGCTTGTCCGGTCCGGTCGTGAACTGGATCTTCAGGTTCATAGCCTGGTACAAAAACAGATTGGTTTGATACAGCTGGGACTTGATCTTCTGGGATCAGTTATTTTTTACGGGAAAGAGGTGGGAGGATCAGCAGATGCTGGATTATGGGCGAAATGGACAGGGGATCATCTCTTCTTCAGTTTGCATAGCGGACGGGTAAGTTCCCGTCCCGATATCAGGGGGCTTCCGGATCAATCCTATCGCTCGGAACATTTCAGTACGTACCTGACGTCAATGAATGCCGGATTATATTCCGGTAATCTTATAACAATGCGAGTGGAACCCTATCTGCGTATACAACCGCAGAGTCCGAGAATCGATCCGTATACCTGCATGTGGGATGCTGATAAGGCGACAAAACTGATTGCCTATGGTGCAGATTTTTCCGGAGAGAGTAATTTGCTGAAATGGTTAGAATTGACCTGGGCATTCAATGCCGCTCATGGATACCGGGACTCATCCGGAGTTGTGCTTCCGTATGAATGGGAGGTTCCCTGGACTGCACGAGGCGGAGCTCACATCAGATTAGGAAAGCATGCACATGTCTTTCTCAACGGTATCATCTCTAAAGGACTTCCCTATTTTGATCTGGGACATGGGGGATCTCTTTCACGTATACCGGTTCATTACCGACGTTTCGATTTGGGATTTGAGTATCGGACAGGTGAGATTAATCATCGCTTTCTTACCCGGTTTGATGTGTATTCCTATATTCAGAATGTCTTAGATGCAGTAAATGTACGTGATTATTACTGGGACAGTAATTTTGAGCAGCATCCGATTCTGCTGAAACCATGGTTTATTGAACTGGGAGCACGTTTCGGGTTTAGGTTGTGAATATTCTTTTCCATCAAAGACCCGACAAAATTGATTTTCCACGCGCCTGATAACATTCACGCTAACCGTCTCTGGCGGTGTGGCCCATCTTTTATATTGATCAGTTTGGTCATTGTTTTTAACCATGCAGGTAAAGCTCCGAACTCAAAATGGTTGCATACGTGTTCCGTCATTAGTATCGGATGTATAATATACTGGAGGAAATTGTATCAGCCGGATTATACTTTTGAACTGAAACGAGGTCAGATATGGGAAATTCAGGATCAAGCACTGTTACCTTTGGCAGAATACAGAAAGATGAGCTCCCGGAGTTGTTAGAGCTATACAGGCATCTTCATAGCGAAGACTGTAAACCAAAGGATGAAAGAAATTTTTCAGATGTCTGGAAAGAGATATGCAGTAATGAGATGATATTCTATTTTGGTGCATATTGCGAAAGGAAACTGGTAGGATCGTGTCATCTGGTAATTGTCCCTAATCTTAGCAGAGGATGCAGACCCTATGGAATGATAGAAAATGTGGTTACTCATGCTGATTATCGTTCCAGAGGAATCGCAAAAGGGGTTCTTCAGTGGGCGCTTCAAAAAGCATGGGAACGTGATTGTTACAAAGTGATGCTTATGACCGGATCGAAACAAGAGTGGGTTTTGCGGTTTTATGAAAAAGCGGGATTTAAAAGAAATGAGAAGACGGCATTTCTGGCGAAACCGAAGAATAGTGCGCAAAGTAGAGGGGATTTCTGACAAAATATATCAGCAGTATGGTCTCAGACAGAAACCAGACAAATTGATTATCTGAATTAAAAAAAATCCGATGAATTTTGGTTTAATCCGATGTATACTGTCGTAAGGGAAAAAAATACAGAGCATATGAGAACAACTTCCATTGCCGTTTCTGTCATTATCGCATCGCATCGTCCAAACCTGGTTACCGGGCTTCTTCAGAGCCTTTCTCAACAGAGTATCGGAGCAGAAGAGTATGAAGTGATCGTCGTATCGGATTATCAAAACAGTTCTCTGAATCTACAGTTTCCACTTGTTAATTTTTACTATCTGCCGGATAAGAGCATTAGCAGAAAGCGGAACGCAGGAGTAGCGGTATCGAAAGGGGATATTCTCGCTTTTATCGATGATGATTGTATTGCCGGATCAGACTGGATTTTATCTGGAATCAAATATCTCACTGAACATCCTCACACTGCAGCGGTGGAGGGGCAGACGATAATTGAACGATCAACTGAGCACACAGGAGCTTATCGCGAGTATCGTCGTTTGGAGAAACCAGGTTTCAGAACCAACAATGTTTTCTATAGAAAATCGGTATTTCTTGAAGTAGGAGGTTTTGATGAGCGATTCACGGTGCAACGGGAGGATATTGACCTGGCTTTTTCGGTGATGGAACGTGGTTATAAGATCGACTATGAACAGACTATTCGGGTCGAGCACCGTTTTCGTCACTGGGAAAACTGGGATTTGCTCAAAAACTGCCGTAATCGTTTCTTTGATCCTCTTCTATACAAAAAACATCCAGAAAACTATCGTGTTCATATAAAAACACCATGCCCACCATCACAAATTATCCTGCTTATAGTATATCTGTTATCGTTGTTGAATATTAATACAAGGAGCCATTTCAAATGGTTTTCTTTAGTTGCCACCGTTGCGATAACCGGGGTGAGTATCCGGCGGGTAGGAGGTAGATTTTCTTTTCATCAGCTTTTTACAACGATAGTTGAGGTTACGATATCACCGCTGGTTTTGTTAGGGGCACTGCTCTATGGTTCAATAAGATTTAGAAAATTGTTGCTCTGGTGAATATGAAAATCGCTTTTTTCAGTAAATATCTCCCTTCAGATAATCCTAATGGAGTTTCGGTTCAGGTACACCGTCTAGCTCAGGCGCTCATAAAGCGAGGGCATAGGGTTACCTGTTTTAGTTTCAGTTCACGGCCGCTTGATGCGTGTTATGATTGTGTTGAGCTGAAATGGAAAAGTGATTCGCGATTAGTTCGTAAATTTCTTCCGGCGTTTGCGTTTAGCAAGGTTGTAACAGAAAGTTATGATTGTATTCATTATCATGGTGATGATTATCTGTGCAGAGGTGATAATAGACGGATAAGGACTTTTTACGGTTCAGCATTTCAGGAAGCGATTCATGCCGGAACAGTGGAACGTTTTCTGTATCAATCACTTTTCTACCTCTTTGAGTTAGTATCGAGTTTAAAAAAAGGGGTATCGGTTTCCATATCGAGCAATACAGGAACAACGATCCCTTTTATAAAAGAGTGTATTCCCTGTGGTGTTCCCTTAGATCGTTACTGTCCTGATCCGGTGAAGAAGACTCCTTATCCATCGATACTTTTTATAGGCGATTTACATAGCCGAAAACGGGGAAGTCTGTTACTGAAACTGTTTGAAGAAGAGCTTCTTCTGCAACATCCCGATTGTACACTGACAGTTGTCGGGCCACAGCGATGTTCCGGAAAGCAGGTTATCTATGCAGGGGTTCTTCAGGAGGAAGAGCTGATAGCAGAGTATCAGAGATCATGGGTATATTGTTTACCAAGTTCGTATGAAGGATTTGGAGTTCCGGCTCTGGAGGCAATGGGATGTGGTACAGCTGTAGTGGGAACGAAAAATGCCGGAATCGCAGAGATTATCTCACATGATCGAAATGGTCTTATATGTGAAACAGGAGAGTTAGGTAAAACCCTTGCTGTTATTCTTTCAGATCATGCCCGTAGAGAGAGGATCTGTAAGGAGGGGCTGAGCACAGTACAGAGATTTGATATCAGAAGAGTTGCTGAGCTCTATGAAGCATTGTATGTGCATCAGGCGGCAACTATTATTTAATAAGCAGATTATTCTGAACCAATTTGATAAATGAAATATGTAATAACATCACATAATAATCTCGTTTTTTATCCAGGAAATATGCTGCAATGATTTTTGATCAGATAGTACTGAAAGGAAAAAGAATCATGCTGGTATTAGTACCTTCCAAAGCCCGGTATAGCCCTTAGTTTAAGACATTCAAAACCCTCTATTCTGATCGCTATCAGCAGTCTGGTTGTAGAGCTAACGGTAAAAGTAAAGAGTTACTGAGAGGGTAGGTCACGTGCTGAAGAGGTAATAAAAATCAGGTGCAGATATCTGATTTGGGGTGTACAATATAGTAGACTGATTTGTATTTAGGTTTGTATCAGTATCCAGATTCTTTCAGCGGTTTGGAGGTATCAGATATTGAAGAGGCTGTTAAGGACCTTGTTGAAGAGATGCTTGAGGATGCGCCTTTTGAAGATAGATTGAGGCAAAACGATTTTTTTTGAGCATTGGTGGGCGGGATGGTCACTAATAAAGAAACAGCAGGGAGAAGACCATGATAAAACTGATGTGTGTATGTATTATTTACGTGTCGGTTTCGATCTCATCAGCAGAAGAGCCTACTATGTATTTGTGTCTGGATAGCATGATGCAGAAATTCAATGAAGATGGGAAGTCGCCACAGAAACTGGTATATGGTTACATCAATGGGAAAAAAACTGAATGCATGAGCGAATATGAGTTCAGGGCTCGCTTATCGAAGGAGACCTTTGAGCAGAAACGCAGTGCAGAACCTGATAGTCAGCGACTTCTTGAAACCAAAGGTTTGCGGCGAAAGCTTCCGAAGACCGCCAGAAATGCTATTGATAAGGGGAATAAGAATCTGGCCGGAGCAGATTTTCGCGGGTGTGATCTTTCAGGGCTTGACCTGTCCGGAGCGAATCTGGAGGGAGCGAATCTGGAGTCAGCGGATCTTCGGGGAGCTAACCTGAATAAAGCGAATCTTCGCAATGCAAATCTCCGGTTTGCTTACCTGAAGAATGCAGATCTTCAACAGGCAGACCTTACCGATTCCGATCTCAAGGGAACGTATTTCCAGGGAGCGGATCTTACCAATACAACGGGCTTGAATCTGGAGAATATCAGGCATGTCACTAGTATATATCAGAGCGATCTTGATGCTGAGCTGCTGGAGGCGGTCAAAGAGTACTGTCCGAACCGATTGAAAGATCCGGGTTTTCAGTGGCAGACATCGTATGTACCGGAAATCGGAACGATATCGGACGAGGAGCGTGCGGACCGGAGGAAGTTTCGATAATACAGTATTGTTTCTGATTCTGCTATAAGCTACATTTATGTGCAATTTTGTATCGAAATCATTTCAGATACTAGCTTCGCTTACGTAGTCATATAATCCAGGACCAGCATGTTCTGGATAACCTTAAAAAACACATTTACGGCATAACATTTGCTTTTTTCTTCGCTCTCTTTTTTTCAGGAGGAAAAATGAAGATAACGGCTGCACAGATGGTACAAGGGATTGTAACTTCCATGAGAGAGGATCAGGCTAATGTTGAGGTGGTAATCCGTCTTCAGGCAGGTCAGGAGATAACTGCTGTTCTAACAAAATCATCGGTGAAAAACCTGGGCCTAACAATAGGGAAACCATTTTTCAGAAAGACTCAGCCTCTTACCAGGTGATTCGGTCTGTTTTCTGTTCTCCAGGTAAAGTGGCATTCCGGGTAAAAATTGGCATATATACTGCGGTGATTTTGAAGTATAAGAACCTGGAAGGAGGTAGTATGAACAGAAAATTGGATCAGGAAAATTACTTTTGCAATCTGAAACTGAAAAATAGCGAATTCTGTTCGATGTGGGGATGCAGCCGTTTCGATCAGGATTGCTCTTGCACCATGTGTTCAGTGATAAAGGATCTTTCCAAGATGGCAAAGGCATACCATATCGATATCTCTTCCTTAGAAATGCCAGTAATGAAAGCAGCCTGAAATGGCAACAGTCATTTGGATTCCAAATTTCAGGTTTGAGTGATAGTTTTTTTAATCTGTAATTTGGAATCTGCTTTCATCTCGATTCTCCACATGATAAACTCCGTTACCATTCCAGCTTTTACCAAGCCGAGTGGATACTATTACCTTTTGATTTCCAGAGACTTAAGAGCAACACTGGACTGTGTTTTGCACTCTCTCAATGTGGATTGTACAGGGATGGGGGTAGAGGGAATTTAAAAGGAGGTTAGGCATGCCGATTTACAGATCTTTCTGGCATGCGTTGAATCTGCTTTCGCTATTGTTACTAGTTCCAATTGCAGCACCGGCTCAGGGAATCAAGGGGAATTTTACTTTTTACGACAAACATGAATTAACCGAGTCAGGTATTAACCAGCAAGGTCGAGCGTGGCTAGTGCTCTCGTTAACCGCCAAATCATCACTGTTTTTACCACAGGTAATCCACTCTGTTAAAACTCTCACTAAAGATCAGAAACTGGGGCTCTCCTTTCTTCTTGCCGGCAGTACATTTTACACTACTTATCTTCTCACAGAAAATATCGATCTGGGTTACGGGCGGGTGGCGATGATAAATTATGGTGGTACGCTTGGGTATTTGTACCCACTGCAGTTAAAGCTTTTTCTTCACTACGGTACATCCATAGATGATGGGCAGCGCCGTATTGCAGATGATGGATCGATGTATTATGAAGGACCGAAGCTCTCTGATAAGATAGGGACCTATAGCACCTTTTTCACGTTTCCGTATGGGATGTATGCAGGATATATCTCGAAATCTGTGGGCAGTAACGATCTGGGCAATGCGCTTGTGGTGACTTACATGAGTCAGACACTTGGTGCACTGGGTTATGTTATACCTTTCTTTTTCTTTGACCCCAACGATTCTCAGGAGAAAGAGGACTATTTTGTAGCAGCATCACTTTTGACAATGGGTCTGATTCCGGCTGGCTATCTGCTAGGTGTATCGATGACCAGACACACGATTGTTGATCCCGGAAGAGGGGTCATGGTCTATGTTTCAGGGTTCCTTGGAACACTAACGGGCTATGCACTTCCGTTATTTTTTGATATGGGCAAGAGGTACTCACCTCAGGAATTGATGAAGCTGCAACTGGCCACTGCCACCATTGGTTATACTTTGGGAACATCTCTTTCGATGAAAATGTTCCAAAGAGAACCTTTTTCGATGCGGGGATCGGTTCTGATTGGTACTTCAACATTGGCGGGGCTGGTCACCGGAGTGGCCGTTCCACTTATAAAGCAATCTGACCATGAGCACCATTATGCAAAAGCCGCTCTTTCGGGGGCATGGGCAGGGTTTCTGATTGGACATCTCTTTTCGCAGGCTGTAGCGAAGTGCTCGTATAGTGGAATATGGGAAAGAAAAATTCCTGGTCAGGTGAATATCTCTTTGCCGGCGCTTATGAACATACCTCTGATTGCCGTATCAAGCAAAGTAGAGTTCACCAGGGAGTTTGAAGTTGGTCTGGCAGAAATAATCTGGAATTTTTAGCATTGATGAGCAATCAATGGTGTTATGAGGGGCTGCAGTTCCGGAAGATCAACCCTTTCGCTATAGGAGATAGGGGGGGGTGCACCTATGTACAAAAAAGGAAACGGCTTATTTTACCCAGCGTGAAATAGTGTACTTCGATTTAATAGTTTGACAGTGCAAACAACCGTGTTTTATCTTCCGTTTAAGAACTCAACAAGGTAACAATTCAAACACCAGAGAATGAAAATCTGGCGATAGATCTGGAAACATGGTTTATCATTCACCACCAGAAGGAACGGTTGTGAAAAAACGAAATGCAGCGGGCATTATCACAGCTCAGGGCTCAAGAAAAGCAAACGGGGTTGTTAATGCAGTTGTTATTCATCCACCAGATCTCTCTCTCTATCTGAAGCTGCAGAATATCCTGAACTATTTTGTCGAGTGCATGAATTCGCTCACAGCCTCTTTACACGATGTTCCTCATGCAGAGCATCTGTCCATCTGTATTGGCCATCTGGAAACAATTTACAACGAAAAACCTGAGCTACTAAACTCTGAGATTTGCCGTGTGCTTAAAGAGTTTCTCGAAGAAGCCCACAAATTTGAGAGCATTTTCAGGGTTTTTCTGAGTGTTGACTGTCAGCAAAACCACACTGATCAACCATCTGATATCCTCCTTATTGCTAAAGCCTCCCACCTTCAGTGGCTTGCAGTTTGTATTCTGGAAGAGTTGAAAAAAGAGTTGTTTCAGAATTAAAGATACTGATTCATGCCGGTTTCTGTAATTGATATAAAAGTCATTTCTGTGGGGAGAATAAAGGATGCATCACTGCGTGGTAAAATTGAAGACTATATTCACCGAACTACTCATGATGCGAAAATCGAGGTTGTTGAAATCAGGGATGCAGGTCCTGAGATGGAGAGTAGAAAACTGCAGGAGATATTACAGAAAGAACAAGGATATATAGTTGCACTGACCGAAGAGGGGCGACAATTCGATTCTGTACATTTTGCTCACCACCTCGAAAAAATCTCCAGAAGAATAATCTTTGTCATTGGTGGGCCATTTGGGCTGAGTCCTGAAGTGAAACGGCTTTCTCATGAACTCCTCTCTTTATCCAAAATGACTTTTCCTCATGAGATTGCCCGTATGCTTCTTATGGAACAGCTTTATCGGGCAGTGTCTATTATAAAAAACAGAGCATATCATAAGTAGAGCTTTGAGATCAGCACGTTGCTGGTGTGCTACAGTGGTTCAGTGTAATTCAGGGATATGGTAAAAGACAGCGTGCAGTGCTTTTTTTTGTACTGGATTATATCTGGCGGTTCAGTTTATTGCCATTTCCGATATCAGAACTACCTACTAAAAGAGGTAATCAGGCGTGTTAAGGATAAGTGGTTATGAAGATACGGAGAGTATTATGCAAGCACAGGAAAATGTCGATGCTGCAAATATCTGGGCAGATTAGAAAAGAGAGAAAGAAAAGCTCTGATGTGATTGAGATCACATCCAGGAATAAGAAAATTAAATATCTTATAAGGGTCGGGATTAAATCCTGACTCTCTCTTCTCGTACTCCTTGCTGCATGGCCCGACAGAAAATCTGTTGGGCTATTTAATTTCCGTAATGGTGCATTTCGGGTTGGCTAAAGTTTAAGTTCTTCCCATTTTATTTAAGATAGAGATTTTAAAAAAGCAGAGGACGTGAAGGGAGCTGAAGGTAAATGCTTCGCGTTTAGTAGAATCCCGGTTCCATTCAGTGGTGATTAATTTAATCTCCATCCTATAAACGCGAAGCGTTTATCCATTGCGCTCTGTTTTTTAATCTTTTTTATCTCTACGTTTGCCCTCTGCGTTAAATATTCCGACTCCGATATCATCCGGGATCTCTTATAATTCGCTTTATCCTTATATTATTCTTAGCCAATAATAGTTCCTTTTCCACTCTGCGCTCCCGATGAGTGCTCCCGAATGGTGGGATAAAGGCCACTAACTACAATAAGCGTGAAATTTCATGTATAGTGCTCAGAATGTCGTATTTTTCAGTATTGCAGGTTCAGAGATAATAGGAATTCTGGTTAAGTACTATCATGGCAAAAAGGTCGGTAAAAGCAATGCTTGATTTTCTCTCACCCGTATCTGTGATTCCGGGGATGGGTCCGAAGCGGGAGGAGGCGATGAGAGAATCGGGTCTGGAGACAATCGGGGATCTTCTCTACCATTTACCACTGAGATATATTGATCGATCTGAGGTTACTGAGCTTGCGTCTATCGAAAGGTATCTTCAGAATACCTGTACAGTCACCGGTATAATAGAGCGCGTCAGATTTGAGCGGGGGCGTCGGCCACGGTTCAGAGTTCAGATTCAGGATGGAAGTGGCAGTCTGGAGCTGCTTTGGTTTCAGGGGATTCAGTATGTTCGAACAAGATTTGTTCCAGGAGTAAAATTGCTGGTTACCGGAAAGGTGGGATTTTTTGGTCATTACCAGATGGTTCACCCGATGGTGGAAATACTACAGGAGGAAAAGGAGCTTATTGAGTATAAATTCATTCCACACTACTCTCTTACGTCTGCAATGCGCGATGCTGGTATTCAACAGAAATTTTTGCATAAGACAATAGGGTGGGTTTTAAAGAATCTGCAACATTACCCCCAGGTTCTTCCCGATAGACTGGAATCAAAGAGGAATTTTCCGCCGCTCTCCTTCTGCTTGAAAGAACTGCATCATCCATCGGACCTTTCCGGGCTCTCCAGGTATAAAGAACGCCTGAAATACGAGGAGCTTTATGTCATGGCTCTGACACTGCGTTGGAGCAAGCGGACATTTACGTTACCGGGTCGCAGCATGCATGCAGGAGAATTGAATAAAAGGTTCAGTAAACAACTACCGTTTACCCTTACTTCAGAGCAACAAAAAGCAATAACAGTTCTTTACAATGATGCAGCACAGACTAAAAGAATGCATCGTTTGTTGCAGGGTGATGTTGGGTCTGGAAAGACGCTGGTTGCATTTTTTGCCTGTCTTCCTGCATTGAACGAAACGCTGCAGGTTGCCTGGCTTGCTCCAACAGAAGTACTGGCCAATCAGACCTTTACAACCGTAGCATCGTGGCTTGCTCCTTTGGGCTATACAGCAGCTCTTTTAACCGGGAGTACATCTGTATCCAGTCGTAAGAGTATTCTAAACAGATTATCTTCCGGAGAAATACAGTTTCTTGTAGGGACTCATGCGCTGTTGCAGCCATCTGTGCAGTTTAAATCTCTTGGGATGACCATTATCGATGAGCAACATAAGTTTGGAGCCCGGCAACGGCTTGCGCTTCAGGAAAAAGATACCGCTTCAGATTTCCTGCTGATGTCGGCAACGCCGATACCACAGACACTTGCGATGACATTGTATGGGGATCTGGATCTGGTTACTCTGCTGCATGGTCCTCAGGGCAGAGAACCTGTGTCAACGCATATCGTTCCCGAAAGTAAAAGATCCGATATGGAACGTTTCATTGTGCAGCAAATAAACGCTACTGGCTGCCGCGTCTTTTATGTGGTGCCCCGGATTGAGCGTGAGGATGAGCATGAGGATTTGGGGATGAAGGATGTGGAATCTACATTTGCAGCTCTGACCGGAGGTGTATTCTCAACTGTTGCGGTAGGGTATGTGCATGGCAAAATGAGCAGCCCGGAAAAAGAATCAGTAATGAAACAATTTGTTCAGGGCGACATTCGTATACTGGTTGCTACTTCAGTCGTAGAAGTAGGTATCGATATTCCAGAAGCAACTATAATAGTAATAGAAAATGCCGAGCAATTCGGATTAGCCCAGCTTCATCAGTTACGGGGAAGAGTTGGCCGTGGGGGAGGAAAAGCGTACTGTTTTTTGTTGCCTGCTATCGAAGGAGATGAGCAATCGAAAGAGCGCCTCACTATGTTCTGTAGAAACCATGATGGTTTCAAGATAGCAGATATGGATCTTCGATACCGGGGGCCTGGTGAAATCAGTGGGTTTCGCCAGTCTGGCTGGGGTGATATGAAAATGGCAGATATTCTGGAGGATGCTGATCTTTTCAGGGAGATTCAGCATGAGCTGGAAAAGACCCTGTCATCATAAAATAAAATATGCAGAGAACAAACTATTTTATTCTCTTCTATACAATCAATTATATTATTTCCGGCGTTTTCAAAATGCTCGGTTTTTAATAGCCGCAATACTAACCTGTGCAGGCATAGAGTATGATCGCTTTAATTGTCGTGGTTTCTTTGTATCTTATCTGCTCAGCGATTCTCCTGGCGTATGGTGTTCAGTGTTATGTTCTGACATACCTGTTTTTACGCAAACGCAAATCCAAAATGGCATTCCATCAAGAAACAATGAAATTGTACTATAATGAGCACGATGAACGCAAGTATCCAAAAGTAGTTACTCAACTTCCAATGTATAATGAAAAATCGGTTGCCACCAGGGTCATTGAAGCGGTTGCTGCGATGGATTATCCACGATCACGGCATGAGATTCAGGTACTCGATGACAGTAATGATGAAACGGTAGCTTATGTAGATGATACCTGCAAGCGTCTTCGTGAACAGGGTGTAAATATTTCTGTAATTCGTCGGGATGATCGGACTGGTTTTAAGGCTGGTGCACTTCAGAACGGTCTCAATTACACCGATGCAGAATTTGTAGCAATCTTCGATGCTGATTTTGTCCCCGGACCGGAATTCCTCAAAAAAGCAATGTCATTTTTCTTTAATCGTCCGAAGCTTGGTCTTGTACAGGGCAGGTGGACGCATTTGAATAAAAAGGCATCATTGATTACCCGTGGCCAGGCAATGGGAATTGACGGGCATTTCATGATAGAGCAGGCTGCCAGGAGCTGGAATGGCCTATTTATGAATTTCAATGGTACAGCAGGAGTGTTTCGTAGGAAAGCAATAGAGACCAGTGGTGGTTGGCAGCACGACACTCTGACCGAAGATATGGATCTCTCATACAGAATGCAGCTGGCAGATTGGGAGACCGAATATGTGCCAGATCTTCAGGTTCCTGCAGAGATTCCCGAAGACATGAATGCATTTAAGAATCAGCAGTTCAGGTGGGCTAAGGGATCTATTCAGACCGCTATCAAGATTATTCCATTACTCCGGAAAAAGAAAGTCAAACCTTTCAAGCTGATGCAGGCAGTTTTACATCTTACCCATTACATGGTTCACCCACTGATGTTGCTTTTAGCTTTGCTTACGATGCCGGTACTCTATTATGTAAAAGTATATCTGCCCCCGTTCTGGTTTGCATGTGTGGTTGCCTGCATGATTCTGGCCACCAGTGGTCCATCAACGATGTACATGATATCTCAGTATTTCATTGGGAACAAAATTCGAAATCAGATTATGCTTATACCAGCGATGATGTTGATTGGAACAGGTTTGGCGGTCAATAACGGGAAAGCCGTACTGGAAGCGCTGCTGAAACTGAGCTCCCCATTTCATCGGACTCCCAAGAAGGGTTCACGGGGAAAGGGTACATATCGACCAATCAAAGATATCACCTGTGTAGTAGAGATTTTGCTGGGCATCTATTGTCTGACTAGTTTTCAGATGTTCCTTGGTTTTACCAACTTTCTGGTTAGCCCATTTCTTATGCTCTATGCTTCAGGGTTCCTTTTTGTCGGGATTCTCTCGATTATACACTTCAAACGTCCCGAGCTTATCGACCTGAAACTGAAAACACCTTCATTCAGTAAATCTTAACCGAGAATGTACAAGAGAATTTCATGTATACAAGCGATTCTCATCAGGGAATCGCGTTTTCCGGATTTGATCACCTCCACTCTGCACTAATCGACACATCCTCAGTTATTTATATCACAAAAGCCGGATACTTTTTGGATCTGGCACAAACCATTAAGCTTTATACCATCCCGGAAGTGATTGGTGAACTGGGAACACCTGAACCATCCATAGAAGTGCTTACCAGTTCGGAGGAATGTACAACCACCGATCAAAAACTGCTGCATTGTGCAATAAAAAAGAATAAACCGGTAATTTCCGAAGATAGCAGAATACTTAAAATGATGAAACTGCGGGGAATTACTTATTACAATGCTTTATCGATACTCATCTTTTTACACTACCGGGATATTCTGAGTATAGATGAGTTTATGGAAAAAAAACGAGCTCTGGAGAAAATTGCACGATACAGTCCATGGGTCTGGCGGTATGGAGAAGTATTACTGTCTGCAGTGCGAAATCGAAAGCAAAGGTATTGATTGTTCGGCACCGATGCAGATTGATTATACGAATCGGTATATGTTCGTGCTATGAGCCCGCACACTGTTTTCATGTATATTTCAGGCATGGTCAATTATGGAGATGATTGTGCGGTCAGGATAAGTGATATCCACAAGTCGTTTGGCAGAGTCGCAGTGCTCAAGGGAATCGACCTGTCGGTTAAACGGGGGACAACAGTTGCGCTTCTTGGGCCTAACGGGGCAGGTAAAACCACACTGGTGCGCATTTTGTGTACTCTGTTGCGACCGGACCGGGGGCAGGTGTGTATAGAGGGCTTCGATGTTGTTAAAAATGCCCGAAGAATTCGCTCACTCATAGGTCTTACCGGTCAGTATGCTGCGGTTGATGAGTATCTTACCGGCCGCGAGAATCTGAAAATGATTGGGCGGCTTTACCACCTTGGTGCTGATAATACCCTGCGGCGGACAGAAGAACTCCTTAGGCAGTTTGATCTGGTGGGGGCCGCAGACCGGTATGTGCGCACCTATTCGGGCGGAATGCGCAGGCGTCTTGATCTGGCGGCAAGTCTTATTGCTACCCCGCCACTCATCTTTCTTGATGAGCCCACAACTGCCCTTGACCCCCGCAGCCGTCTTGAAATGTGGCAGATTATCGAGGAGCTTGTTCTTCAGGGCACCACCGTATTCCTGACAACCCAACATCTCGAAGAAGCGGACCGACTGGCAGATGAGATAGTGGTTATAGACGAAGGGAGAATTATTGCCCAGGGTACTTCCGATGAACTCAAGAGAAAGGTTGGTGGGCAACGGATGCACTTTTCATTCCAAAGGGATTCTGATTTCCGGAGGGCTGTTGAGTTGATGGAGGGAATGGTATTTATAAAGGATGAGAAGCAGAGGAGCCTTTCGGTGGACAATGAAAAGGGAATTTATGAGTTGAGGCGGACCATGGAGGTTTTCGAAAAGGCGGGAGTAGAAATTGCCGCAATTACCTGCAGCAGACCTTCGCTCGATGATGTTTTCCTTAAGCTCACCGGACATAAGGCCTCAGGCGATGGAGAGCTCTGAAAATGGTGCAGACCCAGAAACGCAACCAACTCTACTGGATTTTAAGCGATTATTTGGTGCTGGTACGGCGCAGCTCGGTGTATATCATCAGAAATATGGACGAGGCACTGTCAACTGT
>OBJA01001485.1_pt1 | contig 15937 bp, 13 predicted proteins | sample 1519751 | NCBI WGS metagenome assembly OBJA01 (sample SAMEA3881238, study PRJEB22517) | soil metagenome | biome: lake sediment; feature: soda lake sediment; material: sediment, water from around vicinity | place: India | collected 2013-12-23 | depth 3 m | reverse complement strand
CGGATGGTTGCCCATCGCTGGTTTTCAAGACCAGTGCCTTAAACCGCTCGGCCACGCTTCCCTCTATCCGGCCAACCAAAAGCGGAATGATACCTTTCAATCACCCATTTTACCAAGCCATTTCCTTTAAATCCGGCCAAAGATCCGGAAGGGACGAAGAAATTACAACCTGTATTGTGAACTATTCCGACTTAAGAGATAATGGTTACTTTTGTCGGCTTTTGTTGTCATGTGGTGCATAACATTGAGCTATGGTTTTTGAACAATCGAGGATGAAAATAAATGAAGGAAGCATTTAAAGATTTCAGCGCACCAGTGTTCAAGAATTTGACCAGTGCGATTCGTGCACTGGCCATGGATGCTGTCCAGAAAGCAAATTCCGGCCATCCAGGTATGCCAATGGGTATGGCGGAAATTGCAGAAGTACTGTGGAATCACCACATGCGCCACAATCCGACAAATCCTCACTGGGTAGACCGTGATCGGTTTGTATTGTCAAATGGCCATGGCTCCATGCTGATCTACGCTCTGCTCCACCTGACCGGCTACGATCTGTCCATCGAAGACATAAAAAATTTCCGTCAGCTTCATTCCAGAACCCCAGGACACCCTGAATACGGTTATACCCCGGGTGTGGAAACCACAACAGGGCCGCTGGGGCAGGGTATCACGAATGCCGTAGGGATGGCGCTGGCAGAAAAAATTCTGGCAGAAGAATTCAATCGACCTTATTTCCCGATCGTCGACCATTACACCTACGTATTTCTGGGCGATGGCTGCATGATGGAAGGCATTTCCCATGAAGCCTGTTCGCTGGCAGGAACATTGAAGCTGGGTAAACTGATTTGCTTTTATGATGATAATGGCATTTCCATTGACGGGCACGTCGAAGGATGGTTTACGGACGACACCCCCAAACGCTTCGAAGCGTATGACTGGCACGTCGTTCCACATGTCAATGGACATGATCCGGTAGCAATCCAGGCTGCTATCGAGGCCGCGAAGAAAGTACAGGACAAACCCACACTGATATGCTGCAAAACAGTCATTGGAATGGGTTCACCCAACAAAGCCAATACCAGCCATGTTCATGGCGCTGCGCTCGGAAATGAAGAAATTGCTGCAGCCCGCCCTCATATCGGTTGGAATTATCTGCCATTTGAAATTCCGCAGGAAGTTTACGATGCATGGGATGCTCGTGCCAAAGGCCAGGCACTGGAATCTGCATGGAACAGCCTGTTTGAGGAATACAGTGAAAAATATCCGGCAGAAGCCGCTGAATTTACCCGCCGCATGGCTGACGAGTTACCCGTCGGATGGGCTGATCACGTTGAGGGTACTATCAGCCAGATCAATGCCAGGGAAGAAACCATCGCGACCCGGAAAGCATCACAAAATTCAATCGATGCCCTGGCACCCGTATTACCCGAGCTGATTGGCGGATCAGCAGACCTGGCCGGCTCCAACCTCACCATGTGGTCTGGTTCCAAGGGAATTGGCACAGAATCCACCGGTAACTATATTTTTTACGGTGTCCGGGAATTTGGCATGAGCGCAATCATGAACGGTCTGTCGTTGCATGGTGGGATCATCCCCTACGGCGGTACTTTCCTGATGTTCTCCGAATACGCCCGCAATGCTCTGCGTATGGCAGCATTGATGAAAATTCGTAATATTTTCGTGTTCACCCATGATTCGATCGGACTGGGTGAAGATGGTCCGACCCATCAGCCGGTTGAACAAGCTGCCACACTGCGCATGATTCCCAATATGGATGTATGGCGTCCGTGCGATACCGTTGAATCGATCGTTTCATGGGTATCCGCCATCGAGCGCAGAGAAGGCCCGTCATCCCTCATATTCAGCCGCCAGAACCTGCCTTTCCAGAAACGGGACGCAGTAACGATCAGCCTGATCAGAAAAGGGGGATATATCCTCTCTGAAGCAGCAAACAGAAAACCACAGGCGATCATCATTGCAACCGGCTCGGAAGTCGGATTGGCAATCGCTGCACAGAAAACACTGGCAGAAAGCGATATTGCAGTGCGGGTCGTATCCATGCCTTGTACAAACATTTTTGACAGGCAGGATCAGGCATATCGGGACAGTGTCCTGCCCAAAGGGATTGTACGTGTAGCCGTAGAAGCAGGAGTTACCGATTACTGGCGTAAATACGTCGGCCTTGAAGGAGACGTAATCGGAATCGACAGATTCGGCGAATCAGCTCCTGCAGAAAAATTATTCGAATATTTTGGATTTACCGCTGAGAATGTCGTAAACGCGGTAAAGAGAGTTATATAAGGTAAACAAATTCGTTTTTACTCGTAAAACAGATTTTTTATTAAAAATGTGGAGATAGAGGAATGACAATCAGAGTAGGTATCAATGGTTTTGGTCGTATTGGCCGGATGGTTTTCCGGTGCTCCATAGAAGAATTCGACGACATTGAAGTTGTCGCAATCAACGATCTGCTGGAACCGGATTATCTGGCTTATATGCTGACACATGATTCTGTTCACGGGCGCTTCAAGGGAGATGTATCCGTCAGCGGAAACAACCTGATTGTAAACGGCAAGCAGATTCGTCTGACCGCTATTAAAGATCCGACCGAATTAAAGTGGGGTGAAGTCGGTGCGGACATCGTGGTGGAATCCACCGGACTGTTCCTGACCAAAGAACTCGCTCAAAAACATATCCAGGCCGGTGCCAAGAAAGTTGTTATGAGCGCCCCTTCCAAGGACGATACGCCAATGTATGTTTACGGAGTAAACGATAAAGCATACGGCGGAGAGACAATTATCTCCAATGCATCATGTACTACCAACTGCCTGGCTCCGATTGCCAAAGTCCTGAATGATACCTGGGGTATCAAGCGTGGCCTGATGACGACTGTCCATGCCGCAACTGCTACACAAAAAACTGTTGACGGTCCTTCTAATAAGGACTGGCGCGGCGGACGTGGAATTCTTGAGAATATCATCCCTTCCTCTACAGGTGCCGCCAAAGCAGTTGGTGTAGTCATCCCTGAATTGAACAAAAAACTGACGGGTATGGCATTCCGCGTTCCTACTTCCGATGTTTCAGTTGTAGATTTGACAGTCGAGCTTGAGAAAGATGCATCTTATGAAGATATTTGTAACGCGATGAAAGAAGCCTCAGCCGGCTCAATGAAAGGCATACTGGGGTATACCGATCAGAAAGTGGTTTCCACAGATTTTCGCGGAGAAACCTGTACATCGGTATTCGATGCAGAAGCAGGAATTCAGCTCGATAAGAATTTTGTAAAAGTAGTTTCCTGGTATGACAACGAGTGGGGATATTCCTGCAAGCTGCTGGAAATGGTACGTGTAATCGCCGGTAAATAACCGAGGAAATTTTCTTCTTATAAAACCGGACAACCCTATTTTCATGGTTGTTTGATGGTCATGCTGTAATTGTCCTCGTGCCAGTTACAGCATTTTGCTTCTGTATCAGAGAAATGCTTTTGTGCTGCGCAGGGAACCTGAGATGTGAATGTTCACAGATCTGTAAAATATTTGTGATGATGCGCCCGTCTTAGCGTAAAGATTGTTCCCGCAATTTTTGGCTGAGCATCAGAGCACCTCCTTTCTCCCATATTTAAAGCCTGTAACCAGCTAATTTGGAGTCAACGTGTCCGTTATTAAACTTGTCGATCTCGATCTGAAGAACAAACGCGTCTTCATCCGCGCTGATCTGAATGTCCCTGTAAAAGATGGAAAGGTGACATCAGATGCGCGCATTACTGCCTCGATGGCAACGATCAACCACTGCCTGAAACAAGGCGCAAAAGTCATGGTGACCTCTCATCTCGGACGTCCGGAAGAAGGTGTGTGGACAGAAGAAAACTCTCTCCAGCCGGTTGCAGATGATATTGCCCGGAGACTGGGAAAGCCTGTCCGGTTGATCAGAGACTGGGTAGATGGTGGATTCGAAGTTGCGCCTGGCGAGTTGGTAGTTCTGGAAAATTGCCGGATCAATAAGGGTGAAAAAAAGAACCTCGAAGAAACCGCAAAAAAATATGCCGATTTGTGTGATGTATTCGTCATGGATGCTTTTGGCACAGCACATCGTGCAGAGGCTTCGACACACGGTATCGCCAAATATGCACCAGTTGCCTGTGCAGGTATTTTGCTTACCGAAGAACTCGATGCGCTGACAAAAGCCCTGCATCAACCTGCACATCCGCTAGTAGCAATCGTAGGCGGATCAAAAGTTTCCACCAAACTGACCGTACTGGAATCGCTTGCTGAGAAAGTTGATCAGCTCGTAGTCGGCGGAGGAATCGCCAATACTTTCCTCAAGGCTGCAGGAAACAATATTGGAAAATCTCTGTGCGAGGACGAACTGGTACCTGTTGCAAAATCCCTGATGGACAAAATGAATAAGCGTAATGCAACGATTCCCATCGCGATAGATGTCGTCGTCGGGAAAGAATTCGCCGCAGATGAGCCTGCAGTTCTAAAACCGGCCAACGCTGTTTCCGATGACGACATGATCTTTGATATCGGGCCTGAAAGTGCCCAGGAATTGGTCGATATCATCATGAAAGCCGGCACAGTAGTGTGGAATGGCCCGGTCGGTGTATTCGAATTCGACCAATTTGGAGAAGGAACACGTGCCATAGCCAAGGCAATTGCTGAAACGGATGCCTTCACTCTGGCGGGAGGGGGTGACACAATCGCTGCCATTCAAAAGTACGACATTTATGATAAGGTTTCCTATATATCCACTGCCGGCGGAGCATTCCTGGAGTTTCTGGAAGGAAAGAAATTACCTGCTGTCGAGATTCTGGAATTACGTGCGAAGTGAGGTCTGAGAAGATTTTCTTCCGGAAATTCCAGAAATGATGCGAAGAACAAAAATTGTAGCAACGCTAGGACCGGCTTCCAGTGATTCTGAAGTGCTGGGACGAATGCTTGAGGCGGGTGTCGATGTCATCCGTATTAATTTCTCACACGGAACAAAAGATGAGCATATCACTTCCGTGGAACTGGTCCGTTCGCTCGCCCGTTCGCTCGGTCGTACAGTCGGTGTACTGGCTGATTTGCAAGGGCCAAAAATTCGTATCGGTAAATTTGAGCAGGGGAAAATTCGACTCAGAACCGGGGATGAGTTCATACTCGATGCAGAATGTCAGCTGGGAAACCAGGAACGGGTCGGACTGGACTATCGGGAGCTACCCAATGATGTCGAAGCAGGCGCCACGCTCTTATTAGATGATGGGCGTATCGTTCTGACTGTGGCCAAAGTCAGAGAGAGTGAAATCTTTTGTGAAGTTGTGCAGGGTGGAATTCTTTCCAATAATAAGGGTATTAACCGGAAAGGCGGCGGGCTGAGTGCACCTGCACTCACTGCGAAAGATTTACTGGATATCAAGACTTCCGCGGTCCTTCGAGCGGATTATCTCGCAGTATCCTTCCCTCGCTCCGGTGACGATATCAGACGTGCACGCGCGTTGATGCAGGAAGCTCAGGGGCATAGTTTGCTCATGGCGAAAATCGAGCGCTCAGAAGCCATTCTGGCACTGGATGATATTCTGGAAGCCTCTGATGCCATCATGGTAGCCCGTGGAGATCTGGCAGTCGAAGTAGGAGATGCCGCCGTTCCCGCCTTGCAAAAACGCATGATACGATCTGCACGTGAAGCAAATAAGCTGGTGATTACCGCTACGCAGATGATGGAATCCATGATTTCCAACCCTATTCCGACACGTGCAGAAGTATCAGATGTTGCCAATGCCGTACTGGATGGTACTGATGCAGTCATGCTGTCCGCCGAATCGGCCGCGGGGCAGTACCCGGTTGAAGCCGTCGAAGCCATGGCCAGAGTTTGCCTCGAAGCAGAAAAGGAATATATACCTAGTTTGAGAGCCCGTCGTTCCCCGGATACACAATCTGTCAGTATCGAAGATGCCATCGCACGCGCTACCATGTACGCCGCCGGTTCACTCAATATCCAGGCAATTGCAGCATTGACACAAAGTGGTGTAACAGCGTTGTTCATGTCTCGCAGAAGTTCGAAAGCACCGATCTTTGCACTCAGCCCGCAAGAGGATACCTTGGGTAAAGTCACCCTTTTCCGGGGTGTTTACCCCATAGAATTCGGACAAGGGCTGTGTGACCCAGAAATCATCCTCAGCATGGCTGAAGATGAATTGCTCAAGCGCGGTGCGGTACGAGACGAAGATTTGATAATCATGACGATCGGTGAACCGGTTGGTAAAGCTGGCGGGACAAACACCATGAAGATCATCAGAGTAGGCAGTTCTAAAAAAGCTGCACAAGCAGTAAGAGAAGAGGTTCAACAATCTTTTTCTGATCCGCAGAATCTGTAAAAATAAACAGTATCACTGCCAGGCAGTGCCAGACTGGTAATGAAAATAATTTATACTCAGCAGGTTTATAATTTTGATTCAGGCGTATCGTCATTTTTACTGTTACCTGCTGCTGAATGATTTTATTTCAGGAAATATAAAGCTTTAGTTTCGTCAGGAAATCAATACATTCATTTTATTTAAAGGAGACTTCAATGGCACTCGTATCTTTACGTCAGTTACTGGATCATGCAGCTGAAAACGGGTATGGACTTCCGGCTTTCAACGTCAATAATCTGGAACAAATTCATGCAATTATGCAAGCCGCTGATGAATGCGACAGCCCGGTGATCATGCAAGGTTCAGCTGGCGCGCGCAAGTACGCCGGAGAAGCATTCCTGCGTCATCTGATTGCTGCTGCAGTCGAAGCTTACCCGCATATTCCCGTGGTCATGCATCAGGATCACGGTGCTTCACCTGCTGTATGTATCAATGCCATTCGCAGCGGCTTTTCCAGCGTAATGATGGATGGATCGCTCGAAGAAGATGGAAAAACCCCTTCATCATACGAATATAATGTCGATGTCACTTCCAAAGTAGTTGCAATGGCACATGCCGTAGGGGTTTCCGTGGAAGGTGAACTGGGCTGCCTGGGATCGCTGGAATCAGGCCAGGGCGAAGCTGAAGATGGCCATGGTGCCGAGGGGCAGTTGTCACATGATCAGTTGCTGACCGACCCCGAGCAGGCAGCCGACTTCGTCAAGAAAACGGGTGTGGATGCCTTGGCAATCGCAATCGGAACCTCTCATGGTGCGTATAAGTTCACTCGTAAACCCACAGGCGATATTCTCGCTATCCAGCGAGTCAAGGAAATTCATGAGCGCATCCCCAATACTCATCTGGTTATGCACGGATCCAGCTCCGTTCCCCAGGAATGGCTGGAAATCATCCGTGAATATGGTGGAGATATGAAAGAAACCTACGGAGTACCGGTAGAAGAAATTCAGCAGGGCATCAAATATGGCGTGCGCAAGGTCAACATCGATACGGATATCCGTCTGGCAATGACAGGAGCGATCCGACGCCATCTGGTAAAAAACAAAAGCGAGTTCGATCCGCGCAAATTTCTGAAAGACGCTACCGCAGCTGCCAAGGATATCTGTAAAGCCCGTTTCGAAGCTTTCGGATCCGCTGGCCAGGCTGGCAAGATCAAACCGATCTCACTGGAAACCATGGCAAACCGTTACCTGAGTGGTGAACTGAAAGCCATCATCAAGTAATCCAAAGAAACCTTTCCACACCCCCGCAGACTTCCAGGAAAGCAATCAACCGGAACTGCGGGGTATTTTTTTATCTGATTCCATGCAATCATTCGACAGTGTCTTGTTTTACCGCTGCAAGCTTCTCGAGTAAAACTTCCTGCGCACTGAATCTATTGTTTTTCCTCGCAGATTTTCGTTTGTAGTGGCCCTCGCCATTCATCTCCCAAGCCTGTACGTTATCACGCAGATAAGGCTTCAATCCCTCCAGGATTACCCGTTTCTTCAACCTCGGATCGAGTACCGGAAAACAAATCTCAACGCGACGAAAAAAATTCCGGTACATCCAGTCAGCACTTGCGAGATAGACGTTATGCTGCTTTGCATTGAGAAAATAGAAAATGCGGGTATGCTCCAGAAATCGCCCGACAATGGAACGCACACGGATATTCTCCGATAACCCCGGCACACCAGGACGCAGTGCACAAGCACCCCGCACAATTAAATCAATTTTCACACCTGCACTGGAAGCTGCATAAAGTGCCTGAATGACAGACGGTTCCAGTAACGCATTCATTTTGGCGATGATGGCAGCAGGCTCTCCTGCGTTAGCATGCTTTATTTCCTGTTGAATGCTGTTCAGCATCTGCCCATGCAAACTGAATGGTGATTGCCAGAGGTGCTTCAGCTTGCTTGCTTTGCCCAATCCAGTAAGCTGTAAAAATACCTCACTGACATCAGTACAGATTTCCTCATGGCAGGTCAACAAGCCGAAATCAGTATAAACACGGGCTGTACCAGGGTGATAATTGCCCGTACCCAGATGAACATAGCGCTTCAACTGTCCCGCTTCACGCCGTACTATCATCGCCATTTTGCAATGTGTTTTATGGCCAAATACCCCGTAAATGACGTGAGCGCCCACCTCTTCCAGCCGTTTTGCCCAGTTGATATTGGCTTCTTCATCGAATCGGGCCAGCAACTCTACTACTACCGTAACTTCCTTACCTAGCCTGGCCGCTGCCACGAGCGACTCCATCAGCGTTGAGTCCGAACCGGTACGATAAACAGTCTGCTTGACAGCAATCACATCCGAATCCAAATAAGCTTGCTGAATGAATTCAACGACCGGTTGAAACGACTGATAAGGATGGTGCAGTAATATGTCGCCCTTACTGATCAACTCGAAAATGTTATGTGCTTTCTTTTTCTCTGAAAAAAAAGGCAAGCCGGGAATGAATCGCGGAAATTTAAGATCAGGCCGATCGATCAGGTCAAAAACCTGTATCAGCCGTACCAGATTGACTGGACCGTTCACCTGGAACAGATCTTCATTTCCAAGAGAAAACTGCCCCAGTAAAAATTCCACCATCTGTTGCGAGCAACTATCTGCCACCTCGAGCCTGACCGCATTCCCCAAATGACGCTGCGATAATTCACCCTGCAATGCGATACGGAGATTCTTTATTTCTTCTTCGTCAACGAATAAATCACTGTTACGGGTGACACGGAACTGGTAACAACCCACCACCTGCATACCTGTAAAAAGTTCACCCACATGAGCATGGATAATGGACGACAGAAATATGAAACTATAGGGACTGCCACTGATTTCTTTCGGCAGCCGTATGACACGCGGTAAAATACGCGGCGCCTGAACGATTGCAACACCCGAATTACGGCCAAAAGCATCTTTTCCTTCCAACGCGACCGCAAAATTCAGGCTTTTATTCAATATACGCGGGAAAGGATGGAAAGGATCCAAACCAATGGGTGTAAGCATCGGCATCAGCTCGCGAAAGAAAAAATCCCTGATCCATTCGCGCTGACTATCATTCCAGGAATCGCGCCGCAGGAAACAGATACCCTGTTCCATCAGCGCAGGAAGAATATTGTCATTGAGCAGTTGATATTGCCGGGAAACCAACTCACGCACCTGCTCGGATACCCGTTCGAATGCCTGGCCCGGCGCTAGGCCATCCGCACCGGAACTGGGAGCATCCAGCTTGATTTGTTCTTTCAGCCCGGCAACACGCACTTCAAAAAATTCATCGAGGTTACTGCTGACGATACAGATAAAACGCAGGCGCTCCAGCAGAGGCGTTTCCTCATTCTCCGCCTGCGCCAATACCCGACGGTTAAATTCAATCTGGCTGAGTTCACGGTTCAGAAATTGTTTGGCAGCGGGCATATCCGGCTTGATTACCGGGGCCATACCTGGTTCATTATTTATCACAAGGTCACTGCTCAAAATTTCTGAAATACAATAATCAGGCCGCTATCGCCCGGATTATCCGGCTTAATTTACTTATCGGAAGGAATGTAGCCTGCCGGCTGATCAGCACCTTCCCCAAAAAAATAGGCTTCCATCTGGCTGGCAAGATACTTGCGTGCTTTGATATCCGCCAGATTCAACCGCATCTCGTTGACCAGCATAGTTTGGTGTTTGATCCACTGGCCCCAGGCTTCCTTGGAAACATTATCAAAAATCCGTTTCCCCAGCTCTCCCGGATAGGGGGGGAAATCCAGCCCTTCTGCTTCATGCCCAAGCTTGATGCATTTCACACTTCTAGCCATATTATTAATTTATTTAAGATTTATTACACACCCGCTTTTATGAAATGCGGGTACCGTGTCGGCAAGGATAAAGAGTTTATAACATTTCTTCAGACAGGAAAATTAGGAAAGCTGGCCGCAATTTGGACTCGCTCCAGAATGTCACAATGTTAATCCCATGATATAGTCATCGCATTCCTGCCCACCCATGTTGAATTTGCGATATCCCAACTTCTGGAAACCCATCCGGGTATAAAAACCGATTGCGGCATCGTTACGAACATACACCCCGAGTAACAAACGTTCTGCCTTGCAGGCACGTGCCTCAGCAATGGCTTCCTTCAGCAGCCTTCTGCCCAGACCCTCTCCCTGAAATCTGCTGAAAACATAAATACGTTTCAACTCGATATCCCGAAGTGAAATATCCACTAATGGCAATTCAGCCTGCGATACGACCATGTAACCAATAGGGGCATTACCCGGACTGACCTCAGCGAGCCAGAGCTTATAACGGCTGTCGGCCAGCCAGCTTCGGTAACATTCAACAGAATGGGCGCTGGCACAATGCACCAGGATGTTGGATCCCGCGAGAACACCCGCGAAGGATTCTAGAAACGCTGCCTGACCGATAAGCGCAAGTGCTTCTTCATCGCCTGATGAACAAACCCGTACTCGGATTTCAGAATCCATCATCAGCACTTTTCTATAAAAATTATTCGGTATCGGTGGAAAAGCGGGGAAGAATACTGCCCGCTTTCCGGTATTCCGGCCGTATCAGACTGTGATCCCGTAATGCCGGGACAATCTGGTGTTCATCGGTACGAAATGGCTCCACCACAGGTCGCAACCCTGCCTGCCAGGCTTCCATAGAATCATCCGCCACAGATGCTCTTTGCCCGAACACCGGTCTGGGCGGTTGCTTTTTCCCGCGCTGTTTATATCTCCGGTATTGGTACAGTTCCACGCAACTGACAAAAGGAAAACAGGGATATGTCCACTGCATATCCGGATAGACCAGAATCGGTTGGACAGAAAAATAAGAATGAGGAAAATACCGCAAACCACTACTGATACGAAACTCCGAGGGCTGGAATTGCGATATCTGGCTGATTTCCGATTCACCGAAGCATGAGCCGGAAAGAATCATCCCCGGAACGAGTACTGACACCAGCCCGTATCTGAATTCCGGCAGCCGCCACATGCAAAACCGTCCATTCACGACATATCCTCCTCCTCAACAACTAATCTGAATCCCCATTCATACCGGCCGGAACTGAAATATTATCCGGCAGTATACGATTTCCTGAACATGAAGGTCTATTCTATACGTCAGATCGATACTGGAACCCGCCGGGCATGGATCACTGATAAATATATGGGATTACAGTAAGAATCCATGCTCGAACCCATATGTATTAGAATGTACTATAAAATCATGAAATGGCTGTCTGGGAGGTGATCGGTTTAAAAATTGCTACAAATCAAATTTTCCAAACTTGAACGGTAGAATCTTTCCGAATACGTTGAATGCCGCGGCTTCTTCCTTACTATACGTTTCTATACCAAAATTGTGGCTGTTATCGCTCCTGATCTCTATCGAGCCATCCAGTTTGAGCCTGATACGTTTTATCCGTAACACATCATCCTGCCGGATCGCATAAATTGCATCATCCACAAATCGATTGCAGGCAGTATCCACCAGCACCTGATCACCATGCTGCAAAGTGGGCTTCATTCCATCTCCCTGCACATCGATGATTTTGATACGCTGCGGATTCAATCCGGCATATCGTCTCCAATCAGCCGGATTAACAGCAATGCTGATGATCATTTGGTCATCAGGAATCACCTCGGCAAGCTCACCTGGCGCATCACGTAGCTCTGTGTGAGCTACATAAATAACCTCCGGACTCTCCAAACCAATATGATTTCTAACGATGGATTCCTCATATTTCTCGCTTCTGCCAACCCGTTGCCTTGCCTGATACCCTCCGGGCTGAGCAGCGCTCTCAGGTGAAATTCCTACCTCAGCGAAGAAATCCGGATTTCTGCTCAGAAACCGATGAATTTCAGACAGAATATTCTCGGGTGGAAGAAATTCTGTTTTCTTGCCACGTGGTCCCCCTTTACCAGGAACTTCCCTAGATAACCATTTTTCACGTTTTGCCCGTTCCCTGCACTGACGTGATGAAACCGGAATCCGTGTAACGAGATGCTGGGACAACTTTGCCAACTCGTCGGCCGAAAACCACAATCTAATGTTCGGATTCACGAGAAACGGACCAAAATAATCAACTCACAAATCCTCGGAACATATCAATTTTTATCCTTTATAATCATATCTATACACAATACACTTAGAAAATAATGAGATTTCCCAAAGAACTTCTTGACAAGTAGAGATAAATATCCGAACATTGCGGCATACAAAAAGGTGTGCATTATCAAATTTATAAATATGTAAAAGAAATCATCCTTTAGAAGCTTGGATTACTGTCGTCACGACCAATATCCGGTAACGTTTCAAATACCTATGGCATGGTTTTTATTTGCATATATAAGTAATTGTGACCGGATCGATAACGCGACTGGCGACCGACTCAGCAGAAAGCCCGGTATATTTCAAGAGGCAGCACAATATCTATATATGAATATCCATAGCCAATGCCCGGTTGCAATATTTTCCAGTTTCTCGGATCCACAGCAGCAACAGCCGCTCTGCTCATGTAATAGAGCAAGAGCAAACAGCAGTTACAGCTTACCAAGCTGACTGTTTCAGTTTAAAAATTGACCTTATATTTATTTACACCCTATCTAAAAATAGACTCTCATACGCCACGTGATTAGGAAGGCCTGTCATAACCAGGCAAATATATGATTGTGCTATCGATCCCTTGCCAGGCCAGACTCATACAATAATAACCATAAAGCTACAGCTTCCACAAATACTGACAGAAAGGATGATCGCTTATAGTCTGGTGTAGTAACCATCAAGGTATCCAAAGGAAACACTGACACCTGATCGACTACCATTTGATCACTCATCGAATAGAGAATCCGACTTAACAATTACTCGAGATAGCAAAGGAATCCTCTTGATTTAACTATGAATATGGTTCGTTATGAGCATGAGATGGAATATTCATCATATTTACTCCGCTTTGATCGCCAGAGCATTTTATAGTGTTGCCATACTTTGGTAGCAGAAAAAGGCGACTATCCCATGAGAGTTATTCGAACCAGCACTAATCGAGCCGACTGGATATCAATAATTGAAGCAGGTTATAACCTGGAAGGGAATGATTCTCAATGGTTGAGGCGGGTACTGGATCAGGCGGCTCCACTTCTCGGTCGTGGCACTAATCCCCTTGGCTGGACCTTTCACTGTACCCCCACTACTTTTAACCTCGATAGCTTTTCGGAGGGCACCCCTAAAGCATTGACCTATGTCGCCCGTATGTCTCATACCCTGGCAACGGAAAAATCACTTGATCTCACCTATCGGACTGGTACCGTCATTGCAACGGCGAGCGAACTCGTATTTCCCCGGCTCCCTGACATGCACAAGATGTTCAAGAATCTCTTGAAGAGCCGCATGCGAGACCTGTTGGTGATTAATTGCCAATCCGGGGTAGGTAGTGGCGCATCAATAGGCGTTTTGCTCAAAGAAACTTCGAAAGCAACCGATCAGGAAAAGCGGCGCTGGCCGCAAATTGCAGCACACCTCGGGGCAGCCATGCGCCTGCGTAACATCGCTGCGGCGTTATCACTGGAAAATTCCACAATCGAAGCTGTTCTGGAATCTGATGGGGATGTTTACGATGCCCGGGGCCCTGCAAAAGATAGAGATGCGAGAGCAACATTGCGTGCAATCGTTCGTCGTATCGAGCATTCCCGGACCAGAGTGGGGCGTGAAGACGTGGACGAGGCGCTTGCCAACTGGGAAGGCCTGGTCAGCGGCAGGTGGTCGCTGGTCGACTACTTCGACAGTGATCAGCGTCGTTTTATCGTCGCAATCAAGAATGATCCCGCCTATCCTGATCCTCGAGGGCTGACCCCACGCGAGCGACAGGTTGCAGAGTACGTTGGCCTGGGACGTTCTTCAAAAGAAATCGCCTATACGTTAGGGCTTTCCGAAAGCGCCATCACTAATTGCACTGCTCGTGTGCAGGATAAACTGGGAATGGCTTCCAGAACTGAACTGATCTCCTTCTTTGCCCCTAATGGATTCAGACGCAAACTTGCCGAGAAATCCATCTCCGATGAAAGATTCCTTATCGCTTCCTCCTCTCTTATCAATACGAAGGATTTTGAGAATCTGTCAGAGGCTGAACGTGAAATCACAGTCCTCATGATTGCCGGATCGACTAATGCAGATATTGCTGAAAAACGCGGTGTGAGTGAATACACCATTGCTAATCAGGTGCAATCGATTTTCAGAAAATTGTGCGTCCGCTCACGTGGTGAGCTTGTAGTAAAGCTGCAGAAACCCGGCAAATAACCTTGGATATAACAAAAGTTATTTTACTCATATGTGTGGAATTAACTATTGATGCTGCTTGTTTGCCGCAATAAGCTTGGTGGGTATTTATACCACTCAGCTGCAAGATAATGAATCATAAATAATAACCATAAAATAAAGTTGCAACCTCCATAAATATTGGCAGTTCAACTTCTATTTTAAAAATAAGGTGAAGATGGGAGGTCTTCCATGTTTCCTGGTAATTACCTCTTTGGCCACTGAAAAGTGTCCATGGTCGTGCAAATCCACAGCTTTGGTCCGCTGACGGTAGAAATAGCGGGAAAATCAGTCATGCAATCCGGCAAAAACCAGAGAAAAATACTGGAATTACTGGCAACAATCATTGCACTCGGCGGCCGCAATGTTAATGGCAATCTGCTCAAAGAGATTTTATGGCCCGATGCGGAAGGTGATTTGGCTGACCTTTCCCTGGGAACATCCTTACACCGGCTGCGTAAACTCATTGGCAAAGAGGCCGTTCTATTGAACACTGGTATGGTTTCATTGAACGATGGCTGTTGCTGGCTGGATTTATGGATATTCGAAACAATTTCCTGCAAACTGGAACATGTACTGAAATGTGGCGACCCGCAGCCTGTCGTGACAGAACTGACCGATCAACTGATGATGCTCTATCGCGGCACTTTCCTGAAAAATTACGACTCCGGCTGGATCCTCTTAAAACAGGAACAGTTACTCGACAGGCTGATCCGCCTGTTCAATCTTTCAGCAGATTTTTATGAACAGCATGGTGACAACGAACGTACCAGCCAGTTACTCAGCAAAGTACTGGAACTGAAGCCGCTGTCAGAAGCCAGTTACCGTCGCCTGATGCAGCATTACATCAAACTTGGCTGGCCAGACCAGGCGCTGCATATTTATCGTCAGTGTCAACGGATCCTATCCGGGGGATTCAATATCCCGCTTTCCAGTGAAATCCACCTGCTTGCCAGACAATTGCAGGCAGAAGCATAACAGAGTAGATGCCTTTGCCTGAAAATCCATATCCGGATATCAATTCGAACTCGTAACCCGATTACGGAAATCAGTATTCAGTGATGAAACATCGGTTCCTTAGAATGGCCGAATCCTGATCGCGCCAACTTTCGCCTCGCAACCCTATTTTGTGCAATTCTGACGCCTATCCATAAACTCAATCGTAACCATGCAATACCATCAACCTCCCTGGATTCCCGTCCATCTGACAACTACAGCTTTCCTCGCTTATGTGGAAACCCAGCTCTGCCCTGCACTCAAGCCAGGTGA
>OBJA01001484.1_pt1 | contig 15959 bp, 9 predicted proteins | sample 1519751 | NCBI WGS metagenome assembly OBJA01 (sample SAMEA3881238, study PRJEB22517) | soil metagenome | biome: lake sediment; feature: soda lake sediment; material: sediment, water from around vicinity | place: India | collected 2013-12-23 | depth 3 m | reverse complement strand
CACCCTCAAGGACGGCGATGCCGTCACCCTCTGGGCAAGCCGGGGGCGGGTCTTCCAGGGCATGGTGCGGGAGCTCGTCCAGGGAGCACGCCAGGTCAAGCGCCCGATTTTCGACAGTCCGGCCCACCTGCGCCTGAAGCGGCTGCTCGACCTGATTTCGCCCCTCAACCTTACCGATCCCAACTCGGTCGATTTCTCGCCCGAACGATGCCGCACCGCCCATGACATCATCCGCTACTGCCATGAACTCTCGGTCCGGCAGATGTTCAACCTCGGCGAGACCATCGGCCGCACCCGCAATGCGGTCCGGCTGCAGGTCAATATCCCGATCATCCTCTATGCCCTGGACATGGGAGGCGGCCTGCGTCCCGGTCTGACCACCTGCGACGAGATCGGCCCTCACGACGTCACCAGCGTTCCTTTCACCTCTCTCTGGCGGGGATTCAACTACCCGGGCATCGACTGGACCAGCGCCGTTGCCGTCGGGGCCCAGGATTTTCTGTCGCTGATGGCGGCAGGCGTCCGGCCGCAGGACAACAGCCGGCTCGGGGGGGCGAGCTATGCCGTTCTCTCCGGCGACTACCTCAACCTGAACATTCGCTTCGGCTACCATTTCGCCACGGTGGACGCCCTCTGCGGCGCCGATATCGAGCAGAACTACGTGACCCTGAGCTTTGCCGGCGGCGCCGGGGCCTATCATGGCCGGTCGCTGCGCATCCAGTTCCTGGCCAACGTCCTGACCCGGCTGGGTTTCGAAACCGACATCCGGGGCGACCTGATCGAGGCCTCGCTCATGCGCCTGGATCAACCGGCCATGGAGGCCGCACTCGATCAACTGGGCCGGCTGCTGGGCACCAGCCGCTTGCTCGATATGGCCTTGAAAACGCCCGAGCAGGCCGTTGCCCTCACCGAGTCGTTCTTTCAGGGCAAATATGATTTTCTCGAACCCGAACGCCAGGATGCCCCGGCCAACTTCTTCCTGATCGTCGGTGACTGGAAAGCCTGTGGCCCGGAGAGGGAGTCAGGGATCCTCCAGGACGGCTCCCGTTTCCTCTCCTCGATTTCCATTGGCGTCGCTCAGGCCATGACCCGCTTCATGGGCAAGCGTTACCTGGAATTCCTCGACAACATCGAGGCCTACTGTCATTTTCCGATGATCATCGCCAAGGATAGCAATATGGGGGATGGGACCGCGGAAGTCCGGGTCAAGCTCCTGTCGGGCACCATCGACCAGGCGGGGGGGCTGGCCTTCGCGATCCGGGACTGGGCCAATTATTTCGTGTTCCGCATCAATGGGCTGGAGGACAACGCCATCCTCTTTCAATTCAAGAACGGCAAACGCTTCGAACGACAGAGTCTCGACCTTCCGGTGCATCGCGATCAATGGCATCTGCTGCGGGTCGAGACCAGAGGACGGCGGATCCAGGCATTCCTGAACGACCAACAGGCAATCGACTATGAGGCGGAAACGAACCTCTCAGGGTATCTCGGCCTCTGGACCAAGGCGGACTCGGTCACGCTCTTCAAGGGTCTCGCGATGCAGCCTGAAGCCGGCCGGCCCCGCCGCTTTCCATGACGACGGCAGGGGGGGAACCGTGACCTCGTGTGGGGCGTCCCCCCCGGGGGAGAACCTGTCTCACCTGCATACCTGGTCGACCAGGAAAGTCTTGTCCCTGCCGAGCGCCGCGTCGATGGCCGAACAGAAGGAGGAGGCCGGAGCCCAGGCCAGGGTCCCGGCCTTGTTCCTGCTCTCGGCGATGACCCCCTGGCTGCGCAGGTAGATAAGCCTCCGCTGCTGGTTGTAGGGTGGGTAGGAGCCGGTTCCGTAGCTGCTGACCTTGCGGACGTAGGCCGTGTAGCTGACTCTCTTCCAGGGTTCGTCCCTTTCCTGCATGTGGCCGTCGAAGACCATGGTGAACCGGTAGGGCACGCCGTGTTCGAGCTCGACGCCGTGCAGCGGGGTGGCGTAGAAGGCCTGCATGTCGACATTGACGATGATGCCGTCCAACTGCCGGAAAAAGTCGAAGAGGGTCCCCGGGCCGAAGGTCTGGGAATAGTCCAGTCCCGGCGGCAGCTTGCCCAGGACGTCCAGCATGCTGTACATCGGGTCGGGGGTGCGGGGAAAGCCGCGCCGCCGCATCTCCTCCGAAAACCTGCCGACCTCCGAATGGGCGTAGGAGAGGTTGAAGATGCGGATGGCCATGAAACTGTAGATGGTGAAGGCGGGGATCAAGAGCAGGCTCGGCCTGCAGGAGAGCAGGCCGTTCAGGATCTGCTCGGCGAGCACGTGGTAGGGCAGGCCGGTGCGCTGATGCAGGCCCCGCAGTCGGGCATGGACCAGGATAGCCTTGCCCTCCGGGATTCCGGCTTGATCGAAAAGTGACTGGATCATCGCTCTCCTCCTTACGGTTTTGATGGCGGGTCGGCGACCTCGGTGAAGATCTCGTCGGCGGCGCCGACGATATCGACCGACGGGTCGTAGCCGATCCGCTGGGCGGTCTTGAGGTTGATGGCGATCTTCGGCGGATTCTGGAAGATCTGCGTCAGGTTTCGGGGTTTGGCGCCGTTCAGGATCTTGCCGATGGTCATGGCGTAGAAGTCGCCGATATAGCTGAAATCGGCCAGCGAGATGCTGAGCAGCACCCCGTGGCGGACCTCGTCCGACAGGCCCTGGGCGAAGGTGGGGATCTTCCTGTCGACGAGCGGTTCGAGGATCGCGGCCAGCGTCGTCAGGTTGACGCCGGGATGGCGGACGATATAAACCGCCTCCACCTTGCCGGCCAGCGCACTGTAGCACTCGAGGACTTTCGCTTCGGCCTCCTGCCGGCCCAGCCCGTTGTAGGGGGCCTCGCATTTCTCCACCTTGAACTCGCGCTCCGCCGCCACCTCGTAGACGTTGTCGATGGCGGCGAAGCCCCGGCCCTCCTTGCTCTCCTCGTAGACGATGCCGAGCGTGCCGAAGTTGAAGATGTCGTGGAAGAGCCTGACCTGCATGCGATGCCGGTCGGGGTCCACCTTGGCGTGGATGTGATCGAGCCCCGAGTCCTCGGCGCTCATGATGATTCCCCCGGCGATCGGGTCCGTGGTCGAGCCGACGATGGTGGGCACCGAATGGTCGCTGGTGGCGAGGAATTGCCCGGCCTTGGTCCCCATGGCCAGCATCAGGTCGATGTCCCGGGGTCCGGTCAGGCGGTCGAGCAGCTCCTTCTTCATCACCGGCAGCCGGGCGTCGTCCCAGGCCCCGTCGTAGAAGGCGTCCGCCGCGAATTCCAGGTAGTCGCTGCTCGCCTCCGTCGCCAGCCACCGCCAGAGGACTTCGCTGTCCTTTTCGTCCTGCGGAATGGGCAGTTCGGCTTCCACGATCCAGCCGATTCGCATCAGGCCCCTGGCAATGGATGCCAGGGAGTGCTGGTAGGAGGCATAGCCGCCGCCCTGGAGATAGCCGATGCGCCATTTCTGCCCATCGCCCTTCAGCCGCGGGCGGGTGGGCAGATGATCGTCCGGGGCGGCATGGAGTGCAGGCGGGACGAAGCAGATCATGATGCCGAGGAGAATCAGCAGCCTGCGCAGGTCAAGTGGTCGGGGGGACTGGTGCACGCGCATAAGGTTTCACTCTAAATTAGAGGTTGGTGTTGCCCTGGAGATTTTTTTCCAGGCAGAAGCCGCGTTCCCGGAGAAATTCGAGAGAGCGGCAGAGATTCAGGCTGCAGGCGGTGCGCGCCTTGTCGCACAGGGTGACGATCTCGTTCAGCTCGACCAGCGAACCGGCGTCGTTGCCCTTCTTCCGGGAGTCCGCCGGCGCGAGCAGCATCGCCCGGCGAAAATCCTCGACGGCGTCCTCGAAACAGAACAGCTTGCGGAAGGCGGCCCCACGGTTGAGGATGGCCTCGGTGAAGTCGCACTGGAGGTTGATGGCCTCGGAATAGAAATAGACGGCGGCCTTGTAGTTGCCCCGGCGATAATGGAGGCTGCCGAGATTGTTGAGGGCGTCGGCATAATCCTCCTTCAGGGTCAGGGCCTTCTTGAGGTCCGCCTCGGCCTCCCCGAACTTCCCCAGGCCGAGATAGGCGACCGCCCGGCTGTTGAGGGTCCTGGGGTTGTCGCCGTCCAGGACGAGGGCCTGGTCGAGGCTATGGATAGCCTGCTGCGGATCGGAAAAGCGGCCGTGGCTCCAGAGGGCATAGGCTTTCTCCAACCATTGACTGGCGGTGAGGGCGGCGCTCAGGTCGTTGAACTCACGGTCGAACCGGGTCGGCTGCGCCTTCGTTTCCGCCTGGCTGTTCATTGCCTCCAGCTGCCGGATCCGCGCGAGCAGTTCCTTTTCCCTCTCCTGGATCTCGTTGTATTTACGCAGCAGGCTGCGATCCGTGAGGAGCTTTTCCATGCGCTGGTGCAAAACGCCCGTGTCCACCTCGATCCGGGTGGTGAGGAGGATGCCGAAGGTCCGGTCGGTGGCGTAGTTCTCCTTTTTCACCACCTCCGCGGTGAGCACCCCGCCGGCGAGTGCCGTGACCTCGTCCTGGGTGAGGATGGCGTTTTCCACCACCGACAGGCTTTCCAGGTAGGTGCCCGCCAGCTCCAGCACCTCGAATTTGGCCTTGGTCATGGCCGCCATATAGGCGTCATCCGGCGACTGGCTGCCGGAAAAGGGCTGATCGACCGTGTGGTCGAAGACCTTGGTCTCGGCCATTCCGCCTGGGGGCAGGAAGAGCAGGACCAGCAGGGCGATCACGATGGCCGCCCTGCCGGGCGGCCCCGCCTGTTCGGGCCGATTCTTCATTGCTCTGCCAGTACTTCCCATACCTTGTCCGTCAGTCCTTCCGCGGAAAAGGGTTTCTGGATGAAATTGGTGCCCTCGTCCAGCACCCCTTGGACGGCAAGGGCGGTATACCCGGACATGAACAGGCATTTCAACTGGGGCGCGCGCCGCAGCAGCTGCCGGACGAGATCATGGCCGTTCATGCCGGGCATGACCACGTCGGTGATGACCAGTCTGACGCAATCCTTCTCCCGCTCGATCAGCTGGATCGCCTCCGCCGGGGTCGTGGCGGCGATGACCCGGTAGCCGCTGTTTGCCAGGACCCGGCTGATCATGCGCAGGATCGCCGGTTCATCCTCGACGATCAGCACGGTCTCGCCCCGGCCGGTGCGAAGCCCTCGGCGGTCTTCCTCTCCCGTCTTGGCCGCGGGAGGTTCATGCCGCGGCAGGTAGATCCTGAAGACGGTGCCCCGGTCCGGCTCGCTGTCGACGGTGATGCAGCCGTTGTTCTGGCGCACGATGCCGTAGACCATGGCGAGGCCGAGTCCGATGCCTTTCTCGCGGTCCTTGGTGGTGAAGAAGGGCTCGAAGATGCGGTCGAGGTTGTCGATTGCGATGCCGCAGCCGGTATCGCTGACCGAGAGGCGTACATACCCGCCCGGCGCGATGCCGGCGTGCAGGGAGCAGAAGCCTTCATCGAGCCGTTCTTCCCCGGTTTCGATCACGATCGATCCCACGCCGCCGATGGCATCGCGGGCATTGACGCAGAGATTGGCGATGAGTTGGTCGAGCTGGGAGGGATCGATCATGACGGAGGCGTGCGGGGCGCCGGGATGCCAGCTCAGGTCGATGTCCTCGCCGATCAGCCGGCGCAGCATATTGAGCATGCCCTCAACCGTCTGATTGAGATCGAGAACCTGGGGGACGATCGCCTGCTTGCGGGCGAAGGCCAGAAGCTGGCGGGTGATGTCGGCGGATCGCCTGGCGGCGTCGAGGATCTCCCGCAGGTCGTCCCGCAGGGGAGAGTCCGGTCCGGCTTTCTCCAGGGCCATCTGGGTGTAGCCGAGAATGACGGAGAGCATGTTGTTGTAGTCATGGGCGACGCCTCCGGCGAGCCGGCCTATCGACTCCATCTTCTGGGCCTGATGCAGTTGTTCCTCGAGCATCTTGTGCTTTTTTTCCGTGCGCTTCCGCTCGGTCAGGTTCCGGGCGATGGCCCAGATCCCTTCCTCGCGGCCATTTTCGTCCCGAACCAGGAAGGCCCCCAGTTCTACCGGCAGAAGGTGGCCGTCCCGGTGCCGGTATTCCTTTTCATAAACCTCGGAGGCTTCGCCGGCCAGAAGCTGCCCCAAGACAGCCTGCCGCTCGAAAGCGTGCCACTTCTCCGGCGTGATATCGAAAAAGGTCATTCCGGCAAGCTCTTCCTCGCTGTAACCGACCATCCTCCGGTAGGCTTCGTTGGTTTCGAGAAATCGGCCCTGCATGTCCACATAAACGAAGCCGTCCGCTATGCTTTCGTAGAGCCTGCGGTATTTGAGTTCCGAATGGCGTAACGCCGTTTCCGCCTCCCGCAGCGCCGTGGTCTCCCGCTCGAGCTGCAGCATCTTCTGTTCGAGCTTACGCACCAGGCGCTCGTTGTAGAGCTTGAATACCTCCTCGTCGCCGGAGTGGGGATGCGGGGGAGGGCTCTTTCCGACATCGCCGGCTGCAGCCATTGCTTCCCGGACAGCCGACAGCAGCACCTCGGGCTCGCAGGGTTTGATCAGGAAACGGTCGGCGCCGATCTTGAGGGCGAAGGACTCGTCCTGCGGTCCGGTATAGGTGGCGGTGTAGAAGATGAAAGGCGTGCGCCTCAGCTGTGGATCGTTTTTCACTTTCCGGCATAGCTCGAAGCCGTCCATCACCGGCATGAGGATGTCGCTGAGGATCAGATCGAAGCTTCCTTCCTGCAGGTGGAGAAGGGCCTTGGCGCCATTCGCCGCCGACACCACCTCATAGCCGTTACCCTTCAGCAGGACTTCGACCATATACCGGTTATCCTCCCGATCGTCCACGCTCAGGATGCGCATGATTCTCCTCCCTGCCGGGTCTTCACCAGATAGCTCCTGATCTCGTCGACGAAGGTCGCTGGGTTTATCGGTTTCTCGATATAGCCGGAGGCCCCGGCAGCCATGATATTTTCCCGGTCCCCGACCATGGCGTAGGAGGTGACGGCGATGATCGGCACCGCGGCCAATTCCGGATGCCTCTTCAATTCGGCGGCCACCGCATAGCCGTCCATGCCGGGCAGCTGGATATCGAGGAGGATGGCATCCGGAGCGCTGCCGAGGGCCATGTCGATCCCTTTCGGCCCGTCTTCCGCCCCGATAACGATGAAGCCGTTTTTTTCCAGGAGAAAGCGCATCATGTAAAAATTCTGTTCGTTGTCTTCTATGATCAGCAGCCGGTTGTTCATGGCCTGTCTCCTGTTTTCCCGGGAATGCGGACGGTGAAGGTGCTGCCCTGGCCGATCCTGCTGGTCACCTCGATGGTCCCGCCCATCATGTCGACGATCCTGCGGCAGATGGAGAGGCCAAGCCCGGTGCCTTCGTGCCTGCGGGCGAGTCCGTTGTCGATCTGGTGGAAGGGTTGAAAGACGGTGGGCAGGTCCTCTTCCCCGATGCCGATCCCGGTATCGGTGAAGGCCAGGCAATAGCGGTCGCCTTCGCTCGTGCAGAAAACCGATACCAGGCCCCGGTCGGTGAACTTGATCGCATTGCCGAGCAGGTTGAGCACCACCTGCTCGAAACGGCGCTGGTCGGCCCACATCCGGCCGACTTCATCCGTAACCGTAAGCGACAGGCCGATATTCTTCTGCTCGACCATCGGGGTCACGGTTTTGACTACCTTGTCCAGGGACTCCCGGAGGTCGAAATCCGTGCACGACAGCACCAGCTGGCCGGCCTCGATCTTGGAAATGTCCAGCACGTCGTTGATCAGGGCGAGCAGATGGCGGGAACTGTTCTGCACCATGCTCATCTGCTTGAGCTGTTCTTCGTTCAAGGGGCCGGCCAGCCCCTGGAGCATGATCCCGGTAAAGCCGATGATCGAGTTGAGGGGGGTCCGCAGTTCGTGGGACATGGTGGCGAGAAAGGCGGATTTGATCCTGTCGGCCTCCCTGGCCTTCTCCAGGGCCTCCCGCAGCTGCTCCTCGGCCTCGCGCTCCTCCGTGATATCCTCGATGATGGCTACTGTCCCCTGCATCGGCTGTGTGGAGTCGAAGGCCCGGCAGCTGATGCGGGCCCAGAAGAGCGAGCCGTCCCGGCGGATCAGCTGCTGGGTGCGCTGGTGGGTCTCGCCCCGCGCCAGTCGCTCGTAGACCGGCGCCCCGCCGAGGGCGTAGGCCGCCTCGTCCGGATACCAGACCCGGGTCGGCTGGCCTGAGAGTTCGCCTGGCCCGTAGCCGAAGATTTCCTCCAGCGCGCTGTTGCAGCGGATGATGACTCTGCCACGCATCAGGACGATGCCCACCCCGGCCGTCTCGAAAATCGAGTTCTGCTCTTTGTTGACGGCCGCGAGCTCGGCGGTGCGCTCGCTGATCCGCAGCTCCATTTCCTGGTTGATCCGCCGCAGTTCCCGGGTGCGCTGATTGACCTGATGCTTGAGAATGATGCTGCCGGCGAGGCTCGTGAGCAGAAAGGCCAGGCCGCCGCCCGCGGTTATCTTCAGCCAGAGCGGCAGGGAGAAGTCGATATCCTCGGAGGTCCAGCGCCTGAGCGAGGCATAGTAGACCGATTCCGCATCCTTTTTCAGCACTGCCAGGTGGCGGTCGACGGCGGCGCCGAGGTTTCGAGGGTCGCCCTGCCGGGCGGCGAAGAAGAGATCGGAGGGATCGAATATCACCGCGGTGTTCTCCAGGCCGACCGTCGCGGCATGCATCATGCCGTAGAACCGGTTGGTGACTCCGGCATCCGCCTCGCCTCCCGCCACTGCGGCGAACATGGACTGGTAGTCGGGCACGGAGGTCAGGTCGATCTGCAGCCCGAAGCTTCCCACCAGCTTGGCAAAGGTTGCCTCCTGCACCGAACCGTCGAGGACCAGGACCCTCCTGCCGTTCAGGTCGAGAATCGACTGGATGCCGCTGCCCTTTCGGGCATAGACCTGCGACCAGGAGGACAGAACCGGAATGGCGTGAAAGGCATAAATTTTCTCCCTTTCGGGCGTGCGGGCCACATCCGGCATGAGGTCGATCTCGCCCTTCTTCAGCCGTTCCAGACACTCGGCCCAGGTGCCGGGAAGGTAGAGGATCTTCCAGCCCTCCCGCCCGGCGATGTCTTCGATGATGTCGATGAAAATGCCGGCCGGCCGGCCGTTTCCGGCGGAGAAGACCTTGGGGGCGTTCTGGTAGATCCCGACCGTCACCGTTGCGCCCCCGCCGGAATCGGCCGCGGCGGCCCAGCCGGAGAGACCCCAGAGCACCGCCGCGAAGAAGAGGGAAATCCGGAGCAGCGGAGTGCGACCGTGCCGAAAAATCATAAAATCCAAGCCTTTTTGCCCATGCGGTAGAAATGGTAAGCCAACCGGATTGCTGATTTTCAATATTTTATCCTACTCGGGACAATAAGACAAATCAGGATTAAATAGTCTGGATGGGTTAAAGATTGGTCAGAGTATCGGCGTAGTAGACCGCTTGCAGATAGATCCCTGCCACCTTCTCCCCGGGAACCTCGAGTTCCTGGAGGAAGTGGAGGCAGGAAGAATCCACCCTGTTTTCATAGGCGATGACCGTGGCCAGGAAGTTGGCCAGGGGCCCCTGCATGCGGGCGAGGGCGGCTATGGCTTCCGGTGAGATCGGAATCTTGTTGAAAACCTTTTCTACCGGGACATCGAGCATGGCGGGCAGGAGGGAGAACAGGCCGACCATGAAGAGCTCGTCCGCATTGGGCCTGCGGCGGCTGGCCCTGGCCAGGCCTTCGCAGAACTTTGCTCGGATCACCGCCAGCCGCAACAGTTCCGCCGGCTTGTTCGAGGGCATCTGCGACAGCGCCAGCATGATAATGAACCGCCTCACCTCGCTCTCCCCCAGGTAGGCGATGGCGTAGGGGATCGAGTCGATCCTGCTCAGCCTGGAAAAGTAGGCGGAATTGATGTAGCGCAGCAGCTTATAGGAGATGGAGACGTCCGAGGCGATCAGCTCGGTCAGTCGCTTCCTCTCGATTTCGGGTCGATTAACCTCGGCCATCAGGCTGAGCAGGGCGACCTTGCCGGCTTCGAGTTCCTTGATCTGCAAGACTTCGGGCTTGGCGAAGAAATACCCCTGGAAGTAGGTGAAGCCGAGTTGCACCGCCTGTTCGAACTCCTCGTACGTCTCGACCTTTTCGGCGAGGAATTCGAGACGGTAGGGGGCGAGGGCGTCGAGGGCCTTCTTGATCTCGTCGGCCGGGGTGAGGCGGAAGTCGAACTTTATGATATCGGCGAGTTCGATCAGCGGTGTCAGATTCTGATTGAAGACGAAGTCGTCGAGGGCCAGCGCGTACTTCTCCTTCTTCAGTTTGCGGCAGGCGTCGATGACCGCTGCCGTGGGTCTTACGTCTTCGAGGATTTCGACGACGATCTTGTCGTTCGGAAAGTTCGCGGCGACCCCCTGGAGCAGGAGTTGCTCCGTGAAGTTGACGAAGCAGGGCCGGCTGTTGCTTATTCTCTCCAGCCCTTCGGTGAGGAAGGAACTGGTGAGCACCGCCGAGGTGGCACGGTCGCCGCCGACCAGGGCGAGGCTCAGTTCCTCCAGGCCCCGGTAGAGGAGCTCGTAGGCGTGGAGGTTTTTTTGGGCATTGAAGATCGGTTGTCTGGCGATTGTCGTTTCCATATATTGATATCTAAGCTGTCAGCGATCAGCTCAAAGCAACTGAAAATTAAGAAGCAAGCTGTCAGCTGTCAGCTAATAACAACAAAATCAACACTTGAAAGAGCTGAAAGCTGAACGCTGATAGCTGATAGCCTAAAGTTACTGCCTGCCGCGTGCGTAATAACCGTTCATTTCTTCTTCGGGGACCATCCGGCCTCCCGTGCCCCAGACGAGATGGGTGGCGCCGGCCATCTTCTCCTTCAGCCCCTTCTTCGTGAGGTAATCGGAGGCGGAGGCGATCCGCGGCGGCCCGGCCATGCCGGCGAGGGCGGAAGGCTCCATGCGGATGGCTTCGCTGTCGGCGAGGAGGGCGAGCAGGCGGAACAGCTCGTCATCGTCCACGGTGAAGACCCCGTCGATGAGCGGGGCCATGGCCCTGCCGATGAAGCCGGAGGGGCGGCCGACCGCGAGTCCGTCGGCGGCGGTCCTGCCGTCCAGGCCGAAATCCTGCACCGAGACCCCGTCGTGCAGCCCGGTGGCGAGTCCCAGGAGCATGCACGGGGCGTGGGTCGGCTCGGCGAAGAGGCAGTGGACGTGGTCGCCGAAGACCTGCTTCATGCCGAAGGTGATGCCGCCCGGCCCGCCGCCTACCCCGCAGGGCAGATAGACGAAGAGCGGGTGGTCTTCGTCCACCGGGACGGCGAGTTCCGCAAGCTGTCTGGCGACCCTCCCCGCGGCCACGGCATAGCCCAGGAAGAGGTCGGTGGATTTCTCGTCGTCGATGAAATGGCAGCGCGGATCGCCCTCCGCCTGCCGGCGGCCGGTGGCCACGGCCAGGCCGAAGTCGCCGGGGTGCTCGACCACTTCCACCCCGTGCCGGCGCAGGAGGTCCTTTTTCCACTGCCGGGCCTCGGCCGACATGTGGACGCTCACCCTGAAGCCGAAGCGGGCGCCCATGATGCCGATGGACAGGCCGAGGTTGCCGGTCGAGCCCACGGCGATGCCGTAGCCGGCAAAGACCCGGCGGGCCTTCTCGTCAAGCAGGGCGGCATAGTCTTCGCCGGGCGCGAGCAGCTTTTCGGCCAGCGCCACCTCTTCGGCGAACTTCAATACCTCGTAGATGCCGCCGCGGGCCTTGATCGAGCCGGAGACGGGCAGGAGGTTGTCGCATTTGAGCAGGAGCCGCCCCGGCAGCCTGGTCCCGGATCTCTTCGCAAGCGCCTCCTGCATCGCCGGGATCGGCAGGAGCGGCGATTCGATCAGGCCGCCCACGGCGGCGGTTTCCGGGAAGGCTTTGGCGATGAAGGGGCGGAAACGTTCGAGCCGCGCGGCGGCCTCGTCGATATCGCGGGCGGTGAGCGCCAATGCCGGGGCAGGCCCGTCTTTTGACTCGGGGGCAAACCAGCTGACCTCCCGGCAGGCCATGACCTCGCGCAGCAGCGGAATTCGATCCCGCCATTCGCCGACCGTTCTCCCTCCCACCAGGCTGTCCAAGAGGGCCTTTTCCCTGCCGGGCGGGCAGGACGCCACGCCGTCGCAGGCCTCGCAGAATGAGTTTTCGGCCGGGGGCAGGTCTTTTTCGGGAAATTCGACGCCGTCGATTCTTTTCGGCAGGTCCGCGAGGTCGAGGGTCATGAGGGTCTCCCTGTCCGGCGCGGCCGTGGACGCGGTCAGCCGCACGGCCTGGTTCTGCAGGGTCTCCTCGAAGAGGTTGCGGACGAACCGGGCGTTGCCGAAGCCTTCGTTCCGCCCGGCCCAGGCCCGGGCGAGGATGCGGTGGAGCCCGGCCATCCCTTCCGCAGTGAAGCGGTACTGGGCCTTTTTCAGGAACAGCTGGGCGATCCGGCAGAGCTCCGCCGTCGCGAAGTCGGCGAAATCGAGGTAGCGGGTGAAGCGGCTCTTCAGGCCCGGGTTGGTCTTTATGAACTCATCCATGAGGGCGGGGTAGCCGGCAACCACCACGACCACCCGGCTGCGGTTGTCCTCCATGAACTTCAGAAGCGTCTCGATGGCCTCCCGCCCGTAGTTGTCGCCGCCGCCCCGGCCGCCGCGGCTGAGGCTGTAGGCCTCGTCGATGAAGAGGATGCCGTCCAGGGCCGACTCGGCCGCCTTCCTGGTCTTGACCGCGGTCTGGCCGAGATACTCCGCGACCAGACCGGCGCGGTCGGTCTCCACCAGCTGACCGCCGGCAAGATAGCCGAGCCCCTTGAAGATCTTGCCGAGGATGCGGGCGACGGTGGTCTTGCCGGTGCCGGGGTTGCCCTTGAAGACGAAGTGGAGCGTCACCTCGGCCACCGCGAGCCCCAGTTCTTCCCGCATCCGGCGGATCTTCAGGAAGGCCGTCAGGCGCCGCACCTCGTGCTTGATGCCCTCCAGGCCGATGAGCTCGTCCAGTTCGGCCCCGGCCTCGGCCAGCAGCCGCTCGTCGCCCTGGTGGGCCAGGGCCTTGCCGTAGGTCGCGGGATCGAAGGGCGAGTCGTCGCCGATGGCCTTCTTCACCCTGTCCGCCTCCTGGTCGAGGAAGTCGAGCAGCTCCCGTTCCCGGCCGGAGAGGCGATTGTCCAGGTTGGCGAGCGCGTGGACCAGGTAGCGGATGTCGTTCATCACCCGCCCGGAGTGGCGGGCGTCGCAGGCGAGGAGCAGGTCGAGGATGAGGTTGTCCTTCGCCCTTTGCGCCGAGAACGGGGCATTAGCGGTCAGCCAGCGGTCGAGAAAGGCGGCGGGCGATCCCTTGGGTGCCAGGTTTCGATAGTGGGGGTCCTTCTCGATGAAGATCCCGGCCAGCCAGGCGGTCAGGTCACCCAGGCCCTCGGCCGCCAGCATCTCGCTCGCCTTGACCGGGCCCCGCCTGCGGAAGAAGAGGGCAAGAAAGCTCAGGAAATAGCTGGCGAGCGCGAGGGGGACGAAAGTGGAAAATTCCGGGTACTCCTTCGCCAGGCGCTCGGTTTCGGTGGCAGTCTTACTCTCCGCCAGAGGCAGATTGTCCCAGGAAAAATTCCGCTCGGCCAGGGCCGCGGAAACCACGGCGATGGATTGGCGGACGACGTCGGTGAGGGTGATCATGATGCTGCTCGTGGTGCTGGTGGTTGCCGCTTAAGCCTGTCTGTCGAAATCGAGGTCGAGGGCCGGCGCCGCTCTGTTGCCCTGCTCCATTTTGCGGATGCCGGCTTCCGCGGCCTCGGTCAGGGCATCCATTTTCGTGATGTTTTTGGCCATGGCCGGCAGGGCCTCGCGCCGGAAGCGGGCGATGTCGTCGAGGGCCTGGCGGACGTCGGCGAAGGCCTTGGCGAGGGATTCGATATCCAGCTGGGCTTCCGTCGCCTGCTTCTGGATGGCCACGCCCTGGGTCCGCAGCTGGCGGGCCGTGCCCTCGATCAGCCGGCTGGTGGTCTTGTTGACCGCGGCTACCTTGTCCAGCACGATCTTCTGGTTGGCCAGCGCAAGCGCCACGGTGACGGCGATGGTGAGCGCACTGACGGTCACGTTGACCGCCCGGTCGACCCCCTTGATCAGCTCCTTGTTGTTGCGGATGATCAGCTCGATGGCCAGTACGCCCTGCTGGTTCACCGCCAGCTGCTGTTGCAGGTCGACGATCCGCTGGCGCAGGGGAAAGAGCAGCTCCTCCTCGATGAATGTGCGGCGTGGGTCGCCCTCGCCTAGGTCGCGCTCCAGGGCATGGGCCAGCCGCTGGTCGATGAGCTGTCCCAGGCGGATGGTCTTCTCCAGCCGGAGGGTGAGCTGGCGCATGGCCTTCTGGTCGAGGGCAAGCGTGGTGTTGTCCCGGCCGAGCTGGTCCCTGCCGTCCTCCAGGGAGCGGATGATGGCGTCGATCACCGTGTCGGCCTGCTGGAACCTGGTGAAGTACTGCTGCAGCGGGGTGCCGAAGCCCGGCAGGCGGCCGAGGGTCCGGGCGAACCAACCCGGCTTGAAGTCGAACTTGCCTGGGTCGAGCTGGTCTACCTGAACGTTCAGCTCGATGAGGGAGCGGGCGACCTGGCCCCCGTCCTCGCTCTTTTCGGCGAGGGACTTGATCGGCGCCTTGAGCATGGCGCTGCGCCGGGCGGAATCCTGCTGGGTTTTGAAGCCGAGCTGCTCGATGGCGGCGATGTTCGCCTCCCGCAGGTCCTGCTGCCCGCTGTTCGGGTCCCAGGCCAGGACCTTGGCGAGGAACTCGTCGGCGGTCCGCTCCAGGGCCTCGTCCCGAGCCTCGCCTTCCGCCCGGGCCGGCGCCAGGAACCCCAGTTCCCGGCGGATGGCCTCGGTGTCGGGGACGGTGAGAATCTGCTGCTGTGGTTGTGCCGCTGCCTGGTTGTTCATCGGGGTCTCCTTGTGCCGTTCGGCGTGTTCAGCATGGTTTGTCGATTACTGATCGGTGTTCATGGTAAGGCGCACTGCGTACACCTGGCGCCGGGAGTGCATCCAACGTTTCGTCCTCGGGCCGGTTCGAGGGGTGAAAAAGCAATGGAGGTTGCCCTCGCCCAATGGCATTTGAGCGTACCCCGCAACTGCCGGGCCTATTTGTTGAAAAGATTCGCTCTTTCGGCGATCTCCTGCAAATGTTTCATGGCCGACTGCAGGTCGGAATCGGCCAGCCCCCTGCCGGTCTTGATACCCGCGATGGCGGCCACGGTCTGGTCCATGACCGTCATCGATTCCTCGTTTTCGGTGAGGAGGGTGTTGACCTGCTGCAGCTGGTTCTCCCGCAGCTCTCGGCGCCTCCGCAGGGCCTCGAACTCCCGCTCGTCCGCCTCGGTGACCTTCCGCAGGCTCCGCAGGTCCCTTATCCTCTCCTCGATGTACCCGGGATCGATGGTCTCGGCGCTCTGGATGAGGGAGACGATCCGCAGCAGGTTGTCGATGACACTCAGGTGGACCTGCTCCGCCGCCCCCAGGAAGGAGCCGTAGGTGAGCTCGCCGGGCTTGAACCTCTTCTGCAGCATCTCGCGTAGCCGCCGGTATTTGCGGCCGATGGCGGCGAACTGCCGCCTGCCCTGGTCGGCATACTGTTCGGCGCCGGGTACGGCGGCGCAGTGATCGAGGTCGCCGGTCAGCGTTTCGAGCAGCCGCTCCCGTTCCCTGCGGTATTTTTCGGCCTGCTCTTCGAGGTATCTGTTGGAGATGGCGTCGCTCCGGAAGAAGTAATTGACCACCGAAGTGCCGGCCCCGACGGCCAGGAGCCCGCCCATGCCGGCGAGGAGTGCCGGCGCATTATAGAGAAAGGCGGCAAAGCCGCTCAGCATGCCGAGGGCGGTGGGGTAGAGGACCATGGGGTGGAGGAAGCTCTCCCGCCGGATCGCCTGGCGCACCGACTCTCCGCTGAATTGGTCGAGGCCCGGGAGGTTGTTTTCGTGCCGGATTTCCGGGCGAAGGGCATCC
>OBJA01001482.1_pt1 | contig 15967 bp, 15 predicted proteins | sample 1519751 | NCBI WGS metagenome assembly OBJA01 (sample SAMEA3881238, study PRJEB22517) | soil metagenome | biome: lake sediment; feature: soda lake sediment; material: sediment, water from around vicinity | place: India | collected 2013-12-23 | depth 3 m | reverse complement strand
TTCTGAGCCACCTGGCCAAAAGTGGTCTCAAATGCTCGGAACTGAGAAAAACCTTCCCCGATTATTACATCTCAAAAAATAAAATTGAACTCAATCCTGCCATCAACGTCGATGCCCTGCTTGTCAGAATGAAGCAAAAATACAGCGGAGAACAAATCACAGACATCGACGGGGTGAAGATCGATTTCCCTGAATCGTGGGTGCATTTACGCAAATCGAATACCGAACCCATTATCCGCATTTATGCCGAAGCCAAAACCGAAGCCAGGGCCAGGGAACTTGCCCTGCAGACAATCGACGATATCAGGAGCCTGCTTTAGTACGAACCTGCTGACCCCTGTCTGTTGATCAGATTGAAGCTGCGTTTGTTGTTGCCGCATGCCGTGTGCCAGCTGTGCTTCAGCAATACTTTGACTTTCAGGGTCCCCAAAAGTTGTTGGTTTCAAGTAATCTGGGCCAAAACGGCAGCCGTGGATTAAATTTCATTAAAGAATTGCTTTTTTAAAGCCATAAGATTCTGCGGCGTAAGCTAATAGAATACCTTTGTATCGTAAACCGAGAATTTACCTGCCAGCACAAAGCAGGATAGATTGTAAAGCCGGATAAAATGAAAAAGAAAAAAAATATAGGTATTGTTGCTCACGATAACCGCAAAAAAGATATTATTGAATGGGTTACCTACAACTGGCAGGAGCTGGTTCATCATAACCTGATTTGCACAGGAACAACGGGGAAGTTGATTGAAGAAGCCATTTCGGAAAAATGCCTGGAATTTGGTGTTGTTCCACCAACTGTTTCAAGGCTTAAATCAGGCCCCCTGGGAGGCGATCAGCAACTGGGTGCAATTATTTCAGAAGGAAAAGTGGATATGCTCATATTTTTCTGGGACCCCATGCAGCCCCAGCCACACGATGTGGACGTAAAGGCATTGCTCAGGATTGCCGTATTGTATAACATCCCCACCGCATCGAACCGTTCGACAGCCGATTTCATGGTGTCTTCCAGCCTGTTTCACGAAAACTATCAACCCCTTCTGAAGGATTATGAGAATTACATCCGGCGCGATGTGAATATGGTATAACATTCATCCCTTCAGGGGAGTGGAGTTGAGATCTACGTTAAATTGCCGCCGGCTTCCGGGACTGCCTTTGATTACATCGACCGGGGGTTTGACCCTTGAGATTCCTCTAAAGTATAACGATACGCCCTGTTTCAGCCTGATTTAATTCAATTTTGATTCACATTAAAGTCAAACTTAATTCAGTGTAAATTCAATTTTAATTGAATTTATATTGAGTTTATATTGAATTTACATTGAGTTTACATTGAGTTTAATCCGAAGAAGGTACCTCGCGAGTGGCTCGCGAAGCGGGGGAAGCTATGAAAAATCTCAGCCCACGGAATTCAATTTTCAAATATGAAGAAATCACAAAAAATGGGGGGCAGCTTACAACCGGTTGAAGAAAAGCATTAAATTTGCCGCCCTGTAAATAGTAGAAATGTAACACCCGCAGGTTCCATCACCCTGCGGAAAAAAATTAAAAAAATGCATAACGAGATTTTCTGGCTTGTAGAAATACTGGCAAATTTCCTTTTAATAATACTGGCGTACAGGCTTTTTGGTAAATGGGGCCTGATTATGTGGATTCCTGTTTCGGTGATTATTGCAAACATTCAGGTTATCCAAACAATCGAACTTTTTGGTCTTGCTGCAACCCTTGGAAACGTGGTGTATGCCACCTCGTTTCTGGTAACGGATATTCTTTCTGAAAACTACGGGAAGAAGGAGGCAAAAAAGGCGGTATGGATTGGTTTTTACAGCCTGATATCGATGACATTGCTGATGAACCTCGCCCTGTTTTTTATTCCTCTGGAGGGAGATGAATTTGCAGCCATTTCGCACGAAGCTACAAGCACCATTTTTAAACTGATGCCCCGGATTGCCTTTGCCAGTTTGTTGGCCTACCTGCTTTCGCAGCGGCACGATGTGTGGGCATTTCATATGTGGAGAAACCGTTTTCCCGGGGAGAACCAGCTTTGGATACGCAATAACCTCAGCACCATGGTTTCGCAGTTAATCGACAGTCTGGTATTTGTACTTGTTGCTTTTTACGGTGTATTTGAAACGGCCATCCTGTTCGAGATTTTTTTAACCACCTATGTGCTTAAATGGATGGTTGCTGCAGCCGATACCCCGTTTGTTTACTGGGCCCGGGCCATCCGGAAAAAGAACAGTTATATATTCAAATAACCCGATGGATGAATGCCTTACCGGGCTTGCATTTAAAATGGAATGTTGTCGGGATGGAATCCGATGCGTTCATTTTTATCGAGCCTGTCGATTTTGGCCATATCTTCCCCGCTGAGTTCAAAGTCAAAAATATCGGCATTTGAAACAATTCGCCCGGGAGTAACCGATTTGGGTATTGTAACAACCTTTTTTTGAATATCCCACCGTAAAACGATCTGAACCGGGGTTTTGCCGTACTTTGCTGCCAGTGCCTGCATTACAGGCAATTCATTTACACGTCCTTTCATCAGGGGGCTCCAGGCTTCCAGCTGAATGTTTTTACTTCGGCAATAGCTGAGCAGTTCGGGCTGAATAAGTTCGGGGTGGAATTCCACCTGGTTTACGGCAGGTATTACATTACATTCGGGAAGGAACTCCTCGAGATGATGAACCAAAAAATTACTGACACCAATGGCCCTTATTTTTTTCTGATCGTACAACTCCTCCATAGCTTTCCAGGTTTCGTTTGACAGCTTTCCTTTTGGCCAGTGAATCAGGTAAAGGTCAAGGTAATCGGTCTGAAGTTTTTCAAGGCTCTCCCGGAAAGCTTTAAGTGTTGATTTATAGCCCTGCTGGTCGTTCCATACCTTGGAGGTCAGAAAGATTTCTTCGCGCCTTACATTACTTTGGCGGATACCTGTACTTACTCCCTTTTCATTTTTATACAGTGAAGCTGTATCGATGCTGCGGTAACCGTTTTCAAGCGCTACTCTTACGGCATTCTCCACTTCCCCTCCTTCTTCGGCCTGAAACACACCCAATCCGAACCAGGGCATTTCCACCCCGTTATTCAAGGTTGTTGTCGATGCGATGTTCATAATCCAGTTTTTTATAACGTTATATTATTTCGGTTTTTTTTTAGCGCTTTAATATCGGCGGATCGCAGTATAAATCAGGGCAAAAATACAGGGTGCTGTCCTGATTAAGTACCTGCCTCGGGGTCCAATATAATAATTAATGCCGGAATTTTTTTACAGAGGGTACGTTTAACGGCTTCATTCCGGGCTGTTGGTTATTCGAAAACTTTAACTTCAACCGGTTTTTTACTTTGAATGTAAAGGCTTTTGCCAATTCCGACACCACCGGCATCTTGCGTTCATTATGCATCAGTGTTTTTAATAAAAATGGAATTTTATCGTAATAAGGAAATATTTTCCTGTTCCGGTTCAGGCTGTCGATTTCAGCAATTTCTGCGTCGGTCAATTCAAAATCGAAGATCTGCGAATTGGCGATAATCTCTTTGGGATTTCCCGTGCGGGGAATAGTTACTACCCCTTTTTGGAGGTCCCATCGCAGCACTACCTGCACAGGGGATTTGCCGTGCCGGGCTGCTATTTTTTTTATCTCCGGAATGCCCAGTACTTTACCCTGCATCAGGGGGCTCCATGCTTCGACCTGGATGTTGTGTTCATGGCAATAGGCAAGCAGATCGGTTTGTGTCAGTTCAGGATGAAGTTCCACCTGGTTGACGGCAGGTACAATGTTGATTTTTGGCAGAAAGTATTCAAGATGGTGCATCCAGAAATTGCTTACCCCAATGGCACGTACTTTTCCTTTTTGGTACAATTCTTCCATTGCCTGCCAGGTTTCAAATGATAATTCTCCCTTGGGCCAGTGTATCAGGTATAAATCAAGGTAATCGGTTTGAAGCCAGTCGAGGCTTCTTTGGAAGGCTTTCATGGTACCATGATAGCCCTGTTGGTCGTTTGCAACCTTTGAGCTGATAAATAATTCCTGGCGAGCGACACCGCTGGCCTTAATGGCTTTCCCAACACCTTTTTCGTTGTGATAGATGGCAGCATTATCGATAAGGCGGTATCCATGTTCCAGGGCAGTTTCAACTGCTTTTTCAACTTCACCGCCTTCCCTGAGCCGGAGAACGCCCAACCCTAGCAATGGTATCTCGACTCCGTTATTCAGTTTTACCCTTGCAGAGATATTTTTTATCATAAGAAATATTTATCTCATTTTTATTAATGGATTCTTTAGTTCTAACAAGTCAGTTTTTATAATGTTTAATTTATCGTTTGGCTAATATTTACTTATTTTGCCGAAAAGAAAACTGTTAACAAACAATGAAGATCTTCAAATTTGGTGGTGCTTCGGTAAAAAATGCCGATGCGGTAAAAAACTTGTCAGGTATTCTGAATGGTTACAACGACAACCTGATTGTTGTAATTTCAGCAATGGGGAAGGTTACTGATTTACTTGAAACCCTGGTAAAATCGTATTTCAGGAGAGATGCTCAAAAATGGGACATTTTTGGCGAGTTTAAAAGTTACCATACCGGGATATGCAATTCGCTTTTTGGTTCAGGGCAAACACCCGAAACAGTTACAGCCATTTTTAATGAGCTGGAGGCCAAGCTTAAGAAAACACCATCGCTTGATTTTGATTTCGAATACGATCAGATTGTTTCATTCGGGGAGCTTGTTTCGACCCGGATTGTAAGCGATTATTTAAACCTTACAGGAAAGGCGAACCTGTGGGTCGATATCCGGAATTGCATACGCACCGATGACAATTACCGCGATGCGGCTATTGACTGGGAACTTACCGAAGAACTTTCATCGGCAACATTTACATTTGATAACCATACCCTTTACGTTACCCAGGGATTCATAGGATCGACACCGGCCAGCCTTACCACTACTTTAGGCAGGGAAGGTTCTGATTATACAGCAGCCATTCTTGGAAATGTACTGGGGGCAGAAAGCGTTTCCTTCTGGAAAGATGTTCCGGGAGTGTTAAGCGCAGACCCGAAGAAGATGGAAGGAGCTACAAAGATTGATGCCTTATCGTATCGTGAAGCCGTTGAGATGACACATTCGGGAGCAAAAATCATTCATCCCAAAACGATGAAACCGCTTCACAACAAGCAGATACCTTTATACGTAAAATCTTTTCTGGCGCCTGAAGACCCGGGAACAGTTATTCATGAAATCGATCATAAAATTGAACTTCCTCCCATCTTTATCGTGCGCGAAAAACAGGTGCTGATTACCCTTTCGCCAAAAGATTTTTCATTCATCAGCATCGAAGACATCGACCGGGCTGTTAACTTTTTAATTGAAAACAAGGTAAAAGTTACCCTGATGCAACAATCGGCAATCGATTTAAACCTTGTCCTCGATTCTGCCGAAGCCGATTGGGACTGGCTGATGGATGAACTCAGGCCTCATTACAGTGTTCGCTATAATACGGGGCTAACTTTGATAACAATAAGGCACTACACCGAAGAGACACTCGACTGGATGGTTAAAGAAAAAGACATTTACCTTGAGCAACACAGCAGGCTGACAGCCAGAATGCTTGTGAAAGAATAACAGCAGTGCAAAATAAGTTTCAGATCGTATAAATTCGATGTAATTTTTACTTTAATGTGCCGACCTATTAGTTGTAATTGGCCGGGGTAGGCTATACATGCAACGGGAGCCTGAACCTGTGGGGCTGGCCCTTTACAGTGCAATGGGTATATATAAACTGCCTTTCGGCTCAAAAGGCATGTGGATGTTGCCATTTAAAAATTATCAAATTGAACAGGATGAAACAAAGGAAGTTGATTTTATTGGCCCTGGGGGTTTTGGTGGTTCTTGTTGTTTTACTCTTAGTGGGGAAGAAAACAGGCCTTATTGGAAGCGAATATGCATTAAGCGTAGTTGTAGAGAAAGTCGACAGCAGGACCATTACTGAATTTATAACAGCCAATGGTAAAATTCAGCCCAGGACGGAGGTGAAAATCAGCCCTGATGTTTCGGGAGAGATTATTGAGCTGTATGTTATGGAAGGGGACCAGGTGAAGGCGGGCGCGCCTTTATGTGTTATAAAGCCCGATATTTACATATCGACTGTCAACCGTTCGGAAGCGGCTCTTCATTCTTCAATGGCCCGGCAGGCGCAGGCACAGGCACAGGAAATTGAACGGGGCCTGGCCTTTAAACGCGCCAGACAGCTCTATGAAGGGGGGGCCATTCCCGACTCTGAATTTGAGGCGGCAGAAGCGGCTTATAAAGTGGCCCAGGCTGAAGTGCGTGCAGCAGAATTTGCAATTAAAAGCGCCGAAGCCACAGTTGCCGAGGCAAAGGAGCAACTGACAAAAACCCGCATATATGCTCCCATTGCCGGCACCATATCGGCATTGAATGTTGAAAAGGGTGAACGCGTTGTGGGCACTAATATGTATGCCGGCACCGAGATGATGATCGTTGCCGATCTGGATAAGATGGAGGTGCTGGCGCAGGTAAATGAAAACGACATCGTGAAAATATCACTTCTCGATACGGCAATTGTAGAGGTGGATGCATACCTTAACCGGAAGTTCAAAGGATTGGTAACCGAGATTGCCAATTCGGCAAAAGTTACCGGAAGCACAGCCGACCAGGTTACCAATTTCGATGTGAAGGTACTTCTGTTAAGGGAGTCGTATGCTGATCTGATCGACTCAACAGCCCGCAAATTTTACCCTTTCAGGCCCGGCATGTCAGCCACTGTCGATATTTTAACCCACACGCGTGAAAATGTTATATCGGTTCCTATTGCCGCCGTAACTACGCGCGTTCTTGACAGTGATTCACTGACCCGGCAAACAGCAAGCCTGCAACCGGGGATGAATACAGCCGACGAGCGTTCGGAAGTTGTGTTTGTAAACACCGCGGGCAGAGCAAGAATTGTTAAAGTTCGCACCGGAATTCAGGACAATGTAAGCATTGAGATTCTGGATGGACTCAGCCAGGGCGATGAAGTGATTACAGCACCCTATAATGCTGTCAGCCGGGCTCTCAAGGACAGTATGCTTATAAAAGTTGTAACCGAGGAACAATTGTTTTCAGGAAAGTAGCTTTTATTCCGGAAAATAGTTGCGCTGTGCAATTTCCTTTACATTTTCTACCTGTATGCTGTTTACTTTAAGTTCGGTTATTTCATTAACCTGATCGCCGTTGTGACGATACGCTTTATTAATAAAAAACCTTTCGGGTTTCAGCTTCGAATAGGTTACACTAAAATCGTAAACAACATCTTCGAAATAATTTGAATTATTGCTGGTAACAGCAAGAAATTTTCCCTGTCGGTTGTGCATTTTTGATTTGGCAGAAACCTTTATCTCTTTGACAGTATAATCATCCTTGAAAATAACAATTTCACCCCTGAATGAAGTTGCATGAAAATCCTGTGAACCTTCAAAAGAGGGATCTTGCTGGCTGAATTCAATAACCCATGCAGCCTTCCCGTCGATTACCGGTTCACCTTTAAGTGTCAGGTCAAATTGGTCGCTCAGTGCAGGGTTTAGAACCGAAGATGCATTGCGCACCCAGTCGAGGTGCAGTATTTCGTCGAAATTGATGATTCCGGCGGCAAAACTGTAGGCAGGTTCATCGGTTTTAATCAGGTAAGTTCGTTTTGTAAAGGCATCGGTTTTTGAAGGCGAACGATAGCCGGTCTTGTCGTAAATCAGCACTTCAGCCTGTTGTGTTACAATCAGCGAGTCGTTTTTTCTCTTTTCAGTGTTGAGGCTGCAAATAAGATTCACCGGGCCGCTTATGAAATTGTAGGGCGTGTTTTCTGAAGCCATCCGAAGGATTCTTGCCAGCACCATTGAGCGGCCGGCTATATCCACATCTTCGATGTCGTAAGTCTGGGGCTCGAGTTTAATTATAATGAATTCCTTTTCAAAAAGGGAGGCAACCGGTAGTTTTTTGCTTTGGTAACCGACCGACGAGAAGAAAATAGATCCCGATATCATTTCTTCCGGAATTTTAAGTTGAAAATTGCCGTTTTCGTCGCTGGCAGTTCCGTGATATGTGTTCTCAATGCCTACATTGGTATACGCAACGGGTTCATTGGTAGCTACGTTTACCACTTTTCCCTGTACCGATCGGGCTATGCGGGTTTCAGTCTGGGCGGCTGCTGTTTCAACAATGAAAACAGCCAGCATGATAATAACTATATTCCTCATTTCCAATTATTTTTTTAAATACAGCCATTCGTGTCAAAAGTTGTTTAGTCAAGGTATAATTAAACACTTTCTGTATTTATTTATAACAAAAGTATTTATTTCATACAAATCTCTGGAAATATAACGTTTTATTACAGTTTTATTATTTATTATATTTGCTAAAATCTAAAAGAAAGCAACATGGTTAACAGATTGCCTGTATTATTCATATTCATAATTGCAATTGTTTTTACCTCGTGTGTTTCGAAAAAGAAATTTCTCGAGATGCAGGATGGCCGCCTGAAGGCTGAGCAACAGGCCAGGGAACTTACCCGTGAAAACAATGCACGGGCCGAACGGATTAAAACATTGATCGCCGATTTTGAAGCCATGAAAAATGAGCTGATGGGGAGCAATGCCGAAAAGGATGAATACATCGATAATCTAAAGAAAGAATTAAGTGAATTGAACAACCAGTTAAGCCAGCAGAAGGAATCGTTGCAGCAAAGTACTTTCACATATGGATTCGAGAAGGAACGTCTTGCTGAAACACTGCAGGAGAGGCAAAGAACAATCAGGTCGCTGGAATCAAAAATAAAGGAACTTGAAGGTGATCTTTCACAACAGGGCTCGGAGCTTAGCCAACGCAATTTACGGATAAACGTGTTAAGCGACCGCACTGAATCCCTGGAGGCTGAGATTGCCCGTGGCATTAAGCAGCAGGAGGGACTGCAGCAGCAGATTACCGGATTGAAACAACAGATCGATGAATTAAACAAACAGTTAACGCAAAAGGACGAAACCATTTCCCGCCTGCAAAACAATGTGAACCTTCTGAAAAGAGAAATTGGAAGGGATTAAAAAGCCGTTTATGGATGAGGAGATGCAGAAGATCCCATTTTTTTCAGCCCGCTTATTGGGAAGAACAAATAATTGCCCGGGTATTTGGAATCAGCTGACGGGGGCTTACCGATCCAATTCTTCTTTATAGAGTTCGAAAAAATATTTAATTGAAGCCATTACTTCATATTCCGAGGAGGTATAGGGCAACACGTTTTTTGCATTGAACCAAAGCATAAAGCTGTCGGCTGCTGCTTCCTTCAACCCGGTAAGCATCATTACCATCTCCTTGTTGTAGTACTGTGAATGCAGTTCCCAGTTTTTTTGAAGCAACAATGCCTCCCTGACATCGCGTTTTTCGCGTTCACGACCGCTGAGATAATAGTTCCAATAAGAAATCGGATTAAACAGGGCCGCCAGCAGAGGGGGTTTTTCATTAAAGGCGTCGCCACGCAGTTCCACCGGGATATCCACCGGTTTCCCTGTCCCCAAATCACCATGTACCTGTGGTTTCTCTCCTTTTACCTCCACTTCACCTACAGCATAGCTGACAGGGTTCATTGTGAAAGTAAGTGTTTCGGAACCCGTATAACTGTGGGGAATGTAAAGCACTTTTCGCTGGTAACCTACCGAAGTAACAATAAGGCTGTCGATGTTCAATACATCAAGAGAAAAGTAGCCGTCGTTGTTTGTAATGGTGCCGCTGCGGTTTCGGTTGTTAATGATATTTGCATAAGGGATGGCCGTGCTGTCGGCAGCACTTACAAGCCGGGCTTTTAACCTGACAAGTATGGGGTCGACAAGCAAAGGATCGGTTTGCGCATGGCTTTTTGAGCTTGCAAGCAGCACCAGTAATGTTATGAAAAAGGCGATCCTCATTTTTTTTCGTTTAAGAGCCAAAAATATGGAAAAGATTGCTTATCACAGAGAAACATACACTTTTGAACGGGGATTTTAACAAGTTTTAAATGAAATCAGACATAATCAACCGGGTTAAACATTCTTTACCTGCCGGAGTTCTATTTGTAAAATAACTCCGGCATATGAAACGCATTCTAAAAATGTCAATTTTTGCTACTTCAGGAATGACCCTGTTCAGTTATGTTTTTTCACGCATGTTTAACAGGAAATTCCTTGAACCCCTGCTCCTGAATCAACTGGTGTTTTCCAACAAAAAGGCAAGCAGCAAAAACCATCCTGCGGGTTTTGTCGCTCATTATGCAGTTGGCACTTTTTTTTCCGCTCTTTATTATATCTATTGGAAAAAAACTGTACCCGATCCAAAGGCTCTGTCGGGTTCAGTAATGGGATTTTTAAACGGCCTGCTGGGGGTTTCAGGGTGGCATTTGTTTTTTGTACTTCATCCAAATCCGCCTGCAATTGAAAACCGCAAGTACTATATTCATCTGGTGTTTGCACATATGGTTTTTGGTTATTTGAACGGCCTGGCCTTCAGAAAGAGATGCTGTGTGCAGGATGGGCACGTATTGGAATGATGCCGGTGTTCGGCATAAACAAATCCACTTACTGCCTTGTTTTGAGAGAATGACCAAATTGCCTGTAATACGTTGGTTCGATGTAAAAACGGTTAAGCATTTAAGAATTCCGTTTTCCTTTTTTTTGCTGCCTGTTTTTTTGTTTGCATTAAGCCAGGCATTGTTGATTGATTGGGGTAATGCATTGGCTGTATTTTTCATTTTGCACTTTTTGATTTTTCCGTCAAGCAATGGATACAACAGCTACCAGGACCGCGATACATCAAGTATAGGCGGGTTGAAAAACCCTCCTGAAGTTTCGGAAAACCTGTTCTTTGTTACACTTCTTTTTGACCTGATTGCCCTGCTAGCCGCTTTTTTGATTTCGCGGCTTTTTTCAATGTTGCTTTTGGTATTTATTATAATGTCGCGCATGTACAGTTACCGGGGAATACGGCTGAAGAAATATCCGGTAACCGCATTTTTAGTTGTGTTTATATTTCAGGGAGGGTTTGTTTTTCTGATGACCCTGACTGCTGTTTCCGGACAGTTTTTACCTGCCTTGTTTACCCGTGGCAATTTAATCTGCATGGCCATCTCGAGTTTATTTATCGGCAGCATGTATCCCCTGACCCAGATCTATCAGCATGAGGCCGACCGGAAAGATGGTGTGAAAAGCATGAGTTATCTGCTGGGCTACCGGGGGACGTTTATTTTTTCAGCATTGTTGTTTGCTGCAGCATCAGGTTTGCTGTTTTATTATTTCGGACGAAGAAGCAATTATTCAGCTGTGTTGCTTTTTGGATTGTTTATTATGCCGGTTGTCGCATACCTTTCAAGGTGGTTTGGCAAAGTGCGCCGGAACACCAGGTATGCAAACTTTGAAAATACAATGAAGGCCAATCTTCTTTCCTCGGTTTGCATGAATCTGTTTTTTCTGCTATTGATAATTAACAACAAACTGGAACTTTTTTAATATGAGCAGGATTATTTGCACAGGAACAGCAGTGCCCGGGTTTCATTCGCCCCAGAAGGATATTCTGGAATTTATGTGCGGGGCTTACAACAATGAAACAGCTTCACGTAAGCTGCGCATTTTGTTTCATGCCAGCGGAATTGAATCGAGGTATTCGGCAGTACCCGATTTTGGAGGGCATTCCCGTGGCAAGCTTTTTTTCGTAAACGGCATGCCCGATGTTGAAAAGCGTATGGACCTTTACCGGGCAAATGCCGCCGATCTGGCCATTGCAGCCATAAATGATCTTTTTGCGAAATTAAATACAAGCATTGATTCGTTTGGAATCACCCACCTGATAACAGTAACCTGCACCGGACTTTACGCACCCGGTCTGGAGACGGAGATCATGGAGCGCCTGCAGCTGCCCCCCGGTCTGTTTCATACTGCTGTCAATTTTATGGGGTGCAATGCTGCTTTTCCTGCACAAAAAATTGCCGACTCGTTTGCCCGTTCCAATCAGGCTGCACGGGTATTGGTCGTATGTGTGGAGCTTTGTACAATCCATTTCCAGCCCAAAGACGATACTGATAATTTGCTTTCGAACACCATCTTTGGTGACGGAGCTGCAGCGCTTTTAATGGTTTCCGATGAAATTGCCCGCCAGGAAAACCTGAAAGGGCTTTCTGTTGCAGGGTTTCATTCGGGTGTATTGGGCGAAGGAAAAGAGCTTATGGGATGGAACATCAAACCGCTGAATTTTGAAATGGTACTCAGCGCCAGCATTCCTGCCTTTATCGGGCAGAAGATCAGCCGCTTTATAGCCGAAACAAGCCGGGAGCTGAATGTTTTACCCGAATCGATCGACCGGTGGGCGGTTCATCCTGGCGGCCGCAAAATACTTGACGAGGTTAGAAGACAACTGGGGTTAAATAATGGCGAAATGAACTATTCCTATCAGATTCTGAAGGAATACGGCAACATGTCATCGCCAACCGTTCTTTTTATCCTTGACCTTATCCTGAAACAGGAACTGAAACCGGGAGAAAGGGTAATGGCAATCGGCTTTGGGCCAGGCATCAGTGTGGATACTGCAGCATATACATATGACAAATAAATTCGATAAACGTTCCAGTCAGGATGAACTGCTTGATTCACCGGATGTGCCGGTAGAATTGCTGATACAGAACCTGCAGGAACTTGATTTTCTGAACCGCACAACCGGAGGACATGCCATTAGCCTTGAAGGGCTTAAAACCCTTATAAATGATAAAAACAGAATTTATCATATTGTGGATTTGGGTTGCGGGAGTGGTGACTGGCTTCGGTACATTGCTGATTGGGCTTGTAAAAACAGTGTGCAGGTTAGATTAACAGGTGTTGATAAAAATCGCAATGCCATTCAATACCTGAAAAGTAAGAGTGCAGGCTATCCTGAAATAGAAGGATTGACCGCCGATTACAGCGAAATTTTGGGTAAAGTTCCTGTTGATGTTATTCATTGTTCTCTGTTTTGTCATCACCTGAACGATAAAGAACTTGTTGAGTTGCTGGGGAAGATGAACGCAGTTGCGGCGGCAGGTTTTGTAATTAATGACCTGCAAAGAAACCCGATGGCATATTATGGGGCAAAGGCGTTTACTCAATTATTCGGGGGAAGTCCTCTTTCAAAACACGATGGGCCGGTTTCGGTGCTGCGTGGATTTAAAAAAAAGGAGCTTGAATTGTTATTTATGCAGGCCGGAGTCGATAATTACCGGATCGTGAGCCGGCCGTTTTTTCGGTTTCTGATAGTTGGAAAACAACACGTTACTGCTGATAAGAAACATTTAAATATTCAGTAAATATGAACCAGGTTAATAAGAATACACCCCAGGTGCTTATTGTGGGTGCAGGTCCTTCCGGTTTAATGATGGCCTGTCAGCTGGCGTCTTTTAACATCGGGTTACGCATTATTGATAAGAAACAGCTTCCTTCCTCCCATTCGGGTGCAATGATCATGCATGCACGGTCAATTGAAATTTTTGATCAGATGGGGTTGGCTCAAATGATGATCGGGAAGGGCAGGATTGTAAACGGGCTCTCGGTCTATTTTAATGGAAAGAAGTCGGTTCAGTTCGATCTGAGGGGGATTGGGCACACTCTGACACAGTTCCCCTTTATGTTGATGCTGGAACAGTCAGAAACTGAGGCTATCCTTATCGGATACCTGCAGCAGAAGGGCATACAGGTAGAATGGGATACAGAACTTATAAACCTGGTTCAGCTTGAACACGGTGTGGACGCTGAACTTATTTTATCGGATGGCAGCAGGGAAAAGGTAATTGCCGATTACCTGGTAGCTGCCGACGGCGGCAAGAGTACGGTCCGTTCGTTTTTAAAAATTCCTTTTAAAGGTAAATCACATAATACATTTTTGTCGGTTATGGAATGTGATGCCGATATACTTTCACCTCCCGATCAACTCCTTTTTTCATTTTCGGGCCAGGCAACAACCGGATTTTTCCCCCTTCAAAAAGGAAACTGGCGGATCGATGCAGCTATCAGGAGAATGAGGGCCAGCAGGCGTTTGTCGTTTTATTCAGTCCAGGAGAAGTTTAACCGAAAAACCAGCCTGAATGCCAATATCCGAAACCCCGGATGGTTTTCAGTATTTTACTCACACAGCAGGAATGCTCTTTTTTATAGAGTCCACCGTTGCTTTCTGATCGGTGACGCTGCTCATTTGTTCACACCTGTGGGCGGACAGGGAATGAATACCGGGTTGCACGATGCCCATAACCTGGCCTGGAAACTGGCAATGGTGCTAAAAGGAAATATGCCAACATCCGTTCTTGGGACCTATCAGTCGGAAAGAAAGCCGGTAGCCATCAGAACATGCCATGCATCCGACAGGTTTTTTAAACTTGCAGCTTCAGGCAGTATTGTTTATACCTTGTTCCGAAAATTTCTTTTACCCCCACTGCTGAAGTTGTTTTTTAAGATAATGAAAGTGAAGCGGGTATCCGATTTTGTTTTTAAAAAAATTGCGGGATTGGAGATTTCGTATCCTGAAAATAGTTTGAATATAAAGGATACTGAAAGTGTTCTGGCATCGGCTCCTAATCCCGGGGAAAGGGTTCCGTATTTTAGTTATCCTGACACTGGCGGAAGAGTGGTATCGATAAATGAAAAATTATCGGGCACAAAGTTTAATCTGATAATTTTTGAAGGCGATGGTTCCAGTAAAGGGGAGCTACCTGGAGTGGTGAAGAGGTTCAGTAATAGCGTATCAGCACATGTGATTCCACTCAATCACGATACGGCAGATTTGTACGTCAGGTTTGCAATAAAAAAACAAGGATGGTACATGGTAAGGCCCGACCAGTTTATTGCCTGCCGGTCGGTGGAGCCCGGTGCCGAAAAATTGTTAACTTGTTTGCAACAATTGTTTATACATAACCGAAATGGAACAGAAAGCTCCCCCTGAAAAGAGATTCCGGTTTTGGCAGCAATGGCTTTTTTACAGCAGTTTGTTGTTTGCATTATTTGGATTGGTATTGGCGTTGTATGGCAACAACCCGCTTTTCGCACCCTACCACAGGATGCTTGCACGGATATTCTTTGATGAGGAAACATTTCCGATACCTGCCCACGAGCTTTATACATTTATAATGGGTCCTATGGGAGCAACAATCACAGGGTTTTACCTTTTGCTTGCCTACATTGCCCGGTATCCGTTTAAACGAAAGGAGCGGTGGGCACGGTCGGCAATTATTGTTGCCTTTGGTACATGGTTTATCCTGGATGCCATTGTATCGGTCTATTATGGAGTGCTGTTCCAGGCGCTTGGGTTGCACCTGCTTGTTTCTGTTCCTCAGAAAGCCCTGCCGCTGGTGTTCACATGGAGGGATTTTGATCGGTGACTTTAATGCCGGAGCATTTGATGAATTAGTTTTTTTTGGTTAAAAACAGGTTTCCAGGATTGAACTCTGTTTAAAAACCGATGCGTATTTTTGAATGTACTGGTTTTACTTCATTATGCTCGGCACCGTATATTGAGAAAATCTGGAAATCGATGTTGGTGCTTTTATATTTTGCATTGATTCCGGCGCCCACTTCGTTTTGTAAAAACACAGGATTATTGAAAAAAACCGCATCTGAAAAACCTTCATGTCTGTTTACAGGGGGACTTATATACCGGCTATACATGTAGGCTGTTAACCAGTCATTAAAGGAATGCATGATAGATGTTCCCAAACTGAATTTGTAAACTGGAATGTTTGGGTCCATAAACGAAGTTTGAATAACCAGGCCTGCATTAAAATCAATCCGGGTTTTATCACCCGGAATCCATTTAAATGTATTGTCATAATGGTTAACGGAGCCGATTCCAGGTAGATCTGTATGGAAGTGATTTTGAGAAAATGAATACTTTTTATTTTTGCTTTTATCTGAATTGAACAGACGTAGTTTGTATCGATAATCAGTAAAAG
>OBJA01001481.1_pt1 | contig 15967 bp, 12 predicted proteins | sample 1519751 | NCBI WGS metagenome assembly OBJA01 (sample SAMEA3881238, study PRJEB22517) | soil metagenome | biome: lake sediment; feature: soda lake sediment; material: sediment, water from around vicinity | place: India | collected 2013-12-23 | depth 3 m | reverse complement strand
AGGCCTATCGGATACAAGGCAAAAGCTGAAACTATTGCAGCAGAATCCACAGATATCATTTTTGATAAAAGTAATTTTTTGCCTGTATATTCCAACGACATCGTCAATGCATTGTAAGCCCGTTTGTCACAAAACGGCGTACCCTACAGATGATGCAAAATCTTAAGATCGCACAGGCAAAGGGTGTAAAAGTGATTGTACTGACCCGGCCTGTTGAGGATTTCAAAGACAAAGATTTAACCGCTTGGCAAACGGCACTGAGTCTTTTAAAAAGTTCCGGAATAATCGTTGTCTTTAAATCAAACATCTATCAAAAATTTGCTGTTATGAATGAAAAGATTGTTTGGTACGGAAACATCAACCTGCTAAGTTATGGCAGCGCTGAAGAAAGTATCATGCGGCTCGAAAGTTCGAATATCGCCAATGAACTGATTCGAAGTATAAAGAAGGTGGACTGAGTGTTCTGCTGATCAATCGAACGCTTATGCAATCGGGAAGATACGCCACTTTCAGATCATTAGTAGTTATTGCCACAGAAAGATGTTTTTTCCTGGAAATGGTCAACATCACTTCATCACTGAAGTGCTTCCCCAATCCTCTTTTTCTATCAAATATACGTAATGAAGTATTGGATCTCCATTACCATTCAAATAAACTTCATCTACTTTCTTAGCGCCATTTCTTAAAATAGCTATTTGCGATCGTATATTTTTTTCTCCAATATAAAAATATACTTTATCCACAAATTGGAATGCATAGTCAATCAATAGCTTTTTCGAAGATTTATTATATGCTTTTCCCCAATAATGACGTGCCAAAAAGGTATATCCAATAGTGATACTCGAATCAATGGGATTATAATTATAATAACTGGTTGAGCCTATAATCGTATTTGTTGCCTTTTCGATTATTAAAAAGGCATATCCGTCATTTAATATTCCGTCAAAATAAATTTGAAAAACCTCTTTTTTATATCTGTCTTTTAAAGGATGTTGTTCCCAAATCAAGGGATCTGAGGCAACTTCAAATAATACATCAAAATCAGCTTCAACAATAGGGATTAGCCTTATAAGACTATTTTCAAGGCTAACAGGTCTCCAATCAATTTTCATATCATCTATTTAAAACCTGCTAAGAACTACGGACAAACAAAGCAGGATAATTTTATTGTTTACGTTAACAGAGCAAGATCCTTATTCCAGAAGTATTTCCATAGTTTCTTTTCCGCCCCATTGTTTCGTTATCGTAGTTCCGCCTATTTTCTTTATGGAAACACTTATTCCTGAACCTTTACGGGCCACTTCAATATCGAACTCATGGTCAAATGATTTTATATTGAGCAGTTTCATGTAATTCCATCCGTCCGGCAACCATGGAGCCAAAGTAAATCGGTTTAGGCCGGTAGGATTTATACCAAATAAACCTTCAGTTACGGCACGACAATATAAAGCGCTTTCGGCAGCAAGCTGTCTTTGATCGCCTTCGGGCCAGGCTTCAACCGGATACGGAACGTGCTCACCCAGCAAACGGGTGGTTGAGTAGTAACTGAAATAGTTCATGCAATGGTCGGTAGCGCCGTTAGCCAGTAAACCTCTGAAAGCATAAAGGGTTGAGCGATCCCAAAAGGTAGTACTCCCTGATTCAGTAAGTATTCCATTTGAAGTCCACAGGTAATCAGAAAAAAGAGCTTTGATGGTTTCTTCTTTTCTGTCCGTAATGCCCATCACCAGAGGAATACATATCCACGCGCGCAATTTATCGTTGTCTTTGTGATACTTATAGGTATTAAAGCCCTGAACATTGGCACCAAAATACTTTTCAATAGCACCCCTCAGCGTTGCTGCATTTCTTCGGTATGTTTCAGCCATTTTTTTCTTCCCCAAGTCATCCGCTAGGTTAGCAGCACTCAAATAACCACCATAAGCTAAACTGTTGGTCGAAAGGTTGACTTTGCCAGGATCAAAACGGCCTTCCAGTTCATCACTATCCGATGCAATAACACCTTCATGAGTTTTTTTACGCTCAAGATATTCGAAACACCAGGTAATGAGGGGCCATAGTTCTTTTGCAGTTTCAATTTTGCCACTTGCCAGAGCAAAACGCGAGGCTCCGTACGCAATCATAGCCATGTCGCCACGGTCACCGGCGCAACTAAAGAAATCAACTCCCTCGGCAATAATAGAGCTAGGAATCGGGTTAAAGTCAGGATTCATAAAACTGGCAAAAAGTCGATAGGCATTAATAGCCGATTCGTTACCATTAATGTTTCCAAGAAACGGGAAAAACGGATTGGCATATTCAGCCTGATCGTTTGCCCAAATGGCTGCATAATAAGCATCGCCACCGGGACTGTGCATTAACCCGCCTTTTGTATCGAAAATACTTTCGGTAGTTCGCAGTTTTGCAAAGGCAAACTCGCGGTTGATGGTATCATTAGGAGTTTCCAATACCAAATCATCGAAAACATTTGTTACCATTTGGATTCGTTTTTTAAGCTCAAATTCGCCTGAATAGGAATAAATTTCATCAGTGGCTTTTCTTCCTGAGTAGATTACCGAGAAAGTAAATTCATCGTCTGGTGCCAGTATGTATTTTCCTTCTTTCTTTACTTCCATTCTTACGATGTATTTTCCATACACTCCAGCAGCCGGATCGGTTTCCACGGTTTTTGAATTATTCTTAATCTCCAGATTACAAGCGAAGTTGCTCGTATTTTTTAAAGTAATCTTTTCTATCAAAGCAGGCTTATCTACAGACGGAAAGAGAGTGCGTTTCATTTCAAGCTGACCGTTTGTAGAGCTTTGTATGATTAATGTTCCGTTTAAAGTAAATGACCTCGGATATTCTTTTACGACAACTCCATTGGCAGTTAACACTAGATCGTTAGGGTTATCAAAATTAATTCTTAGGCTGGCATGTGTGTTGTTTGGAATTGTACGTAACATTGGGAGAACCAGTCTTTTAGTCAAAGTTAACTCTCCATTGTCGTCAACTCCGTATTTAATGATGGACGATGCCTGCAAACCACTCATTTCAATATGGTCAGTGTGCGACTGACCTTTAGTTACATGCCAGGTAATACCTTTATCATCTGTAAAACTCCAGCGACGCGAGTTCTGTCCCTGAAGGGTTGAATTAATAAGCAACAGAGAAATTAGTATAGAATAAGTTAGCTTTTTCATTTTTTGGGCTATTAATCGGTTATTTAAAAGGGATTGAATTATTTATGGAATGCCTGAGAAATAAAGTCAAGGACTTCGGGTAAAGCTTCGCGCCAGTATGTCCAATTATGAGCTCCATCACGAATCCGGAATTCATGAGGTATTTCCTTTTTATGCATAGCAATATGAACCAGGCTATTCCCTTCAAAAATGAAATCATCATCGCCACAGTCGAAGTACCAACGAACTGCCTTTTTCTGGTCGTCAGGAACAACTTTTATCAGTTCAAAAGCATTGTGGCTGGCAAAATATTGCTCCTGTTGTTCTGTTGAAAATCCATCAAGCCGTTTTTCACCAGAGTGCGTAAATTCGTCAAAAGTAAAAGCCCCAAAATAGGCGCTTAGCGGACAGGCTGATGAAAATAATTCAGGATGGTGCATGGTATAAACAAATGTTCCGCCTCCGCCCATTGAAAGACCAGCAATTGCCCGGTAGTTTTTTTCGGCTCTGATGCGATAAGTCTTTTCGATAAAAGGTAAGAATTCCTGAAAGAAGAAGTTTTCATAATTCCAGTCGCCATTTGGGCTATTGAAATAACCTCGCTGACCAGTGTTTGCATCAGGCATAATGATGATCATTGCTGTACTTTTCCCTTCCTGAATTGCTTTATCGGCAATGAGTTTGACCTCGCCAAACTGAACCCAACCAGTGTGGTCGTCGCCAGCTCCGTGCAACAAATAAAGAACAGGGTAACTGCGATTTGATGTTTCGTAATCGGCAGGAAGATAAACCGCATACTTACGATCCATCTTCAGAATCTTACTAGCCATCGTCAAGTTGTCGAACACTTTACCGCCAGATTGAGCCATTACCAATGAGGCTGGGATAAAGCACAAAGTCAGGATAGAAAAAAAGAGGTTTTTCATAATTCAATCGTTTAAAAGAATGGGAAATATTGCATTAGCTCATTTGTATTCAATAAAAATTTCATCAGTATAAAGCATTGCCGGTTTATGTTTTAATTCGATAAACCACTCGGGGGAATTGTTATTAACTGCATGAATACGCATCTGAACAACAGCATCACGGGTTACCAATAATTTATAGGGTACCGCATTTATATTCCAGGGATGTTCATTGGTATCGTAATTCTTTTCGTCCGCTTTTTCAAAATTCACTCCATCGGTTGAAATCTCGATCCAAACCTTGTTTGGCGCAAATGCTTGGGTAACAAAATCGTCCAAAAAATTTGCCGTTACGGTTTTAATATTTACCGGATTTATAAAATCGACAGTTGCTTTGAAGTCTTTGCCTTTTTCAAACTGGACCCAGTTTAAATCGGATTTCCCGATGACTCCCTGCTTCAGATCAAAAAGAGCATATTCATTTACCTCATTTACAGGTTGGTTCAAATAAGTGACCGATTTGACCGGAACAAATTCATAATGTACATTTTTCAGGCTAAACCCGTTGTAATGATCTTTCAGAGTGCCTATTGCAGAAATATCGACTGTATTCGATGCCATTATTGGATTTTTATATCCGGTTGAACTTTCGTCTGGAAGCGCTCCATCAGTTGAATACAAGATTTTAACATTTGCTTGCGGAGTTGAAATTTTAATGTTTATTGGGCCATTAAAAATGTACTTGTCGGTCGAAAAAGTTAATGGTTCGACAATATTGAGCGGATATTTGGCCGATTTGGAATAATACAGTTTAAATGCTTCGTCGGTACTTTTAAGAGTACATGGCTTTATCCTGAAATTGAAGCGATAATCCTTTGCAACAACTATTTGCGAGGGTTCATATCCTGGCCCACAAGTAGCTGTTCCTAAGCCATTCATTTTGTAATCAACATTGAAGGTCAGAAAACCAGCTTTAGTTAACTTATTGATGTGCCTTGCTTTTGCAATATGATCGTCGCCATATTCCCGTGCACTAAAATTTAACAAGGTATCTGAATCGACAAATAATCCCAACCCATCATTATTTGTGAGTTTTACCCATCGGATATCGGTACGGTTCCCATTTTCTTCAGGAACAAGGTAATTGTGCCAAAGTTGGTTAATAGGCATTTCGTAAACGCCTGTCAAAACTGAGGCTTTACGGTCAGAATAGCTTTCCCAGGGGCCGTTGCCAAACCAGCTTGCCCGATTAAAATTGTTTTTTAGGTAAAACTGCCAGCCAACTTTGGCAAACAGCATATTTTCCTCAAAAGGATTAATCCTCGTATAAATATCCACTTCGCCGGATGAGTTTACTGTTTGTACAGCAAGCACATCCATTAAATGAACTTTTGCTGAATTTTCAACCCGGAAGGTCACATAAATACTTATTGCATTGTTTTTATGCTTTACAAGCTCTATGTGGTGAGGCGCAAACGTTAGATTATCAATTCCTTTTTCGCGCCAAATTCTTGAACCATTTTTATCGCGATCATCATTTTCAGTGGGAGGCCTCCAGAAATTGATTTTAGGAGACTTGACAAATAATTCTTCTCCATTTACTTTTAGACTGGAGAAAGATCCGGCAAATTTATCAAACGTGTATTCAAATTGGGTTCCTGAAATCTTTACGGCCGATACACTTTCGGCAACTTGAATGACTTGTTCAGATTCTTCAACTAATGGAATTGATTTTTCTTTAACAGGCAATTTAAATTGCTGGTAGCCAATTTCGAATCCTTCAGGAGCATACAATTGTGCTGCTTTTAATTTGAATGAAATATTCAGAAAAAACTCATGACCAGGCCGGGCAGCAGGGAGTGTGTAAGGAATTTCTATTTCCTTTGTTGTCAGTGGGGCAATATCCAGATTCAGTTTACCCGAAGTAATTGGCTTTCCTTCTGAAACGATTTGGTAGGTAGTTTCAAAATCCCGAAGGTTGGTAAAGCTGAAAAGGTTTCGAACAGCAATGTGTCCTTTGGTTAAATCTATTGCTTTCAGCAACATGCCCTGATACAAGTATTTCACTTCCAACAACTCGGGTTCTATGGTACGATCGGGCAAAACCAAGCCATCGCAGACAAAACTTCCGTCGTTCGGGAAATCATTATAATCGCCGCCATAAGCCCAAAACCAACTTCCATCGGCGTCCGTTTTTCTCAGACCCTGATCTACCCAGTCCCAAATAAAACCACCCTGTGCGCGAGGTAACGAATATATCATGTTCCAATAGTCGCTTAAACCGCCGCAACTGTTGCCCATCGCATGTGAATACTCGCAAAGGATAACCGGTCTGTCCGAATGTGAATCGTGGTATTGTTTAAGTTCCTGAACTGAGGCATACATATTTGAAATGATATCGCACCCTGCTACTCCATCAGCTTCTCCCACTTTCGAATCCTCATAATGTACCGGTCGCGTGGTGTCTTTTTTGCGAATGCTGTCTTCCAGAGCTTTAAAATTTTGACCCCAGCCCGATTCGTTTCCCATCGACCAGACAAGGACTGATGGATGGTTTTTATCTCTTTCTACCATCGCCATTCCTCTTTCCACAAAGGCTTTTTTCCATTCCGGATCATCCGCCAAAATTGACAAGCTTCGTAATGCGTGACATTCAATATTGGCTTCATCCCAAAGGTATATGCCGTAAATATCGCACAACTCATACCAGTCAGGATGGTTAGGATAATGCGACGTACGAACAGCATTGATGTTGTTTTGCTTCATAATTTCGATATCCCTGATCATGATTTCGCGGCTCACCGCCCTGCCTTTGTCCGGATCGAATTCGTGCCTGTTGGTGCCTTTGAAATAAATCATCTTCCCGTTAAGCAATAAGTAGCCATTTTTAATCTCCACTTTGCGAAACCCGATGCGGGTTGCTGTGCTGAAATAAGTATTGCCATACTCGTCAATCAGATTAATGCTAAGCTTGTAAAGATTGGGATGCTCGGCACTCCATTTGAGCGGATTATCAATCTTCTTATTTAAGCTATAAGTAATCTCTCCTGAAGGAGTTATGCTTTCAGTTTTTTTGATGTTTTCTGTAAAGACCAGTTCGTCATTTGAATCGTAAAGTTTTATACCAAGCACAGGCGCAGCGAATGCTTTTGAACCGTAGTTTTTTACTGAAAAACTTGTTTTTAAGGTTGCATCGGTATAATTATCATCCAAATCGGTCTGGATAGTAAAATCGCGTAACGAAATCTCGGGTAGCGAAATAAGATATACACTTCGAAATATGCCACTCAACCGCCAATAGTCTTGATCTTCGAGATAGCTACCATCGCTCCATTTAAATACCTGAACGGCAAGTGTATTTTTACCTTTCACCAGATACTTTGAAATGTTAAACTCTGCCGGAGTAAAAGCATCTTCGTGGAACCCAACTTTGGTGCCATTTACCCAAACAAAAAAGGCAGCCTGAACACCTTCGAAATGCAGGAAGGTTTCCTTATCTGACCATTTTTCAGGAATTACAAAGGAAGTACGGTAAGAACTTACCGGATTATCCCTTTTTATAAACGGTGGGGTGCTTGGATGCGGATAAGTAATATTCGTGTAATGAGGATATCCATATCCTTCCATTTCAACATTTGAGGGTACATTTATCTCGTTCCACTTGCTGTCGTCGAATGCTGGCTGGTAAAAACCTACGGGTCGCTGAGGAACATCGGCTACCCATAAGAATTTCCATTTCCCATCTAGTGAAATAACCTGATCAGAAGCATCTTTGTTAAAAGATAATGCCTGCTCTTCGTTTGAATAAGGATAGAAAGTGGCCCTGTTTGGTTCGCAATTCACCCGGTTTACCTGCGGATTTTCCCATTCGTTAACAACAGGCTGAGATTTGCCCATGTAGCCGATTTGAAATAAAATGACAAGGACAAGAAGATAGCGTTTCATATAGTAAAATGTGAATATTAAAAGGTTATATTTCCAGATACAGTGACCTCATTCCCATTTAAATGCCAAATGGTTAACAGGCCTCCCTTTTCAAGAGGTTCCCATTTCCAACCTTCATCCGTTTGCGAACCGGCTTCAAATATTTTAGTATTGTTCACAAATACAGCTTCAGGTTTATTGCTCATTCGTAAAGTTTCCTTCGATTTTAAATCAAAAGTTCGATAATAAATAAGTTTCGAATTACCCTTCTCAGTCGGGGAATTATCCTCGTAATGCTTATTAAGGTTCTGTAAGTAATCGATCTTCTGAACTACCGATGATGAGCTGAGTAAATGATTTTGACCGCAGGCGCCAGTTCAGGCCAAAATGCCATCGCGCGCAAATAATGTCGGACATAATCCCCATAACCATCAGTCAGCCAGATTTGGTCGCGCGGATAGCAGTTCTTTCCATCGTCATCAACCATATAAGTTGCCCAGTTTAATGTACGAATGGCATTTTGTACCATTGAACTGTCGCCCGAAAGTTTGGTATACTGCAATTCAGCCGATGCTTGTCTTGAACTGTGGCTGTTTCCGGGAACTTGATAGGCCGTCTGTTCGTTTACAACAACAACCCCGTATTTTATCCATTCTTTGTTTCCAACCGTTTTGTAAACCCAATCAAAAATATTTTTAACGTCCGATTTCCAATTCGGAAAATAATCCTGATGATTCATTATAAACTGGGCGAATGTGATTGCATTAATTTGGGTATCGCTCCATCCCGGGATGTCTTCAAAGAAAGGCCCCCACTTATTGTTTTTCAGGGGATAACTTTTCATCCAGTTAATGAGTATATCAAAGGCTTTCTTGTAATTATTGGGATCGCCAACGTTCAGTTCAACCAGGTTCAGGAAAAGTTCCATTGTTCCTGACCAGTTGGTGGTATAGCTACTCAATTGGTCTCTCCCATTTCCGGAATGGCTAACCAGCTTGCCAATCTCGCCAGTTAATGCGTTGACTTTAAAAGGTAAAGGAGAATTTTCACTGTCTCCAGCCTTGATATTTCCGGCCAGCGTATTGGCAATATCAACCGCTGCTTCCAGGTAGCGTTTGTCGGTAATGTTTGGATAGGCTGATGTTTTGGTCATCTTATACAGCTTAACCAACTCAAGTCCAAACGAACCGGCTTTATCGGGTTGTGCAAACCCAGGCCCAATCACCATATCGCCATCATAAATTCCGGAATAAATGAGTGTATTATACGGGTAGGGAATATTTGGCCAGGCGGCACCAGCAGGAGAAAGCGAGTGGGTAAGGTAATAATCGGCAATAAACTTCATTTCTTCTTTTACTGCTTCATTTCCTGAATAGCTGTAATACAGATTCCACGAAGAAAGAGCCATCGCAAACTGGTCACCCCCAATACCACGACTATCATTAAAATCTTCTCGCCAAACCTGATGGTTCATGTAGTAAGGCAACCCGTTTTTGTCGGTTCGCATGGTACTCCAGAAATTATAAACTTTGATTATTATAAAATCATACGACTTTCCCAAATCAGATGAGTACCATGGCAAAATCGATTGGTCGGCTTTGTTTAAACGAATATGATGATATAACAGTTTTTCCGATACAACGGAGTCTTGTATTTCCGGTTGTGCCTGAAGCAGTGCCTGATTCAGCAAAATCAACAATCCGGAAAGCATCAATCTGATTAATTGTTTTTTCATAATATTCATTTATTTGATTGAGATAATTGCATTTACATAGACATTTTGCTCTTCCGGATTTAGGATAAGCTCAATTTTTGTTGGGATAGAAAACGATTTGCAAATGGATAGTGATTTTGAAAGCCCAACACCAAGATTAACAATTGCTGGATGAGAAGCATAAAAGCCTTTGCCAAGCGTCATTCCTGCAAAAGCGCTGGTTTTATATTGTCCGTATTCTCTTTCATACTTAACTTCAGCATAAGATGAAAAATTTTGCCTCAATGTTTGCTGATTCCTGTCGGCTCCCCAAAACCAAAAAGAATATAGAATTGAAAGTGGCACTCTTTGGCTTGGATAATAAACACCGTAAAAATCGAGCATGTGCATTGTCGTTTTCCTGTTTAGGTTTAAAAAATCGTGCTTAGCGCCAAGAGAATCTGTAATACCGAAATAATCAGTGAGCCCAAATTTTAGTTTCTTCATCAATTGATATTCTATTGTAAAATCAACCTCACTATATGATTTAGGCTCAAACGCATACGACCCAAAAACAGATACACTCAGTTTCCCATTTGCCCAACCTATTGTAGGTTGAATGACCGGCGATTCGGAATAACTTACGCCACGCCATATCCAGCGGTTCGCCAAATCAACCTGAGAGTAAAAGCATGAATCTGGCTTTTCAGCATGCGCACTCCAAACAATAAAAATGGTAATAAGAATTAGTAAAATCTTTTTCATCAACTAATAGAACTATCTGTCAATCAATCCAGTGTATTTTTAAGAACGGTTGTATCATATTCAGTTTTATCTACAATTCATCACCACCGGCTTGTAAAGTCACAATGGTTTTTGCCGGAACAGCAAAACTTGCCGCAGTCCCCGAACTGACTTCCTTGATGAAACTACAATTCTCGGTTGATGCATTTGTCCGGTACATTTTGAATGTGGCAGGCAGATCGTTTCCTGATAAAACGACAGCTTTATCTTCAGTTCCTGAATTGATAATTACAATAGTGTTCGTTCCTTTTGAACTATTTTCATAGGCAGTCACAAAGAATTCAGGACTATCGGATGTGCTTTTTACACGCACAGCTCCCGGACGGATATATCGATAATACTGTTTGGAAACGGAATACTTTTTTGAAGTTGCAGTGCCGGAAGTCAGGCAATATTCGTTCATTGTTGTCTGGCTTCCCTGCCACCAGACCCACGCACTCATGTTTCCATAGAATAATCCGCTGTGAATGTCCATTGCCAAATTGAAAGCGCCTGGCAAATCGCCGGTTTTCTCCCATGAGTCTGTATATCCTGAAGTTTCTGTCATCCATGCCTGTTTGTTCATCGGGGTACTGAACTGGTCTTTGTGGTTGGTCCACATTTTTGCCAATTCCGATCCAGACGAGGCTGAAACACCATCGGAATAGCCATGAACAGCCAGAATGTCAAGGTTTTTAGCTGCATCAGCATTTGCTTTTACGCCCGAATGATAAAACCATCGCCAGTTCTCTTCTTTGCCTTCCATGTCGAGCATATTTTCGGCTCCCAAAATCTTGACGTCCGGAAAGTTTGCCTTTATTTTTGGCACTACATTAATTAGCAATTCGTTATACCATGGAATAGTATAGGTACATGAGTTAAATGTTTGCTTAAACATCAATTCATTTTGTAAGCTGAGAGCATATAAATCAACTCCGGCATCTTTGTATAACTGGATATTCGATTTCAGCCAATCAGCGTATTCAGTATATTTATTTGGATTAAGTGTTCCACCATTTTTTGTTGAAACAGTGCCTGCATACCGCGTCGCATTCTCATCGCCAGCCCAACTGAAATTGCATGCCCATTTTAAATCGGCCGGCGGGCTCCATACGGTGGCAATAAATTTCAAATTAACCTTGTATTTGTCGGCTTTGGCTTTTAATCCCTGAACTGCAGGCTTTTGTTTTGTCCAGTCCGCATCCTGGCTTACCCCTGGTGTCGCAGGTGGAAATATCTCATTTCTCCAGATGGTGATTCCCAAATCGCTAATCATTTTTTCGCCCCAGGCATCGTTCCACAGTTTGTCTGCATTTTCCCACCAAACATCAGCGGCTCCAAAAAAGCCAAATCCATCAATGGTCTGATATTTTGTCGTTTTATCAATCGTGATATTTACTTTGGGAAGTACCGGATCGGGTTCAACCGGATCGGGCATTGGTTCATTTCCGTTTTTACCACAACCGAGAAGGAGCAAGACTAAAAGAGTTCCTGAAATTGAAGAGAAATTGTATTTTTTCATAAAATTGATTGACGAGGTTCTTGTTAATTAAATTGTATGGCAATTGCATTTGTGCTCCCGTTGCCTTTTATTACTGCATATTTAGACTGATTCACATGATCAACCCCGACCAACACATGTTGACCATTGATCCTTGCAATTGCATCTTTTGTGTTCGCAGGGAAAGGAACCCGAACAACAAACCGTTCGAATAACCCGCTCGTTTTAATTTCGACCCGTTTGGTTTTAGGGCTGAAGGAATATTGATAACTCACCTGGTGTCCGTCGCCACCATATCCTACATTCACCGAAGTTTTTTCGACACCCGCAAAATACCAGCGTGGCGAAATTTCTACATCCTTAAACTGGATACCCTTATCAACAATACCAGCTAATCCTTCGATTAGGGCACTTACAAATGCCGCCTGCCCCCATTGATCAGGGATAGCTTCTTTTTGCGCTGTTCCGTCATGATTCGCGCAACCTGGCAAACGCCGGTTGTTCATGTTTAAAATCTGATCGAGTATTTTAAGTTGTTCAACAGCAAAAGTTTCAAATCCGTTTTGAAACGCTGCTTTTGTTAGTTCACCTCCAACCAATGGCAAAACCGCGCCATTCATGTACACACCCACCGGATAGCCCCCAAAATGAGGTTCAATAAAAGGATAAATACCAAACCATGGGGCAACAGATTCGGCTTTCGTTTTTTCTCCTATTTCCTGATAAGTTTTGATAATGGAAGCTGCCATTTCGTGAGTTGGCGCTCCGCGATTAATTGAATAAACATTTGACAATCCGATAGAATTAACTGGATCGGACTTGATTTGTGAAGGAACAGGGTCTTCGGGAATAAAATGCGAATAAAATTTTCCGTTCCAGCAAACAGAGTTCAGTCGTGATTGAAAGAGTTCTGCCTGCAAATTCCACTCATTGGCTGATTCAGCCTGACCTGTTGCATCAAAAAATTGAGAAATTTGTTTACAGGCCCGAAACATTCCACTATTATCGCCATGCATTATTCCTTTGGGAGTATCAGGTGTGTTTCCAATACCATGCACTAATCGGGAAACACCTTTTAATGAATCAGAACCTGATGTAAAATCCCATGTATCAATGGAATATGGCCGTTTAACAAGCAGGTTTTTAGAGGACCATCGCAGAGGATCAGTCATTTCGTATTTCATTCCTTTAACCAAAGTTGGTAACCACTGCTTCAGAAAAACGACATCTCCTGATGTTTGCCAGTTGGTATATGCTCCCTCAACAAGCAGATATTCCAAATCGGCCTCAATGGGCATGCGAAAAAAGAAGTTTTGATTTTCAACATCGACAAAATAAAATTCATGGTCAAAACAATTGGTAAAAAACAATTGACCAACGTTTTGATTTTTGTACGATTCCCAATAATCGAAATACATGCCTTTGTGAGTTTGCCGCCCCATAAAGAATTCGAGGTAACTTTTCATATCCTTCTCCCAGTATTTATAGGCTTTCATGCTATAAATATGATCGCGGATCCATGATACAAACATCAGGCGTTCTTTACCATCAAGGGTTACTTTCTCAACCCGTCCATTTTCGTATAAACCTGTTTTCAAATCTTTTAATGCAGCGCCATATATTCCCGATCCTTCATCAAAAGAGGTTTGCGCCCTAACTTCCGAAAAAAGACAGAATAAGGCCTGAAGACTGCACACCAATGCCAAGACCAGTTGATTTTTTCTCATCAGGTTTAGTTTCATGAATTTTAAAAGGTGGTGACGATTTGCAAAGTCACCACCTTTAATTCCAATAAAATACTTTTATGAATAATTAGTAACCAGGATTTTGGCCACTCGCAGCCATCAATGGATTCCGATCAAGCTCAGTAGTTGGAATAGGGAACAACAAATTTTTTGGAACTTCGAACTTAAATAGATTCGAATCATAGTCAGCAGGAAATCCGAAATCGGTAGCAGTCCATTGAGACAGATTGATGTATCCTGCAGCATGCCATCTTTTCAAATCCGACCAACGATGGCCATCTTCGCCTGCTAATTCAAGCATTCTTTCTTTCATTATATCGGCCATTGAAAGAGAAGTAAGCGCTGCGGGAGCCTCAGAGGCTGGAGAAACCGAATTCCGGGCACGTTCTCTCACATCATTTACCTGAGCTAAAGCTGCAGAAGCGTTGCCAGTTTCAAGATATGCTTCTGCAACGCAAAGTTTCACATCAGCTAAACGTAACAACCTTGGATTGTTGTTTGACCCGATTTGCCACATTGGATCAAGTTCTTTCCCTCTGTCTCCATTTGTATATTTAACCAACTGGTTGTTGCCAAATTTGCCCCAGTATGGGTTAATCCACCAATACGACCAACCATAATTTTCAACATTATCTCCCTTAAAAGTTTCACTTTTACGTGGGTCTTCTGGATCGAATGCATCCATTAACTTTTGGGTCGGGCCAAAAATTCCACTACTGTAATTTGCCCAATGTGCATCACCATAATGATAGAATGCTGCCGTTTGACCAACATCTCCTCCAAAATCATTATCAAGCCATGCATTGTCTTGCCCGCCTGGTTGTATACTTGCCTGAAATTCAAACAGGGATTCAGGATTATTCTCAGTCCTGTAATCAAAACTATTGCCATAAGGTACGCTTATAAATGCGGCAATACGGGTTGATGATATTTTCCCATAAGCTGTAATCGCCTTTTCGTAATCAGTTGCATTTTTTGAATTATAACAGGCTCTGGTTACATACAATTTAACAAGTAACCCGTAGCATGCATCTCTGGTTATGCGTCCGCTATTTTGCGAATCCCATGATTCATAAGCCAGTGGGGCAGCCTCTTCAAGTGATGCGATTGCATTATCGAGAAGCTCAAAATCTTTGGACGGGGGTAAGTTTGCATCGGCTACAGAGGTAATACGGACATCCTGTAGAGGCGCTTTTCTCCAGTTATCCCACAACTTAAAATTGCACCACGAGCGAATAAACAGCATTTCGGCTTTATTCGCATCCTTTAAGCCTGGTGTTTTATAGACTGCATCTAACGAAGTTCCATCAAGTTTCTCCAGCATAAAATTACATCTGCTAATAACTTTATATAGAGTTGTCCACATGGCGACCACTGAACCATTACCTCCGTTAAGGCCTGAAAATGTTTCAAGCGAATTTCCGGTCCCGTCAGAAGTGATGTCGTCAGCAGGTAAAAGCCAAAATCCATGTTTGGATTGTTTAGCTAAGTCTGCGCCATAAATATTTGTTATTTCGGCATATGCGGCACCAATACCTTGGGTGATACGGTATTCGTTACCAAAGTAATTCGATTCTAACTCCTTTGAAATATTAATATCAAGATTTTCGTTGCAGGAGTTTAAGCTCACAAGGCCAGCCACCATTAATGAACAAGCCAGTATATAATTTTTTCTATTCATAGTTTTTAAAATTAGATATTACAATTCCGCAGATTTAAAAACGGACATTTAATCCGACAAAGACGGTTTTCGGAGTTGGATAAATATCATTTTCCGGATCATATCCTGAGTATTTGGTAATTGTCAAGAGGTTTGAAGCTCCTGCATAGATCCTGCAATTGTTTACAGCGTTTTTCATAAAGGTATAAACTTGCTTAGGAAGTGTATATCCTAACTGGAGGTTCGATAACCTCAAATAAGCTCCGCTTTCAACAAATTTGTCCGAAAAACGATAGTTTGAAGCGGGATCACCATTAATCATTCTGGGCAAGCTGGTAGATTTATTTTCAGGAGTCCATGGATTCAAAACATCTACTGACATATTGCCTGAAGTATTACCAACATCGTACAACGACATTTTTACGTAATTCACCTTTTGAACATCTCCAACCCCGGTAAATTGTGCACTGAAATCGAGATTTTTATACTCCAGATTCAGATTTATGCCATAATAAATCCCAGGAATTGTTTTACCTAAATAACGTGAGTTCGATGTAAGAAAGCGCTAAAATATTTGAAAAGAAACAAGGTTTTG
>OBJA01001480.1_pt1 | contig 15973 bp, 13 predicted proteins | sample 1519751 | NCBI WGS metagenome assembly OBJA01 (sample SAMEA3881238, study PRJEB22517) | soil metagenome | biome: lake sediment; feature: soda lake sediment; material: sediment, water from around vicinity | place: India | collected 2013-12-23 | depth 3 m | reverse complement strand
TTTGGGCTATAAAGTGGTGAATGGGGTCTTACTGGTAGATCAGTGATATTTTTTTGAATATGCGTTGTTTTGTCGCTAAGATGTGAACTGAGTGGTTAAACTCCTGTCAAAAAAATATAACGCAAAGCTCACCGGACCGCGCCTCTGAGCTTGTAGTAAAATTGAACGGCGCTGCTCGCGGTCCGGTGAAGCGCCATTGTTGTGCTTTAATTTCCCTTTATTATTGCGATAAATGCTAGAAGGTCGGGGTGCGGCTCAAACCACTCCCCTTGTAAGCGAAAGCTCGCAAATCGATTATGAATAGACTTTTCGTATTCTAAAGTTCCAGGTGTTGTAGCAAGCAATTTTAATCTATATGGGTGTGCAGTTTGCAGGGAATTTAGGCGGTTTTCCACTTGACCAGCGGTAAATCCGATCTTTATCGCACCTATAATTTCTGATTTTACAAAATAGATCTGTCCAGTGGTGGTGATTGGTATGACTCCCCACAATTTTAACTTCGTGCAAATTTCCTCGGCCGTGAATTTGCCAATTACTTTTTTTTCAACCAAGCCCTCAAGTTCAATTTGGCTAATGGATGATAAAGGACGGGATGCCATTTTATCAAGTCGCATATACCTTGTCAGGCAATCCGCATCGAGAACAAATATTTCTTGTGATTCTACATCCCATGCAAGCGAGGCGTCCTCAAGATCGAACCTCTTTCCACACTCGCTGCACCATGCATATGGATGAACTCGTCCGGGGTACTGCTGAATATATTCAAGCCACCCCTCTTTAAAGCTTTCAATCGCTGCCGAGCACGCCCCAATAGAAAAGAGGTGATCCTTCATCTCCTCATATTGATTGCTTTCCTGCGGAAATTTTTCATCGGCTGCTGCATCTCTTGCTACATCACCGACTCGATCTGGCCGATCGACCTGCGATAGCAGCCATTGATAGAATGTTGCCCCTGCGGCGTTTGCTCTGCTTTTATTTACCGCCGCCTCGTTCACTTTCTTGTAAATTTTAAAGGAAAATTCCCCGAGCGCCTGTTTGCTAGATTCTGGAATTACCAAAATAACATCGCCACTAATACCACAACCGCCGATTTCTGTTTTAGGACCTGAATTTATGTCTGAAAAGTCGACGGCACGCTCTAGTTCATCTCCTTTGATTTTTAGTTTTTTGCCTATTCGCTTTTTCTCTGTAGATCGAAGTTTTTTGAATAATTTTTCCCCAACATAAGTTCGGCTGGGCAGGCTGTTAATATTTTCTGAAGAGACACGCCCATTTTTAATCATCCATTCATAAAGAGAATTAAAAACGGACTGTTCATCCCTGAGATAATTAAACCAGTCTTTTGGCAATATGACTGTTTGAATATCAGGAACTTCCAATATTATTTCTTTAAGCGAGCAGTTACGCATGTCTACTCCATTAAGCTTATTGTGCGTTCAGCCGGCTTTCGCTTTCCAGCACAACGATACTCCTCACCTGCGCCGCCGATGGACTTGCAGCAACACCGCAGCGCTGCTCGGCGTCAGGTGCAGGAGACTTGTTAGGCACCTTCGCCCTTTTTCGTGAACTTATCGGAACCGTGCCCGAAATGCACCGATAATGCCTCCTCGCATGAATGGACAACCTCGCCCGTTTCAGGGTCCGTCACCCTCTCCAGATACTTGTCAGTCGTCTTGTCTATGACACGGCTTTTCTTCATCCATTTTCCATCGCGCTTTCTGAGGTCATCCCCTTCAATAAACGTGTACCTTGGATTCTTTTTGCTACTGAAGTTTTTATCCTTTACTTTCCCTACTAAACATTCATTCATCTGGCAGCCTAGCCCCACAATCTCGACAATTGATGGTGGCAGTCATTTCATCGTTCATTAGCTTTCAGACGAACAGTAGCATTATGCCTCTCTGTCATAATTGCTCGGCTCGCAAAGCACGCCGAACATCATGTGCCTCTAAAGAAATACCTGCTTGACCTTTCATTTTCTGGGATGAGATCGGGTTAACTCCCCACGCCCCTTCATTAACAACTCTTATTTTGTATGTTTCTGTTTTTACCAATGGAGAATGCGCATAATATACTGTAACTTCAACATCTTTAATGTTCTCGGACGGGCCTCCTCCATCCTCACTAACGCCCCGCACCACGGCACCAAGCAATTCTACATCTCCGAACCAGACCGACAGCAAATTGGAAGGGTCTGATTCTTTCGCACGCCAGCTATACTGTGTATGCCTAGCCATCTCCTTCCAATCTTGTTTCCTCCAAGCACTTAAATAAATGGACACGGCATTAATAGGTGAATTGCTATTTGGAACAACAAAGTCAATGGGGTCTGGAAATTCATCCGGTGATGGATTTTGAATTATTCGGGTTGTAACTCCGTTATCCTCTTTCGGATATGAGTCCAGGATAGATCTAGAGGTAGGTAGCGGGTTCGAAGCTACAGTATCATTAGAAACATCGCTATCGTCATTCGGGGCGATAGCACCGGCAAAAAGAACCAAAATAACAGCGGCAAAAAAGTAACTTAAAAATGCCTTTGCTCGGCTTTTTTGTCTGACCCACGCTGGGTTGATCAAACCCAGAATTGATGCAATTAGCAGACCGAAAACCAATATACTCAAGACAATCGCCAACGCTTCCATTGCTTCCTCCTTCTGTGCCTAACAGTGGTCTATACAGAATTGGCAAAATATAGAAATAGGCAGAAAGCGACCTATTGATTTTGTCTCTATTCTGTGTATTATTTGCTTTTGGGCGCTTGCGGCCCCTTCCGTTAACTAATTACTCTTGGGAGGCTACCTGATGCCACGGGCAAAGTCAATGCCAAACAAAAGGGTTGAGATTTTCTGGGATAGCTATCTTGATTTTCTCCATAAGCAGGGGGTTAAACCAAAAGTATCCCGCTGGCATGTCAGGCGGGCCGAGGCTTTTGTCAAATCGCTGGAGGGGCGGAAACTGCGTGAACTGACTGCCACGGAGGTCAACCTTTACCTGGAGGAATTGGGTCGCAAAGGCAGAATTGAAGATTGGCAGTTTCGGCAGGCGGTGGATGCTATACGGAAATTGCTGCAGGTTGCCAAGGCTTCCTGTGTGAAAGAGGTGAATTGGGAATACTGGCTTAATTCCGCTCAGGATTTGGCGGTGGATCACCCCAGCATTGCCCGGGAACAGGGGGTGTTGCCCAGCACCACCCCGCCGGGGCAGGCGCCCCTGCTGGACGCCGTGCGCGGGCGGCATGAAAAGCTGCTGGATGAACTGGTGCTGGCCATTCGGCGGCGGCGTTACGCCATTCGCACCGAACAGGCTTATCTTGGCTGGGCCTGCCGCTATTTACGCTTTTTGGGGGAAGTGGAGCCGGTGGTGGCCGGCGAGGTGGAAATCGCCTCGTTTTTGCAAAAACTGGCGGTGGAGGGCCGGGTGGCGGCCAGTACCCAAAGCCAGGCCCTCAACGCCCTGGTCTTTTTTTACCGGGAGGCGGTGGGGCGCGAGCTGGGGGAGTTGGCCGATTTTGTGCGGGCCAAGCGGCCCAGGCGGTTGCCGGTGGTGCTCAGCCGGGCGGAAACAGCCCGGTTGCTGGAGGCCCTGCGCGACATCAGTGCCCTGCATCATCTGATGGCCTCGCTGCTCTACGGCACCGGCCTGCGGCTGATGGAGTGTGTTCGCCTGCGGGTGCAGGATGTCGATTTCGACCTGGGGCAGATTATGGTCCGTGACGGCAAGGGCCAAAAGGACCGGGTGGTGCCGCTGCCCCAGGGGGTACAGGCGCCTTTGCGGGAACATCTGGCCGAGGTGCGGCGGCTGCACGAGGAAGACCTGGCCCAGGGTCTGGGCGAGGTGTATCTGCCCGATGCCCTGGCGCGTAAATATCCCAACGCCCCTCGGGAGTGGGGCTGGCAGTTTGTCTTTCCCAGCGGCCGCCTTTCCACCGACCCGCGCAGCGGAGTGGTCCGGCGGCATCATATCCATGAAAACGGCCTGCAGAAGAGCATCAAGAAGGCCACCCTGGCGGCGGGCCTTACCAAGCGGGTCAACTGCCATGCCCTGCGCCACAGTTTCGCCACCCACCTGCTGGCCGCCGGCTACGATATCCGCACCGTCCAGGAACTGCTTGGCCATGCCGATGTCTCCACCACCATGATCTACACCCACGTCCTCAACCGCGGCGGCCACGGCGTGGTCAGCCCCCTGGATGTTCTTTGAGTAGCTAGCCTTGCCAGCGGAGGGCAGTGGCGCCAGACAGTCAGCGACAGCTTTAACAAAAGTAAATATGATATCCGCAATGCCTTTTTCGGCGACGTTACAAGCAAAATATTGCCTGTTTGCTTATGGCAAGGAGTAAAAAGGAGTGAGCAATGTCGAAAAACAAAATGGCGCTGGGGCCGTTTCTGGAAAAAATTGAAAACCTCTGCGCTCCTCTCGATCGTGAGCAACTTCTGGGCATCATCATTGACCTGGCCAAGGAATTTCCCACTTCCGAACGCCGGGATTTTTTGGCCTATTTCCGGGAATTGGTGCCGGTCGGTGCCGCTGCCGGGTCGGACGGGCCGGGCAGGCCGGGTCGGGTGGACGATGAGACCCTGGCCGCCATCGAAGAATTGCGACAAAGCATCCTGGAGCGGGCTGCCGCCATCGACGACGGTTCCTACTGGGATGACCCGGAGATTTTCGAAGATCATGATGATTATCGGGATTATTACAACCATGATGGCCCCGATTACCTCAGTGAGGACCACTGCTACGAGTTGAAGGAGCATTTTGCCGCCGCCGATGCCTTGTTTTTGCACGGCAACCTGTCGGAAGCACAAAAGATTTACGCCGCCGTCCTGGCCATCATCGATGAAGTGCAGCACGACTTTGGCCCCACCCCCGAGTTGAACGTCGATCTTGGCGAAGCGCGAGCCCGGTTTTGCCGGTGCGTGTACGAAGCAACCCCGCCGGCTTCGCGGGTATCGGCAATGCTCCAGGCAATGGCGGTGGATGAGAAGCGTGGTCCTTATGAGCGTGACATATCGGCCGATTATCCCCTGTTGCGCGATGTACTGGAAGCCCGACCCGAGCCGCTGCCGGAATTCAGCACCTTTCTGCCGGCCTGGGAACAGGCTCTGACTGGCGGACAGAGCCACCAGCAGCGCCGGGCCCGGCTGCTGACCGAGGCCGTCGGCATGGGGGGCAAACCGGAGAAGCTGGCCCGGCTGGCCCGGCAATGGGGCAAAAAACAACCATTGGGCTATCTTGCCTGGCTCGACCATCTGGCCCGGCAGGCCGATTGGCGCAGCCTGGCCGAAGTGGCCGAGGAAGCCTTGCAGGTCTTGGCTCCCGGTGCGGCGCGGGTCAAGGTGGCGGATTACCTGGTGATGGCCGGCGAAAAAACCGGTGACGACGAATTGGTGTTGACCGGCCGGCGGGAGCGTTTTCACTCCCGCCGGGATGCGAGTAATCTGGCGACACTGGCCAGGGAGGCCGAGCGACAGGGGCGGCGCCGAGATGAGTTGGCGGCTTTGTTGCTGCGCTGGCCGGGAAAAAAGAAATTGCCGCTTGCTGAAAGGGGCCTGGCGGTCAAGGCAATGCTGATGGCCGGGGAGTTGGAACCGGCCTTTGCCCTGGTGAAAGACGCTAAAGGCGTTGGCTGGTCCGAGGACAACGGAGTGGGGCTGTTCTTCGCCGCCACGTTGAAGCTGGCTTCCGGCCATCATCCCGACTGCAATGTTTTGGAAGAGCTTTTTACCCGCAAGGCCCAGGACTTTTTTGCGCTATCCTGGCTGCATCCCGAACTTTTTAACGCTGAATCGTACGGTGGGCCGGAGGAAGAAGAGGAGGAAGTTATGAATGATCGGGGTCAGGACAACGACGACCAGGTGCCGGCGGAAATCAGGCGCGGGCTGGAATTGGCGGTGGCATCCGGGGTAAACCTGGAAGAATATCGCAGTTGGGCGCAAAAGATTGGTGAACAACGGGTCAACAGCATTGTCAGCAACAAGCATCGCAACGCTTACGATCGGGCCGCCTCGGTGCTGACCGCCCTGGCCGAAACTCTGGCCGCCACCGGTGCCAAACCGCAGGCCGGAGCCCTGCTGGCCGATTATTACCATCGCCGTTTTAACCGCTTTGCCGCCTTCCGCAGCGAACTGAGGACGACGGTCGCCAGCTCGCAAATCCTGCAAAAAAGCCGCGTTACCTTGTCGCGATAATTTCCTGCGTGAGATCCAATTATTTCTCACCCGCAGGTGTGTAGCGCAGCGGAACACCTGCCCGGTAAAGAAAAATGTTCTGTTTCCTATTGTTTTGGCAATAACGAGCCATTCAAATATTTATGAATGATGCTTGAAATAAGTGTTTGATAAGGAATACCTTCTTCAACGGCCTTTATCTTGATTTCATGATAATCTTTCTGAGATAAACGCAGATTGATGCGCTTATCCTTTATTAAAGCATTTCGTGCTGCTTCAACAGCTGCTTTTTTTTGTTGCTTGAGGTCTTTAACAGATTGCCATTCATCATTTTCAAGCGACTTCATCAAATCGCTTTCTTCCTTATCTAATGGCTCAAATGCCTTTTTATTCAACTTTTTCATATTTCCCCCTTTAAACCAAAACGCCTTGTATACTTGCGGCTTGGAAAAGCTGTTTTGAGAAATATTTCATTTTCACTTTCAACGAAAGGGACGATGTACGCATAATTTTCAATTTCCAAAATGTAGATTTTTTGATTGGGGTGTCCTGGATTTTCCTCTATTCCAAGTATGTTTCCAGCCTCAATCAGCAATGCAATTTCCTCAAATGAAATTTCCCTTTCGGCTTTTAACAGCTCATTCTTTTCTTGGCTCCAATTCAAATATTTCATGATTCATCAGCTTAGGCTGATGTCTGCCTTATGTCAACATTATTTTTGGGCTTTTCGGCTCGTAGGGTAAACCGCTGAATTATGACGATCTCGCAAAAACCCACAAAACATGGCGGGCGGGAACGAGTAAACAACAAGTTACAAGCCGTGGCCCGTCGGCGGCGCGGCTTTTTGCGACGCCGACAATTATGACAGAACGCTCGGGTTGAGCCGCAGGCTCGCCGAAGGCGGAGCCGTCGGCTCGACCCCGGAGGCGGCATCCCTGAATGCGGAGTCTGTGAACCGGCCCTGATCCCGGCGCTTGGCCGGTCGGGTAAGCAAGCGATCACCTTGCCAAAATGTAACCGGGTGCTTATAGTTGCGCTTCGGATGGAGATTCTGTTTTTTTACTGCAAGATTAATAACAAAGGCGGCTTGCCGGTTGCCGTCAAAGGTTTGAGATATGGATTACTACGCAACTTTGGGCCTGAAGAAAGGGGCCGGGGCCGAAGAGATTAAAAAGGCTTACCGCAAGCTGGCCCTGAAATATCACCCCGACCGCAACCAGGGCAACAAGGAGGCCGAGGAGAAGTTCAAGAAAATCAGTGAAGCCTACGCGGTGCTTTCCGACCCGGAAAAACGCAAGCAGTACGACACCTTCGGCGCCGCCGGCTTTCAGCAGCGCTATTCCCAGGAAGACATCTTCCGGGGCGCCAACCTCAACGACATTCTGCGGGAGTTCGGAATCAACCTGGGGGGCGGCCGCACCACCTTCCGGACCGGCCCGGGCGGCCCCGGTTTCTTTGACGAACTGTTCGGCGTCGGCGGCGGGATGAGCGGCATGGGTGGCATGGGCGGTCAGGCCGGCGATTTCCGCCATTTTCGCCAGGGCGACCCCCGGGCCCGCGCGATCAAGGGCAACGACCTGAGCCTGGAGTTGCCGGTTACCCTGGAAGAGGTGCTCAACGGCGGCGAAAAGACCATTTCCCTGGGCCGGGGCGGCGCGGCCGATAAAATCGCGGTCCGCATTCCGGCGGGCATTGAAGACGGCAAGAAGCTGCGCCTAAGCGGCAAGGGGGCGCCCTCCCCAATGGCCGGCCCGCCGGGGGATCTGCTGTTGCTGATTCGACTCCAGCCCCACCCGCTTTTCAGCCGCGAAGGCCACAACCTGGTGGTGGAAAAAGATATTCCCCTCAGCGGCGCCCTGCTGGGCACCGAGCTGGCGGTACCCACCCTGGAGGGCAAACAGCTCAAGGTCAAAGTGCCGGCGGGCAGCCGCCCCGGCTCCCGGCTCCGCCTCAAGGGCCACGGCCTGCCCGCCGGCCCCGGCGGCCCCAAGGGCGACCTGCTGGTCCGCATCAACCTGGATCTGCCCCGCAAACTCACCCCGGAACAGCACAAGCTGGCGGAGCAACTGGCCGCCGCCGGTCTCTAGCCTTCGCTAGTGCCGACCAGGACTCGGTTGCGGCCGCCCTCCTTGGCCAGGTAGAGGGCCTTGTCGGCGGCACAGACCAGGCCGGTTTCCGCCTGGTCGGGCTCGGGTACCACCGAGGCCACCCCGAAGCTCATGGTGACATGGGCGCCGGTGGCCGAGTTTTCATGGTCGATGGCCAACTGTTCCACGTCCCGGCGAATCTCCTCGGCCAGATGGCGGCCGCCTTCCAGATCGGTTTCCGGCAGCAGGATGGCAAACTCTTCTCCCCCGTAACGGCAGGCCAGGTCGGAGGGCCGCATCAGGGGATTTCTGATCACCGCCGCCACCCGTACCAGGCAGTCGTCGCCGGCCACATGGCCGTAGGTGTCGTTGAACTGCTTGAAGGAGTCGATATCGGCCAGGATCAGGGTCAGGGGATGACGGTTACGCAAGGCCCGCCGCCATTCGGTCTGCAGCACCTCCTGGAAGCGGCGGCGATTGGCCAGGCCGGTGAGGGCGTCGGTTAAGGAAAGCTCGTTGAGCCGGCGGTTGGCCTCTTCCAACTGGCCTTTGACGGCCAGCAGCTCCCGCACCTTAAGATCCAGCTCGGCGCTGTTTTGGGCCAGCAGCCGGCGCTGGCGGTCCAGCTCCAGAAAAATTTCCACCTTGCTCCGCAGGATGTGGGGATTGACCGGCTTGAAGAGGTAATCCACCGCCCCGGTTTCATAACCCCGGAAGATATGCTCATCCTCCTTGCTGATGGCGGTGACGAAGATGATGGGCAGGTGCCGGGTCTGCTTGCGGCCCCGGAGCAGGGTGGCGGTTTCAAAGCCGTCCATCTCCGGCATCTGGACATCCATCAGCACCAGGGCAAACTCGTGCTCCAGGACCAGGGAAAGCGCCTCCTGGCCGGAGGCGGCGGTGAAGAGTTCGCCTTCCACCCCCTCCAGAATGGCCTGCATGGCCAACAGGTTGGCAGGCTGATCGTCCACGATCAGGATTTTCGCTCTACCCGGCATTGCTCCCTTCACCCCATTACATTGATTCGCCGTGACCAACAAGCCGTTGACCTGACGGGCGGTAATCCTGCGGACGATTACCTTCCCTCATAAAGGTTGGCCAAAAACGGCCCGATGGCCCGCAGCGGCAGCACAAAATCCACGGCGGCGGCCCGGATCGCCGCCTCCGGCATGACGGCGACTTCGGCGGTGGCCGGGTCCTGCACCACCGCCAGCCCGCCCCGGCGCTTGACCGCCGCCAACCCCCGGCTGCCGTCGTCGTTGGCCCCGGTGAGGATCACCGCGATCAGGCCGGAGCCGTAAACGTCGGCGGCGCTTTCAAACAGCAGGTCGATACTGGGTCGGGAAAAGCGAACCGGCCCCTCCAGGGACAAGGCGAAGCTGCCGTCATCATCCAGCAGCAAATGATAGTTGGCCGGGGCCAGGTAAACGGTGCCCGGCTCGGCCTGCTCCTTGTCCTCGGCCTCCTTGACCTTAACCTCGCAGCGCTCATCCAGGTAGCGGGCCAGAAACTCCTGGGCCTCGGCCCCCCGGTGCTGCACCACCACCACCGGCACCGGAAATGAGGCGGGCAGGCGGGTCAGAATCAGGCGCAAAGCTTCCAGCCCACCGGCGGAAACCCCGATGACCACCGCCCGGTACGGCAACTTTTCCTGACCTTCTATTACTCGCTTTCCCGGCGTCATTGCAAGCGTTTACGAAAAATTTTCTCATCGGGGTACAGGTCGTTGAACCTGTCGGCGATCTGCAGCAGCTTCAACGACTCCTTGGAGCCCAGCCAGAGAAAGCCGCCGGGGCAAAGGCTGGCGTGGATGGTGGTGAAAATCCGCTCCTGGAGTTCCCGGTTGAAATAAATCACCACGTTGCGGCAGATCACCAGTTGCACCTCGCTGAACACCCCGTCGGTCACCAGGTTGTGATCGGCGAACACCACCTGTTTACGCAGGCGGCTGTTAAGCAGCAGGTGCTGGTCGTCGGTCCGGTAATAATCGCTCAGCGAACCCTTGCCCCCGCTCTGCTGGTAGTTGCGGGAGTAGCTGCGGGCAAGCTCCAGCGGATAAATCCCCGCTTGGGCCTTCTTCAGAGCCACCTGGTTGAAGTCGGTGGCGTAGAGCCGGCAGCGGTCCAGCAGCCCCTCCTCTTCCAGGAGGATGGCCATGGAATAAACTTCCTCGCCGGTGGCGCAGCCGGCATGCCAGATTTTGACAAAAGGGTAGGTTTTGAGCAGGGGCACCACGTCCCGGCGGATTCGCCGGTAGGCTTCGGGATCGCGGAACATCTCGGTGACGTTGATGGAGAGATCCCGCAGCAGTTGCTCGAAAAACTCCCGCTGGTGCAAAACCAGATGCTGCATCTCGCCGAAGCTGCCCAGGCCGCTCATCTCCAGGCGGTGCCGGAGGCGGCGGCGCAGGTGAGCCCGGGAGTAATCACGGAAATCGTAGCCGTAACGGTGATAAACCGCATCCAGCAGCAGGCGGATCTCCAAATCCTCGATCTCTTTAAGCTCGTCTTCTTTCATCTTCACCGGTACAACCAAACCCTGAGCAGGGAGAGCAGCCGTTCCGGGTCCACCGGCTTGGCCAGGTAGTCGTTGGCGCCGGCGGCCAGGCACTTGTCCTTGTCGCCCCGCATGGCCTTGGCGGTGAGGGCGATGATGGGCAGGTTGGCCTGGCCGGGATCGCGGCGAATCCGGCGCATGGCCTCGTAGCCGTCCATCTCCGGCATCATGATGTCCATCAGCACCAGGTCGATCTCCGGGTGCCGGGCCAGCTTATCCAGGGCCTCCCCGCCGTGGCGGGCCACCACGATGCTCAACCCGTGCTCTTCCAGGACGCTGGAAAGGGCGAAGATATTACGCATGTCGTCATCCACCAGCAGCACCGTCCGGCCCTCGAAGGCCGACTCCCGGCTGTGCAGGGTCTTGAGGATTTCCTGCTGCTCGTTGGGCAGACTTTTCTCCACCCGGTGGAGGAAGAGGGTGGTTTCATCCAGCAGGCGCTCGGGGGAACGGGCGCCCTTGATAATGATGGAGTCGGCGTACTGCTGGAGGCGCTCCTCCTCGTCGGGGCTGATATCGCGGCCGGTGTAAATCACCACCGGGATTTTGGCGATCCGGGAATCATCCTTGATCCGGGCCAGCAGATCGAAGCCGCTCATATCCCCCAGGCCCAAATCGAGGATCACGCAATCGAAATGCTCTTCCTGGAGCAGGCGATGAGCCCCTTCCCCGCTGTCGGCCTCCACCACCTCCACGTCGCCCCCATCGCCGATCAGGGCCCGGATGGCCTGGCGCTGCACCAGATCGTCCTCGATCACCAGCAGCCTTTTGACCGGGCTGTCGATGAGTTTTTCAATCCGCCCGAAGACCTGCTCCAGCTTTTCCACGCTCACCGGCTTGGTGAGATAGCCCACCGCCCCCAGTTGCATCACCTCGCTGGAACGGTCGCTGGCCGAGATGAAATGGACCGGAATATGGCGGGTTTCGGGGTTCTTTTTCAGCCGCTCCATCACCTCGCGGCCGCTGATCCCCGGCAGGCCCATATCCAGCAGAATGGCGCTGGGCCGGTAGTAATCGGCCAGATGGAGCCCGGTTTCACCGTCCTCGGCCACCAGCCCCTTGTAGCCCTTCTCCCGAGCCAGATCCAGCAGCAGGGCGGAAAAAGCGCTGTCATCCTCGATGATCAGCAGACTTTTGTCTTCTCTTTTCAGGTTGCGACGATCATCGCGGATCAGGGCGTTGGCCTCCTGCTCCGGCGGCGGTCCGGCCGGATGGTACTCGGGGGCTGCCGCTTCTTGCGAAGAGCGGTCCGATCCGGGTGCCGCAGTGGGCATCGCCGGCCCGCCGGTGGCAACCTGCGCCCCCTGCCCCGCGGAGGGTTTGCTCCCGCGCTCGACGGCCGGGGCCGGGCCAACGGTCCGGTCGGCGGGAGCCGAAGGCGGAGCGGGGGCGGCGGGGGCTGAAGTTGCCGGGGCGGCCGGGGCGGCGGTCGCTCGACCGGCGGCCGGGGCCGGGCCGGCCAGGGGGGCCGCCGTCTCCTGGTGCTCCAGGCGCTCCGGCAGCCACAGGGTGAAGGTGGAGCCGGCGCCCTCTTCGCTGGCCAGGGTCAGATCGCCGCCCAGCAGCCGGGCCAGTTGCCGGGAGATGGAAAGGCCCAGGCCGGTGCCGCCGAACTTGCGGCTGGTGGTGCCGTCGGCCTGCTTGAAGGCTTCAAAAACCACCTCCAGCTTGTCGGCGGGAATCCCGATCCCGCTGTCTTGCACCGCAAAATATACCGCCCGCCGGGGATCAAGCTTGAGCCAGGCGGGCAGTTCCCCGGCCCGGGGGCGGCCGTAACGCAGCTCCACCCCGCCTTTTTCGGTAAACTTAAAGGCGTTGGAAAGCAGGTTCTTCAGCACCTGCCGCAAACGGTTGTCGTCGGTGAAGATGGCAATGGGCGTGCCTTCCTCCTGCTCCACCTTCAGGCTGACCCCCTTCTGCTCGGCCAGGGGCTGAAAGAGACCGGCCAGCGAATCCAGCATGGCCTTGAGATTGACGGTCTCGGGGTTGATCTCCATCCGCCCGGCTTCAATCTTGGAGAGATCCAGCACCTCGTTGATCAGGTGGAGCAGATCGGAGCCGGAATTATGGATGGTGGAAGCGAATTCCACCTGCTTGGGCTGGAGATTGCCCTCCTTGTTGGCGGCCAGCAGTTGGGAGAGGATCAGGATGCTGTTCAGGGGGGTGCGCAGCTCGTGGCTCATATTGGCCAGAAACTCCGACTTGTAGCGGCCGGAGGTTTCCAGGGCCCGGGCCTTGTCCTCCAGCTCCCGGCGGGCCCGGACCAGCTCGCGATTTTTCTCGGCCAGGGTCTTGCTGCGCTCCTCCAGCTCTTCGTTGGAAACCCGCAACTCCTCCTGCTGAACCTGCAAGCGCTCCTCGGAGGCAGCCAGAGCCCTGGCCTGCTCCTGAAGCTCGGCGTTGGTCTGCCGCAGCTCCTCCTGCTGGGCCTGCAGCTTTTCCGCCTGTTCCTGGGTGGTTTCCAGCAGCCGGGCCAACTCGTAGCGCACCTCGGTGGTGTGGACCGCGATCCCGATATTTTCCGCCACCCGCTGGAGCAGGGTCACCTCGCGGGTGCCGAAGGGGCGATTGCCGCCCAGCTCAATCAGGCAGCGCAGCTCGTTTTCAAAGTAGACCGGCAACACCGCCAGGCAAGCGGCATCGGCCTCGCCCAGGGCCGAAGAAATCTTGAGATAGCCCGGCGGCAGATCGTTGACCAGCAGCAACTGACCCTGCTTCAAGGCCCGTCCAATCAGGCCCTCCGAGACATGCACCGCCTTGCGGGCCTCAAGGGAACCGTCGCCGCCGTACGACTTGATCAAACGCAGGGTTTCGTGATCCTGGGCCAGGTAGAAGGCGGCAACCTGCACCCCCAGCACCTCAACCAGGGACTCAAGGATATTATGAGCCAGACTGAGATGATCGTGTTCGCCGTGCAGCCGGTCGCCCACCGCCGCCACCCCGTTTTCCAGCCAGCGGTCTTCGGTCTGCTTTTCCACCAGCTCCCGCAGGGTGGCGGCCATCCGGTTCAGGGCGTGGCTTAAGCGGTCATCCTCGGAGCGGGGCTCGATGCTGATTCCGTAATCGCCCTGGGCGATGGCCTCGGCCATGGCCACCACCCGCATCTCGTCGCGGATATCGACAATATATTCCACCGCCCCCACGATCCGGCCATTATCGTCCTTGAGGGGAGCGGCGGTATAACGGTAGGGGGCCTCGCCCCGGGCGGTGATGGAAATATTCTCACCGGTGAGCGGCCGGTTCTGGATCATGGCCCGCACCACCTTGCAGCGGTCGGAGTTGCAGTCCCGGGTCTGGAAAATTTCGTGGCACTTTCTGCCGATGCACTGGCCCACCGCCAGCCGGGCCGAACGGGCCCCGGCCTGGTTGATGAAGCGGATATTGAGATCCCGATCCACCACCTGGATGGGAGTGGGGATGGCATGAAGGTAGCTGACCGCCTCGGCGTAGCTGAGGTTGGCCTGGTGGAGATCGGCCAGCAGGCCGTTGAAGGCCGGGGCCAGGGGATCCTCTTCGCTGCGGGGGGGCAGGCGCCGGCTCAGATCGCCCTCGCGGGCCGCCCAGCAGATATCCAGCAGATTGCGCTGCCAGGCGGCCAGGCGGCCAAGATCCTCGCGGGGGCCGTCGCATTCGCGCAAATTGACGGCGGGCGGGGTGGAATCAAGCTCCTTGCCGGCGGCAAAGGCGCTGAGCCAGGCAGCCAGACGGCCCATTTCGGCGGCCACACGAGCGCTGAACAGCCAGGCCAGCCCGCCGCAAACCGCCCCCACCGCCAGTAAGGCGGTAAGCCAGACCACCGGCGCCGGGGCGCCGGGAAAATAAACCGCCAGCACCGAAAGCAGCACGGCCACCAGGGCCGCTCCCAGCGCCGCCAACAAAACCTGGCGAAAAATGGAATTTTCCATCACTTCCCCGCTCAATAGTTACCGACTTAATACCACCACGTGTCACTGACTAAAAAGACCGTTTCCGGGCCGTTTGTCAAATCCGTTTATCAATCCCGTAACCGTTCAGCAGTGCCGCAGATTCGGGCAAGCAGCCGGGCGCCTCGTACCCCGTGTACTTAAGCCTGGCTGATCGCCCGAAGGTGCGGTGCTGCTGAACGGTTACTCAATCCCGGCCGGTGAGCCGCTGCAGTGCCTCGCGGTAGCGGGCTGCGGTTTTTTCGATGATGGCGGCCGGCAACGGTGGCGGCGGCGGGCTCTTGGGCCAATCCAGGCCGGAGAGGTAGTCCCGGAGAAACTGCTTGTCGAAGCTGGGCTGGGAGCCGCCGGGCCGGTACTGATCCAGGGGCCAGAAACGGGAGGAATCGGGGGTCAGCACCTCGTCGATCAGGATCAACTCGCCGGCGGCGGTCTGACCCAACTCGAACTTGGTGTCGGCGATAATGATGCCGCGCCGGCGGGCATACTCCGCCGCCCTGCCGTAAAGTTCCAGGCAGACCTGACGGACCCGACCGGTGAGTTCCGCCCCCAGCAGCTCTTCCATTCGGGCCAGGGAAATATTTTCATCGTGGGTACCCAGGGCCGCCTTGGTGGAGGGCGTGAAAAGCGGCTCCGGCAGGCGGTCCGACTCCTTAAGCCCCGGCGGCAGGGCAAAACCGCAGACCGTGGGATTGCGGCGGTAGGCCTCCCAGAAGGAGCCGGAGAGATAGCCCCGGACGATACATTCCACCGGCAACGGCCTGGTCTTCTTGACCAGCATGCTCCGCCCCCGCAACTGCTCCCGGTAGGGGGCGCAGACCTCGGGATAGGCGGCGGGGTCGGCGCTGATCAGATGATGGGGCAGAATTTCCCCCAGCAACTCGAACCAGAACAGGGACATGGCGGTAAGAATTTCCCCCTTGCCGGGAATCGGCTCGTCCATCACCACGTCGTAGGCGGAAATCCGGTCGGAGGCCACCATCAGCAGCGACTCGCCCAAATCGTAAAGCTCGCGGACCTTGCCGCGGTGCAACAGGGTAAGGCCGGGAAAATCGGTTTGAAAAACGGCTTGGCTCATAACAGGCTCCAGGTTTTGACCAACAACATAGGCGCAGCAGTTCACCACGGGTAGCAAACTACCGATTTAACGGGCCGTAAGCGTTCAGCAGCGCCGCAGATTCGGGCAAGCAGCCAGGCGCCTCGTACCCCGTGTACTTAAGCCTGGCTGATCGCCCGAAGG